>ENA-OPBL01002756-OPBL01002756.1-human-gut-metagenome-genome-assembly--contig:-NODE-2756-length-12173-cov-4.326209_pt1 | contig 12173 bp, 10 predicted proteins | sample MGYA00241073_ERZ501461 | MGnify/ENA primary metagenome ERZ501461 (study PRJEB25962, sample SAMEA2042630) | human gut metagenome | biome: human gut; feature: human-associated habitat; material: faeces... | reverse complement strand
CCGCCGCCTGCCGCAGCTTCTATGCTGACTCCTTCACCCCCTGCTCGGTGAACCTATCCGGCACGCAGTGCAAGTGGCTGTTCCGCTGCATGGGCGAATACTTTACCCGCGAGTGCAGCGCCCGCGCGGCGTTCGACGCCTATGAATCTTACCGAAAGGACGACCCGCACGCGCTGCTTGCGCGCTACGCGGCCGAAAAGGAATAAACTCCATGCTCAAAGTTTTGAAATTCGGCGGTTCGTCGCTCGCCGACGCCCGCCAGTTCGCCAAGGTCAAGTCCATCGTGGAAGCCGACCCCGCCCGCCGCGTGGTCATCGTCTCCGCGCCGGGCAAGCGCTTCTCCGGCGACCATAAGATCACTGATCTTCTCTATCTCTGCGCCGCGCACATCAAATACGGCGTTTCGTGCGAGGACATCTTCGCCATGATCCGCGACCGCTACAACGAGATCATCGCCGAATGCGGCCTGCACATCAGCCTCGACAAAGAGTTCGACGCGCTGTGGGACAAGATGAAAAATGGCATCAGCCAGGATGAGCTCGCCTCGCGCGGCGAATACTTCTCCGCACGGCTGATGGCCGAATACCTCGGCTATGAGTTCGTCGACGCGGCCCGCTGGATCAAGTTCAAGTTCGACGGCACCGTCGATCAGGACGCATCCTACGCGGCGCTGCGCTCCCTCGCCGAGGACCGCAAGGTCGTCATCCCCGGTTTCTATGGCGTGATGCCCGACGGGCACATCCGCACGTTCTCCCGCGGCGGCAGCGACATCACCGGCGCGCTCGCGGCAGCGGCGCTCGGCGCGGACGTGTATGAGAACTGGACGGACGTCTCCGGCATCCTGATGGCCGACCCGCGCATCGTCGACGATCCCGAGCCCATCCGCCGCGTGACCTACAGCGAGCTGCGCGAGCTGAGCTACATCGGCGCGCAGGTCCTGCACGAGGGCACGATCTTCCCCGTGCGCGAAAAAAACATCCCGCTCAACATCCGCAATACCAACGCGCCCGACCATCCCGGCACGATGATCTTGGAGTCCATCGGCGACGAGATGGAAGAGGGCGGCTTCATCACCGGCATCGCCGGCAAGAAGGGCTTTTCCATCATCACCATCGCCAAGACTGGCATGTCGAGCGAACCGGGCTCTCTCCTGAAAATTCTCAACGTGCTCGCCAAGCACGAGGTCAACGTCGAGTACCTCCCGTCCGGCATCGACAACGTCTCGCTCGTCGTCTCGTCCGACAAGGTGTCCCGCTCGCTCTACGAAATGCTGGGCGAGCTGCAAAAAGAGGTGCAGCCGAATAAGATAACCGTAACGGAGCATATCGCCATCGTCGCCGCCGTCGGCCGCAAGATGGCGTACCGTCCCGGCGTTTCCGGTAAAATTTTCGCCAAGCTCGGCGAAAACGGCGTGAACATCCGCATGATCACGCAGGGCCCCGAAGAGCTCAACATCATCGTGGGCGTGGAAGAAAAAGATTTCGAACAGGCCATCCGTGTCCTGTACAATAGTTTTGTGAAGGAGAATGTAGTGTAATGAAACAGGTCAATGTCGGTATTCTCGGCGCCACCGGCGCCGTCGGTCAGGAAATGATCAAAATTCTCGAAGAGCGCAACTTCCCCGTTGCGTCCCTTCGTCCCATCGCAAGCGCCAGAAGCGCGGGCAGCAAAATCATGTTCCGCGGTCAGGAGTGCACCATCGTCGAGGCGTCTGACGACGCGTTTGAGGGCCTTGATATCGTCCTCGGCGCGGCCGAGAACGACATCGCCGAGCGTTTTGCTCCCTCGATCGTCAAGGCGGGCGCGGTGTTCGTCGACAATTCGAGCGCGTTCCGCCTCGACCCCAACGTCCCCCTTGTCATCCCCGAGATCAACCCCGAGGACGTGAAGTGGCACAAGGGCATCATCTCGAACCCCAACTGCACCACCATCGTGACCCTCGTGGCCATTAACGCCCTCGCCAAGGAGAGCCCCATCGAGACGATCATCGCCTCTTCCTACCAGGCCGTCAGCGGCGCGGGCAAGGGCGGCATCGACGAACTCAACAATGAGGTCAAGGCTCTTTCCGAGGGCAAGCACCTTGAGCCCAAGGTCTTCCAGTATCAGATCGCGTACAACATTATCCCCCAGATCGGCGGCGAGGCCTTTGAGGGCTACACCAGCGAGGAGATGAAGATGCAGAACGAGGGCCGCAAGATCCTCCACCTGCCCGAGATGAAGGTCAGCTGCACCTGTGCGCGCGTGCCCGTCATCCGCAGCCACAGCGTATCCGTCGTGCTGCGCACGAAGGAGAAGATCAGCGTCGAGCGTGCCAAGGAGCTCATCGCAAACGCCCCGGGCTGCAAGCTCGTCGACGACCTCAAGAACAAGGTCTACCCCATGCCGCTCGACACGTCCGATCAGGATCTTGTCTATGTCGGCCGCATCCGTCCGGACCTGACTGACGAGCGCGGTCTGAACCTCTGGTGCTGCGGCGACCAGGTCCGCAAGGGCGCTGCCACCAACACCATCCAGATCGCGGAGCTGCTGCTCAAGTAAGGCTTTTTTAGCCACAGATCGTTCCCCGTTTTCCGCCGCTATGCGGCGGAAAACGGGGAATTTTTTCGTTTCTGCACAGAAACGCCGATTTTGGCCCGCATTTTGCTATAAGCCGCTCATAAAGCGGTACAGGCATGTCATAAGCTGAACGTTAAGAGAGCTATTCTCTGATCCTTTGGCTGTTTTGTCAATGATCGGTGCACATTTCTTGTGTGTTTTCCCCATTTTTACCACAAACGGCAAGTTTCATTTGACTTTGTCCGCTGTGGGGACTATGCTGTAAGCAAGGATTGGAAACGTTACCGGTAAGGTTTCCGGAATCATCGCAGGGGGCGCGTCGGCATGACCATCAAGGATATTGCAAAGCTCGCAGACGTGAGCGTCAGCACCGTCTCCCGCGTGCTCAACGACCGTCCGGACGTGAGTGAGGATTCCCGCAGGCGGGTCCGCGCCGTCATCGAGGCGCACCGGTATGTGCCGAACAACAGCGCCCGTGACCTCGTCAAAATTCGTTCTGACGCGGTCGGCCTTGTGGTGCGCGGTGTGCAGAACCCCTTCTACACCGACATCATCCACGCCATCGAGCAGAAGCTCGACGCCTCGGGCTACACGATGGTCATGCGCCAGATCCCATCGGGCGACGACGAGATTCAGTGCGGTGCGGTGATGGAAAAGGAAAAGCGCCTGCGCGGCATCATCTTCCTCGGCGGGCGCAGCGATTATTCGCCCGAAGAGGTTTCGCTTCTCGGCGTGCCCTATGTCTGCTGCTCCTACACCAACTCCTACGGTACGCTTCCGCCGGAGTCGTACTCCTCCGTCTCCATCGCCGACGAGCAGGAGGCCTACCGCGCGGTCAGCGAGCTTTACAAAAACGGTCACCGCCGCATCGCCGTGCTGACCGCCGATCCCGACGACAGCTCGATCTCCCAGCTCCGCTATTTGGGCTATCAGCGCGCGCTGCGCGATTTTGGTCTCACGGAGCATCCGGAGGACCTGATCTGTGCCGAAGACTTCACCATTGCCAACGCCTACGCCGCCATGCAAAAGCGTCTGCGCTCCCCCGCCGATTTTACGGCTGTCTTCGCCATCGCGGACGACATGGCCATCGGCGCGATGCGCGCCCTGCGTGAAAGCGGCTGCTCCATCCCCGAGGACTGCTCCGTCATCGCCATCGACGGCATCAGCGTCTCGGAATACATTCATCCCATGCTCACCACCCTCTGCCAGCCCATGACCGCCATGGGAGAGGCGAGCGTCGAGATCCTGCTCGACATCATCGAGGGACGCGGCGTTCATCGCCACGTCACTCTGCCGACCGCGCTACGCGAGGGTGCGTCCGTGCGGCAGCCCAAGCACCGATTTTCCCGCGGGAACCCGCGTGAAAATAAATTTGAAAAGGAGTATTGATGAAATGAAAAAGTATCTTGCAATGATCCTTGCTCTTGTCATGGCGCTTTCTCTCGTCGCCTGCGGCGATAAGAAGGATGACTCCACTGACAACAGCGACGGCGATACTGCCTCCGGCCGCGTCTACTGGCTGAACTTCAAGCCCGAAGCCGACGGGGCCCTGCAGAAGGTCGCCGCCATGTACACCGAGAAGACCGGCGTGCCCGTCACCGTCGTGACCGCCGCTTCCGGCACCTACAACGAGACCCTGACCGCCGAGATGGACAAGTCCGCTCCCCCGACGCTGTTCGTCGTGGGCAACCAGGCCGCTGTCGACACCTGGGGCGACTACTGCTATGACCTGAGCGGCACCGCCGTTGCCAACGAGCTCAACACCGACGCCTACAACCTCTATGACGCCGACGGCAAGCTCTGCTCCATCGGCTACTGCTACGAGTGCTACGGCATCATCGTCAACGAAGATCTGCTCGAAAAGGCCGGCTACACGCTTGGCGACATCACGAACTTTGAGACTCTCAAGGCCGTCGCTGAGGACATCCACGCTCGTGCTTCCGAGCTCGGCTTCGACGCCTTCACCTCCTCTTCCATGAGCGACGATTCCAGCTGGCGCTTCACCGGCCACCTCGCGAACCTCGAGTATTACTACGAGTCCGTGGACGATCCCGACGCCTGGAAGGAATGCCCGTCTTCCATCAAGGGTACCTACATGCAGAACTACAAGAACCTGTGGGATCTGTACATCAACAACAGCGCCGTGAATCCTGCTGATCTCGCTGCCGGCGGCTTTGACGCGGCGGACGAGTTCGGCAAGGAGCAGGCCGTGTTCTATCAGAACGGCTCCTGGGAGTGGGCCAAGCTCACCGGTACCGGCGACGGTCAGTACGGTCTTGACAACCTGTCCATGATCCCGTTCTACTGCGGTGTTGCGGGCGAAGAGAACGCGGGTCTCAACTGTGGCACCGAGAACTGCTGGGCTGTTAACGCCAAGGCTTCCGAGGAAGACATTCAGGCTACGCTCGAATTCATGAACTGGATGGTCACCGATCCCGAGGCCTCCCGTATGCTGGTCGATGAATTCGCCGCCATGCCCTATAAGCAGGCTGCCGAATCCACCAACGGCTTCCTCGCCGACGCCAACGACTACACCACCAACGGCAACTACATCATGCCCTGGGTCACCAACTTCCAGCCGAACGTTGATGCTTACCGCGCTGCGCTCGTCTCCGCGATGAACCAGTACGACGCCGACCAGAGCGATGCCAACTGGGAGCTCGTCAAGACCGCGTTTGTCGACGGCTGGGCCACGCAGTACGCTGCCGCCAACGGCTAAGCCGCTTTTAAAAAAGCAAGCGCATCTGAAAAGCACAAATGAGAGGGGCGGGCGATTTCGCCCGCCCCTCCCTGCATATCACGGCGAGCGCCGCATGAAGCGCCCGCCGTGCAGAAACAAAAGCAATATTCTATCTTTGGCTGGGAGTTGATCGAATTGAAACATAAGCACAGCAACGCTGCGGTCAACAGCTCGATGATCCGCCGCCCGATCCGCCGCTGGTTCCCGCTCTTTATGGGGCCGATGGTCTGCGCGTTCATCATCGGCTTTGTCTATCCGTTCTGCAAGGGCATCTATCTCTCCTTCTGCAAATTCAAGGTCACGAGCGACGCGCATTTTGTCGGCCTTGAAAACTACCGCCGCGCGTTCCAGGATGCGAGCTTTGTGCATTCGTTCTGGTTCACGGCGCTGTTTGCCGTCATATCGCTCGTGCTCATCAACGTGCTGGCCTTTGCGGTGGCCTACGCGCTCACGCAGGGCATCAAGGGCAGCAACCTGTACCGCACGGTGTTCTTCATGCCGAACCTCATCGGCGGCATCGTGCTCGGCTACATCTGGTCGATGATCTTCGACGGCATCCTCTCGCGCTACGGCACGTCGATCCTGCTCAACACGAAGCTCGGCTTCTGGGGTCTCATCATCCTGATGTGCTGGCAGCAGATCGGCTACATGATGATCATTTACATCGCGGGCCTGCAAGCCGTGCCCGAGGACATGCTCGAGGCCGCGAAGATCGACGGCGCGAGCCGCTGGCAGACGCTTTGGAAAGTCACGATCCCGAATGTGATGCCCTCCATCACCATCTGCACGTTCCTCTCTCTTACGAATGGCTTCAAGCTCTTCGACCAGAACCTCGCCCTCACGGGCGGCCAGCCCTATACCATCCTGTCCGACGGCAGCTCGATCAAAGAGACCGAAATGCTCGCGCTGAACATTCTCAACACGTTCTACGGGCAGAATGCCAACTCGCGCGGCACCGCGCAGGCCAAGGCCGTGCTGTTCTTCATTTTGGTCGCGACCATCGGTCTTCTCCAGCTCAGTGCCAACCGCAAAAAGGAGGTGCAGCAGTAATGAACAAGCACTCTCTTTCCGCAGAAGCCCGCCGCAAGACGATCCTCTCCATCGTGCTCGGCGTCATCTGCGTCATCTATGTGCTGCCGGTCCTCACGGTGGTCATCAACTCCTTCAAGCTCAACACCTATGTCAAGACCGACACGTTCGCCCTCCCGAACGCGGAGAGCTTTGCCGGCTGGGCGAACTTCATCAAGGGCCTGACGTTCGGCAACTACCCGTTCTTAAAATCCGCCGGCTACAGCTTATTTATCACCATCGTCTCGACCGCGCTGATTTTGCTCTGCACGTCGATGGCCGCGTGGTACATCGCGCGCGTGGACAGCAAATTCTGCCGCATGGTCTATTATCTCTGCGTCTTTTCGATGGTCGTACCGTTCCAGATGGTGATGTTCACACTGTCGAAGACGGCCGATACCCTCAAGCTCAATACCCCCTGGACCATCCCCATCATCTACCTCGGCTTTGGCGCGGGGCTTGCGATTTTCATGTTCGTCGGCTTTATCAAATCCATCCCGCTTGAAATTGAGGAGGCGGCCGCCATCGACGGCTGCGGCCCGCTGCGCACGTACTTCTCCGTCGTGCTGCCGATGCTGCGGCCCACGATGATCTCTGTCGGCATTCTCGAGATCATGTGGGTGTGGAACGACTATCTGCTGCCCTATCTCGTGCTCGACCGCACGAAGTACATGACCATCCCCATCCACATCCAGTACCTCAAGGGCAGCTACGGCACCGTCGACCTCGGCGCGACGATGGCGCTGATCCTGCTGAGCATCATCCCTGTCATCGTGTTCTATCTGCTGTGCCAGAAGTACATCATCAAGGGCGTGGCCGCAGGCGCGGTAAAGGGTTAACGCCTTTCATCCTTCATTTTCCAGAAAGAAGTGGTTCCATTGATCGAACGTTCCTCCGGCATTCTGATGCCGATCTCGTCCCTCCCCTCGCCTCACGGCATCGGCACGATGGGCAAGGCCGCCTATGACTTTGCCGACTTTCTCGCCGCTGCGGGGCAGAAATACTGGCAGCTCTTGCCGCTCGGCCCGACGAGCTACGGCGACTCGCCGTATCAGAGCTTTTCGTCCTTTGCGGGTAACCCGTATTTCATCGACTTGGACTTGCTCGTCAAAGATAAGCTCCTGACGCGCGCGGAGGTCAACGCCTGTGATTGGGGCGACGATCCCCGCTATGTCGACTACGGCAAAATCTACGCGAGTCGCTTCACGCTGCTCGAAAAGGCCAAGATGCGCGGCTTTACGCGCGACCGCGAGGCCGTCACGGCATTTGAGCGGGAAAATGAGCGCTGGCTGCCGAACTACGCCCTCTTCATGGCGCTCAAGCGCCACTTCGGCATGAAGTCTTGGACGGAATGGGACGACAAGGACATCCGCTGCCGCACAAGCAGCGAGGTCATCGAGCGCTACCGCGCCGAGCTGCGCGAGGATGTGGAGCTTTTCACTTACATTCAGTTTCTCTTCTTCCGCCAGTGGGAGGCACTCAAGGCGTACATCCACTCGCTCGGCATCCGCATCATCGGCGACCTGCCCATCTATGTGGCGATGGACTCCGCCGACGTGTGGGCAGAACCCGAAATGTTCCAACTCGACGAGCACAACGTGCCCACCGAGGTCTCCGGCGTCCCGCCTGACTGCTTCAGCGAGGACGGGCAGCTCTGGGGCAACCCGCTCTACAACTACGAGGCCATGGCGAAGAAAAATCCGCCTCTGTTTACGAGAGGAACCGCCGCATCGGCGGCGCGCAAAAGCTCTACGACGTCATCCGCATCGACCATTTCCGCGGCTTCGAGAGCTACTGGGCCATTCCCTACGGCGAGACGACCGCCAAAAACGGCCGTTGGGTCAAGGGCCCCGGCATGTCGCTCGTCGGCGTGCTGACCGGCTGGTTCCGCGACCTCGATTTCATCGCCGAGGACCTCGGCTATCCCTCGCCCGAGGTCGTGCAGCTGCTCTCCGATTCCGGTCTTCCCGGCATGAAGGTCCTCGAGTTTGCGTTCGACTCGCGCGACCCGAGCGACTACCTGCCGCATAGCTGCAACTTCAACAGCATTTGCTACACCGGCACGCACGACAACGCACCCCTCACCCTCTGGCGCACGGAGACGGATAAGGCGGACATCGCGTTCGCGAAGAAGTACCTCGGTCTCAATGACGAGGAGGGCTTCAACGCCGGCATCATCCGCGGCGGCATGAGCTGCCAGAGCAGGTTGTTTGTCGCACAGATGCAGGACTATCTGGGCCTTGGCAAGGGCTGCCGCATGAACACCCCCGGCACGAGCAGCGGCAACTGGCAGTGGCGCATGCTGAGCGGCGAGGCGAGCAAAAAGCTCGCAAAGTCCATCCACGAGACGACCCGCATCTACGGGCGCCATGGATTTCCTCGACGCAATAAAGCTCAACCTCTTTGCGTCGTTTTGGGCATACGCCCAAAACCGCCGTGTTTCGTTATATTTCGACAGAATATTACGAATTGTATTTATTTTTTGACGGAAAAAGAGAGCTGGGTATTGCCCTGCTCTCACTTTTTCAATTCACAGGAGTAACAGTTTGCTGTAGTCCAGTGCAACGCGGACGGCTGCCCCCGCTTGCAGATCACTTTCATGTCCAACAGTGATACGCAGCATCGGCGCGCCTTCGGCGCTGCCCTCCGGACGCAGCAGGAGAATGTTCTCCTCCACGCCGAGGATCATGCGGCAGACGGTGCAGCTCATGGCGCCGTTCTCGCTCATGGTGACGGCATTGTCTGGAATGCCAATCGTCGTAAAGGTATTTTCCATGCCAGCAAGCGGCAGCGCCACGTTCCACTCGGGCAGGTAGACTTTGCCGTCTCTCGCCTCGGCGGCGAAGAAGTTCTTGCAGCCCGCGAGGCGCGCCGCGCTGACGCTGCCCGGATGGCGGATCATCTCGTCCATCGGCGTGACCTCGCCGGTCCGGCCGTCTTCCATCACGCAGACGCTGCGGCAGTTGCGGTAACACTCATCGCGGTCGTGGCTGACCCAGAGGATGGGGCCGTTGAACGTCGCGAGCAGGTCGGCAAGCTCGATCTCAAGATTCCACTTTAAGTAGCTGTCCAGCGCGGAGAACGGCTCGTCGAGCAAAATCGCCTCCGGCTCAGAGCACAAAATACGCGCGAGCGCCACGCGCTGCTGCTGGCCGCCGGAGAGCTGCGCGGGATGCTTTTTCTCAAGCCCCTCAAGGCGGAACATACGAATCTTCTCCGCCAGCACGCGGCGCTTTTCCGCCTTGTCTCCGCTGCGGATGCCGCAGAGGATATTCTGCTCCACGCTCATGTTCGGGAACAGCGCGTACTGCTGGAAAAGATATCCGACCCTGCGCTGCTGCGGCGGCAGATTGATCTTCTTCTGGCTGTCAAACAGCACGCGGCCGCCGAGCACGATGCGCCCGCGGTCGGGCGTCACGATGCCTGCGATGCACTTTAATGTCATGCTCTTGCCGCAGCCCGAGGCACCGAGCAGCGCCATCGTCTCGTCCGGCGCTTCAAACTGTGAGCGCAGATGAAACGCGCCAAGCTTTTTTTCAATATCGACAGACAAACTCATCTTCTCGCCCTCCTCGCCTTGCTCGCATCCGTGAGAAAGTCACGCCGCTCGAGCATGTTGACCGCCAGCAGCACGACGGCGGAGATCGCAATATTGACCAAGACCCACTTCGTCGCCAGCACATCGTTGTTCGTCTGCCAGAGCTGATAGACCGTTGTGGAGATCGTCGCGGTCTTGCCGGGTGTGTAGCCCGCGATCATGCTCGTCGCGCCGTATTCGCCAAGTGCTCTGGCAAAGGCCAGCACTGTGCCGGCCAGCACGCCCTGACGGCAGTACGGCATGCGGATACGCCAGAAAATGTAGGTATTCGACAGGCCCAGCGTCTGTCCAGAATAGGCCAGCGTCTCGTCAAAAGACTCGAACGCGCCGCGCACCGTGCGGTACATCAGCGGGAAGATGACGACCACCGTGGCAAAGATAGCCGACCACCAGGTCATGACCATCTTGACGCCGAACGTTTCGAGCACCCACGCGCCGATGACGCGCTTGGGGCCGAACACGCGCAGCAGCAGATAGCCCACGACCGTCGGCGGCAGCACGAGCGGCAGCGTCAGAAGCACATCGAGCACACCTTTGACCAGGCGCGGAAGCTTTGCGATATAATAGGCGGCAAAAATGCCGGCAAAGAAAATAACGACCGTGGAGATCGCCGCAATGCGCAGCGAGTTCCATAAGGGGTACCAATCCATAGAGCACCTGCCTTTTGCCGCCAGCGGCGGCAGATTTGCAAAGGGGACCATTCTTAGCGTAAGAATGGCCCCCTTTGTATCCCCCAAGAAGCGCAAGGGGCTGTTACACCGTCGCGGCATTACGATTCCCGCGCCTCTTTGGGCGCGCCAATCGTGCCGCTTCCTCGAAACCGGCTCGCTTCATCCGCCACTGGCGGCGCTTCGCCGGTTTCCCTTGACCCCAAGGGTGCCGTGGATATCGCACTTTTCAGTAAAGTGTGATACTGCTTTTTCTAAACGACTTGGTCTGCTTCTATCTCCGCTGTCGCTGCTGCCCGTTTTATCGGGTCAAATCAGTCTGCGGTATGTAGAAGTCTCAGCCAATTTTAGTTAGCGGGGGAGAAGCCGACGCTCTCGAACACGGACATGGCGTCAGCGGTCTGGAGGTAGTCGAGGAAGGCCTGGGCGGCTTCTTCCTTTTCGCCCTTCAGGACGGCGGCGGGATAGATGACCTGGCCGCACATCTCGGCGGTGGCGCTGTCGACGACTGTGAGGCCGGCGGAGCAAGCGTCGGTGGCGTAGATGATGCCGCAGTCAGCGCTGGCCTCGCTCACCTGAGTGGTAACTTCCTTGACGTTGTTGCCGTAGGTCAGAGAGTCGGCGAGAGCCGCTTCGTCAAGGCCATAGTAGGCGAAGATCTTCTGGGTGTACTGGCCGACGGGCACGTCGCTGTTGCCGATGGCGAGCATGACGTCGCCGCTCTTGAGGAGTTCAGCAAGCTGATCGAAGCTCTCGATGCCCTTGGGGTTGCCCTCGGGAACGGCGAGCGTGACCTTGTTCTCAAGCAGGTCGATGCGGCTGTCGGTCACGATGAGGTCAAGACCGTCGGGGTTCTTGTCCTTGTCGTCAATGAGGCTGCCGTCCATGGCGTTCATCTGCTTGGGGGCGGCGGAGATGAACAGGTCACAGTCAGCACCCTCGCTGATCTGGGTGAGGAGCTTGCCCGAGGAGTCAAAGTTGTAGGTGATGTTGACGTTGGGGGCAACTTCCTTGTACATCTCGGCGATCTCCGTCAGAGTCTCGGTCATGGAGGCGGCGGCGAAGACGACGAGATCAACGCTCTCGGCGTTCGCATCGCCTTGGGTATCGTCGGTGGTTGTGTCGTCAGTCTTGCTGCTGCAAGCGGCCAGAGAGAACACAAGCGCAAGCGCAAGGAGCAGAGACAAAAGCTTTTTCATGTTTGGGCACTTCCTTTCAAATTTTTTCTTTTTCGCGCATTCATTGAAAAGCGCGGCGATACAGGAACGCGCAAGAACACGCCGAACGCAATTTATTTCCAATTCCCATCGGAAAACTTGGACAAAATCATTTCGCTATCCTCAAAATAGATAACGCACCCCCAACATTTCGCGCCCGCAGGCGCGAAGCGTTAAAGTTGTCAAACAGCACCGACTCATTCGGTGCAAAAATCCACCAGTCCTGCCCCCCTAACCCCGCGCCCTCGGGGCGCGAAACAGCGTCGCAGACTTTTCCCCGCAAGGGGGATGCGGCATCCGTAAAGCGGCAAAGCCGCTAACGGCTG
>ENA-OPBL01002741-OPBL01002741.1-human-gut-metagenome-genome-assembly--contig:-NODE-2741-length-12224-cov-3.596023_pt1 | contig 12224 bp, 7 predicted proteins | sample MGYA00241073_ERZ501461 | MGnify/ENA primary metagenome ERZ501461 (study PRJEB25962, sample SAMEA2042630) | human gut metagenome | biome: human gut; feature: human-associated habitat; material: faeces... | reverse complement strand
CGACAAAATAGTATTTGCCTCACGGTTCATCTCCTGTGCCATAAAATCAAGCTTGCGTCCGATGCCTTCCTTCTCCTCCAGCATCTTCTTCATTCCCTGGATATGGCTGTGGAGACGGACGGTTTCCTCATCGTTGCAGATCTTGTCGGAGAACAGGACAACTTCTGCTGCAATACGAGAATCTTCGATCTGAGAATCCTCCAGAAGCTCATGAACCTTGGCTTCCAGCTTCTCTCTGTAAGAATCCACAACCTCCGGAGAGCGGGCTTCTACCTGACTTACCTTCTCATCAAGAGCATCCAGCTTGGCGATCAGGTCGTTCTTCAGATTCTCTCCCTCTCTTGCACGGGACTGGGCAAATTTCTCGCAGGCCTCGCGAAGCGGTGCTTCCAGAACTGCCCACAATGCGTCCTCATCTACAGACTGCTCCTCCATAGTCAGCACGTCCGGATAACGGGAAAGAGCTCCTGCCTTCACATCGTTCTCAAGGCCAAATTCCTCTGCCATCTGACGGATATATGCAAGATATTCTCCTGCAAGCTCCTTATTATACTTCAGTGCGCCACAGCTTAAGGTGTAGTCCTCATATGTGATAAACACATCCACTTTACCACGCTGCATATAGGTCTTCATAAGATTCCGGATCGCGCCCTCAAGGAAAACCAGCTTCCTTGGCATTTTGATACTCAGATCCAGATATCTGTGATTGACGGATTTTAACTCAACGGTGATTTTCCGCTCTTTTGTAATCACCTCGGCCCTTCCAAAGCCGGTCATACTTTTTATCATAGTAATCTCTTTCTTTATTTTTATTCCGAATACTGTCTGAAAAGAGTACCATTCCGCATAACAGAATCGTCTCTGATATTCAGGCAATAACTCTACGCAGGTTACCGTTCACAGTTGCCTACGCATACAGATTTATTATAGTTCATTCTAAAACCCTAGTCAAATCCTTTTTTTGCTGTTATAATAAAGTCTGCATGTCACGGTTACTGGTCACGGAGCGACCGGTAACCTGTCAACAGAAAGGAGTTTTTTATGGCTTTTGACGGAATTACCATTGCTGCAATGGTTTCTGAATTAAATAAAAATCTCTCCGGGGGACGCATTAACAAAATTGCCCAGCCGGAAAGTGACGAACTGCTGATCACCGGAAAAGGTGCAAATGGTCAGAAGCGTCTGCTTCTCTCCGCCAGCGCCTCCCTGCCTCTGATCTATTTTACAGGCAAAAACCGGATCAGCCCTTTGACTGCTCCTAATTTTTGCATGCTTCTCCGCAAGCACATCGGAAGCGCCAGGATCACTGCGATCCGCCAGCCTGGTCTGGAGCGTGTTGTAGAATTTGAGCTGGAGCACCTGAACGAACTTGGTGATGTATGCCATAAGGTTCTCATTATGGAACTGATGGGAAAGCACAGCAACATTATCTTCTGTGATGATAATAATATGATCCTGGATAGTATCAAGCACGTATCCTGCAACGTAAGTTCTGTACGTGAAGTTCTGCCAGGACGTCCTTATTTCATCCCCCACACTCAGGACAAGCTGGATCCTCTTACCATTTCCAGAGAGGATTTCATGGAAAAAGTATGTGGCAGATCCAATGCTGTCTCCAAAGCTCTCTATCAGACGCTTACCGGTTTCAGCCCGGTAATGGCTCAGGAGCTTTGCTATCGCGCTTCCATTGATGGAAATGATGATGTCCAGACATTAGATGAGAATACCAGAGAGCAGCTTTATACAGAATTCACCCGTTTAATGGAACAGATCCGGAGGGAAGAATTTACCCCGGTTATTGTTTTCAAAGGGGACGAGCCGGTTGAGTACGGTGTTCTTCCTTTTTCCCAATATGGAGAAGGCTTCACCACCCGGACCTTTGAATCTGTGTCAGAGATGCTGGAAACCTATTATGCCTCCCGCGACGTGATCACCCGTATCCGTCAGAAATCTGCGGACCTCCGAAAGATCGTCCAGACTGCCCTTGACCGAAACCGAAAAAAATTAAGTCTTCAGCAGAAGCAGATGAAAGATACTGAGAAAAAGGACAAATACAAGGTTTACGGCGAATTGATCAACACCTACGGCTACGGTCTGGAAGAAGGCTGTAAATCCTTTAAGGCTGTGAACTATTATAATGGAGAAGAAATCACCATTCCTCTTGATCCTACCCTGACCCCCCAGGAGAATTCCAAGAAGTATTTCGATCGTTACGGCAAGCTGAAGCGTACCCAGGAAGCTCTGGAGGTTCAGATTGCAGATACCACCAGCGAGATCGAACATCTGGAATCCATCTCCAATGCCCTGGACATTGCCGCTGAGGAGAGCGACCTTTCCCAGATCAAGGAAGAGCTTATGGAATACGGCTATGTGAAGCGCCACTACGGAAACAAAAAAGGTGCCAAAATGCAGGTGAAATCCAAACCCTTCCATTATGTTTCCAGTGATGGCTACGATATTTATGTAGGAAAAAACAACTACCAGAATGATGAGCTGACCTTTAAATTTGCCACAGGAAATGACTGGTGGTTCCATGCCAAAAAGATGCCGGGCTCCCATGTTGTGGTAAAGACAAAAGACGGCACACTTCCGGACCGCACCTTTGAAGAAGCAGGAAATCTTGCAGCCTTTTATTCCAAGGGACGCACTGCACCAAAGGTAGAGATTGATTATCTCCAGAAAAAGAATGTGAAAAAGCCGGCTGGAGCCAAACCGGGATTTGTAGTTTATTATACAAACTATTCTCTGATGGCTTCACCAGATATTGCAGGAATCCAGCAGTTATCCTGATTGTAACAGTTTTTCCCTCTTTGCATTTTGCATACAGCTCTGAATTTGCAAAACGGCTGCTCTGCAAACCGCAAGCTGCTATCTATATACACCGGAGCCTGTTTCAAACACGCTCTGATTTAAGAACAGGAGTTATCTATGAGTATTTTAAATGTTGAACACCTTACCCACGGCTTTGGTGACAGGGCCATTTTCCATGATGTTTCCTTCCGCCTTTTAAAAGGAGAACATATTGGCCTGGTAGGCGCCAACGGAGAGGGAAAATCCACCTTCTTCAATATTGTAACTGATAAACTGATGCCAGATGAGGGCAGGATCCAGTGGGCAAAAAATGTCCGTGTAGGTTATCTGGACCAGCATTCTGTCCTCGCTCCTGGCATGACTATCCGCGACGTGCTGAAATCTGCTTTTTCCTGGCTTTTTGAACTGGAAGAACGAATGAATACCATCTGTGATTCCCTTGGTGAAGCCTCCCCGGAAGAAATGGAAGTTCTTATGGAGGAACTGGGAACTATCCAGGATACCCTGACCATGCACGACTTCTACGTAATTGATTCCAAGGTAGAAGAGGTTGCCCGGGCACTTGGTCTTCTGGATCTTGGGCTTGACCGTGATGTCACAGATCTCAGCGGCGGACAGCGTACCAAGGTGCTCCTTGCCAAGCTGCTTCTGGAGAAACCAGATATTCTTCTTCTGGATGAGCCCACCAACTATCTGGATGAAGAGCACATTGCATGGCTGAAACGCTATCTTCAGGAATATGAGAATGCCTTTATCCTTATTTCCCACGATATTCCGTTTCTCAATGATGTGATCAATATCGTTTATCATATGGAAAATCAGGAGCTGAACCGTTATGTAGGCGATTATGACCACTTTCTGGAAGTCTATGAAGTGAAAAAAGCTCAGTTAGAGGCGGCTTATCGCCGCCAGCAGCAGGAAATCAGCGAACTGAAGGATTTCGTTGCCAGAAACAAGGCCCGGGTTTCCACCAGAAATATGGCAATGTCCCGCCAGAAAAAGCTGGACAAAATGGACGTGATCGAACTGGCTGCCGAGAAACCAAAGCCGGAGTTTCATTTCAAACAGGGACGCACCCCAGGCAAATACATCTTCGAGACAAAGGATCTTGTGATCGGATATGACGAGCCCCTTTCCCGCCCTCTCACCCTTTCCATGGAAAGAGGCCAGAAAATCGCGCTTGTAGGTGCCAACGGAATTGGAAAAACGACTCTTCTGAAAAGTATTCTTGGTCTGATCCCATCATTGAAGGGAACCAGGGAATTAGGGGACAATCTGCAGATCGGATATTTTGAGCAGGAGGTAAAAGGTGACAACAAAACCACCTGTATTGATGAGATCTGGGCAGAATTCCCGTCTTATACCCAGTATGAAGTACGCTCCGCACTTGCAAAATGTGGTCTCACCACCAAGCATATTGAGAGTCAGGTCCGTGTGCTTTCCGGCGGTGAGCAGGCCAAGGTCCGCCTTTGCAAGCTGGTAAACAAAGAGACAAATGTCCTTCTTCTTGACGAGCCTACCAACCACCTGGATGTGGATGCAAAAGAAGCTCTGAAGGAGGCACTAAAGGAATACCGTGGAAGTGTGCTTCTCATCTGCCATGAGCCGGAATTTTATCAGGATGTGGTTTCACAGGTGTGGGACTGCAGTAAATGGACAACTAAGATCCTGTAAATGCTATACTAAGATTATTATTTTATAAGCAAAACAGCATCCGGACAGAATATATTTTTTATACTTCTGTCTGGATGCTGTTTTTATTTCCTTTACTAAACGGACGTGTCACCTGTCGGCGGCATCACCATATATGAAGGATTTCTGCATTTTGTTACATTTCAATCTATCAGTTCACAAACTGAATAATTCCGGATACCTGCTCGTATGCACTATCCCAGTCCTGACCACTTGCCAGTCCTTTTACTTTTCCCTTGATCGTTACTCGCTTGGAAGCCGCATATCCGGAAGCATCTGCCTTGATTCCCTTATTGGTTGTGAAATCATGCGTACCCCAGATCTTATCTGCATAATATTTGCCGTCAGCCTTCAATTCAATATTGCTGAATGTGGCATTTACAGAATCTCCGTTTAATCTTGCAGAACCCTCTACGCGAAGATAGACAGTTGTGTTTGCAAGACTGCTGTTTTTAACTGTTTTGGCAAGTTTGCCGTTGATGTAGCAGCTGCAGGTTCCGTCTTTTTTCACAGTCAGCATAACATGGTAAGTCTTATCTCTGGCCGCTTCCTGAACCCAGATATAGTTCTGACCGCCTGCACCATTGTGGGCTACATTCTCGATCATGAACCATGCCTTACCTGTATAGGGAGCTCTTGCATGCTTGTCATACTGGATACCAAAGCTTACTGCAGAGGTCGCCGTGCAGGCAACCAGCTTCGCATGGTAACCGGAACCGGAACCAGAAAGTACCATATCCGTTTCAATGGTATATTCGGAAGCTGTATTTGCAACAGTGGAACCTGTTGCCGTGGTATTTCCGCCGGCAGTATCCGGTTTCGTTGTGGTTGGCACCTTATAAACGATTTTCAGTCCTTTTTTGTTATAGGAACTTACTTTCTTTCCTTTGTAGGCTTTTACTGTGTAGTAGTATGTAGTTCCACTCTTCACTTTTTTATCTGTGTAAGATGTTTTGGAACCGCCTTTCACAGTTTTGATTTTTTTCCAGGAACTATTTTCTGTCTTACGCATAACATAGTAGCCGGAAGCGCCTTTACTCTTTTTCCAGGTGATTTTAACACTTTTATTTACACGTACCACCTTGGAAAGCTTCGGTGCTTTTAATGCTGCTGCCTGAACTGCCTCTGCTTTTCCAAATGAATAAACCGGAAATACAAGCATAAAAGCAAGTAAAAACAACATAATCTTTTTGATTACTTTTCTGTTCATAATATTCCTCCTTCTTTCCTCATATGAACTTCCATCATAAAAGACGGAGAACTTCTTCAAGAAATTCTCCGTCTCATTATACTACTTATTCATCAGCAGCGTCAACCTTACTTGCCCGTGCTTCAATCTCTTTCTGCTGGATATCTCCAGGAGCCTGCTCATAGCGGGCGAACTCGTAGGAGAAGTCACCACTTCCGCCAGTCATGGAACGAAGATCTGTGGAATATCCATAAATCTCAAGAAGAGGAACGTCAGCTTCAATAATGGTATTTCCGTTATGATCCGGATTCATTCCAAGAACACGGCCGCGACGTTTATTCAGATCGCCCATAACGTCACCTGTATATTTATCCGGAACTGTAACCTTCATGGAAACGATTGGCTCTAACAGTACCGGAGAAGCATCCATGAAGCCTTTCTTGAATGCAAGGATAGTAGCCATCTTAAACGCCATCTCTGAGGAATCTACCGGATGATAAGATCCATCATAAAGAGTAGCCTTTACACCAACTACCGGATATGCTGCAAGAGGTCCTTTCTGAACGCATTCCTGAAGGCCCTTCTCAACTGCCGGGAAGTAGTTCTTCGGAACTGCACCACCAACAACAACCTGCTCAAATACGTATGGAGTCTCCATATCGCCAGACGGCTCAAAACGCATCTTAACATGTCCATACTGTCCATGTCCGCCGGACTGTTTCTTATGTTTGCCTTCTACGTCAGAATTCTTGCGGATGGTCTCACGGAAAGGAACCTTCGGTTTGGAAAGCTCTACATCGACTTTATAGCGCTCTTTCAGCATGCTGACAATAACATCAAGATGCTGGTCGCCCATACCATAGATCAGGCTCTGACGGTTAGCACCATCATTCTCAACACGAACAGTCCTGTCTTCGCTCATGATCTTGGCAAGAGCCTGGGAAATCTTATCCTCATCGCCCTTGTTCACAGCCTTAAATCTCTTATAGGTATAAGGTGTGGAAAGAATTGCTTTCGGATAAAGAACCGGATTCGCCTTGGTGGCAAGGCTGTCCCCAGTCTGAACACTTACTAATTTGGCAATTGCACCGATATCACCTGCATGGAGCTCTGGAACTTCGATGGGCTTGGAACCCTGAAGAACATATAATTTGTTCAGGCGCTCTTCTGTGCCTTTCTCAACATTGAGAAGAGTATCATCAGATTTAATAACACCGGAGCAAACCTTGATCAGGGAATACTTGCCAAGGAATGGATCCACGATGGATTTCCATACATATGCTGATTTTGCTTTAGCGAAATCGTAATTTGCTTCAAAAATCTCGTTGGTTTTCTGGGAAATACCGTTGCAGGAACGTTTGTCCGGGCTTGGGAAATATCCGCAGATGTCGTCCAGAAGGTTGGATACGCCGCGAAGATTGATCGGGGATCCCATGCATACTGGAACAATGCTTGCATCCTGTACATTGGCGGCAAGTGCTGCGGAAACTTCTGTAACGGAGAACTCGTCTCCCTCAAAATAACGATCCATGAATTCCTCGCTGGTCTCTGCTACAGATTCCATCAGGATATCATGATACTTCTCAAGGTACTCATCCAGATAAGAAGGAATCTCGCACTCTTCCTTCTGTCCCTTGTCGATATATTTTCTTCCGGCCTGCTTCACAACGTTAACATATCCCACGAACTTGCCATCCTCACGGATCGGGAAATGCAGCGGGGCAATCTTCTTGCCATAAAGCTCGGTAAGCTGATCTACTACCTTACGGTAACTTACATCGTCCACGTCCATATCGGTAACGAAAATCATTCGCGGAAGTTTATACTTCTCGCAGAGATTCCATGCCTTCTGGGTACCAACCTGTACCCCTGCCTTACCTGATACTACGATGATTGCTGCGTCTGCAGCGCTGACAGCTTCCTCAACTTCTCCTACGAAGTCAAAATATCCGGGAGTGTCCAGAATGTTTACCTTGTTCTTCTGCCACGGGACCGGAATCAGAGATGTAGTGATAGAGAAATGTCGTTTGATTTCTTCTTTATCATAATCACTGACTGTGTTGCCATCTTCTACACGGCCTAAACGGTTGGTCAAGCCGGCAAGATATGCCATTGCTTCTGCCAGAGTTGTCTTTCCAGCCCCGCCGTGTCCTAACAGCACTACATTTCTGATTCGGTCAGTTCTAAAAACGTCCATATGTAATACCTCCCTGTTTGTCTAATATGTTCATATTTTACTAAATATTCAGAAGTATTTCAAGTATTTTCTGGGATTTTGACGGTCTTTTTTCAAAAAAGTTTAGATTATTTTGTCATTTCTGTAGGAATTGACAATTTGCGAGGAATCTCGTACAATATCATAAGATAATTTTTCACTTTAACGAAGGAAAGGAAACGACATTATATTATGAAGACAATCGGTTTTATCGGTCTCGGTCTGATTGGCGGCTCTATCGCCAAGGCCATCCGGAAGTACCATCCGGATTACCACATTCTGGCCTATAACCGCAGTAAGGAAGCACTTGCCTCCGCCATCAGCACCGGCATTATAGATGGTGTCTGTGAGGAAATGAAGGATCCACGCTTTGGATCCTGTGATTATGTATTTTTATGTGCTCCGGTAGAGATCAACCTGGAGTGCCTTGCATATCTGAAAGAGATCCGCCAGCCAGGCTGCATTATCACAGATGTGGGAAGTGTAAAGGGAATCATCCATCAGAAGGTGGATGAGCTGGGAATGACAGACTGCTTTATCGGCGGTTCTGAGAAAACCGGTTTTGACCATTCCAACGAGCGCATTCTGGAAAATGCATACTATATTCTTACTCCGGGCGGGGAAGTGGGACTGGAATATATTTCAGATTTTACAGAGCTGATCAGTTCTCTTGGTGCTATCCCTATGGTGCTTACAGCTGAAGAGCATGATTTTATTACAGCAGGTGTAAGCCATCTGCCCCATATTATTGCTTCCGCCCTTGTAAATCTGGTAAAAACCTTGGACAACGATGCCGAATACATGAAGACCATCGCAGCAGGCGGTTTCCGCGACATCACAAGGATTGCCTCCTCTTCTCCTGTTATGTGGCAGCAGATCTGCATGGAAAATCATGAGAACATTTCCAATGTTCTGGACGACTACATCCGCATGCTGATCCAGATCCGCTGTTCTGTAGACAACTGTGCTACAGATGGTAAGGAAGCAGATGCTATTTATCAGATGTTTGCAAGCTCCAGGGATTACCGTGATTCCATTGATGTTGTGGATAATGGTCCTATCCGCAAGGCTTATGTGCTTTATCTGGATATTGCAGATGAAGCCGGCGGAATCGCTACAATTGCCACCATCCTTGCCATGGATAAGATCAGCATTAAGAACATCGGAATTATCCACAACCGTGAATTTGAGCAGGGTGTTCTGAAAATCGAATTTTATGAAGAAGACGCTATGGAACGGGCCATTGCACTTTTGAAAAAGCGCAATTATATTGTTTATGAGCGATAACCTGCGCACCGGCAGTTGTTTATTGGATACATCACAATTAATTTTTCAGACAAACTCTGTATCAATACAGCAAATATGAAGTAACCGCCATATTGACTCGTCTAATTCTTTATAAGTAATATAGCCGATACCCGTTTTTGCTGTATTAAACTTTATATTTAAGGAACGATTATTATGGAAATAAAAAAACTTACAAATCTCCACGGAGAACTTACAGTCCCAGGCGACAAATCCATCTCCCACCGTGCCGTCATGTTCGGTTCCCTTGCCAAAGGAACCACAAAGATCACCCATTTTCTGGAAGGAGCAGACTGCCTTTCCACCATCTCCTGTTTCCGCAAAATGGGCATCGACATCGAGAACAACAACGGTGAAATCCTGGTCCACGGAAAAGGACTTCGCGGATTATCTGTCCCTGCTGATATTCTGGATGTTGGAAACAGCGGCACAACTACCCGCCTGATTTCCGGTATTCTTGCAGGACAGAATTTTGTATCAGAGCTTACCGGAGACGACTCCATCCAGAGCCGTCCCATGAAACGAATCATGACGCCTCTCCTTTCCATGGGTGCTGATATTACAAGCATAAAGGGAAATAACTGTGTTCCCCTTCGGATCACAGGTCATCCTCTGAAGGCCATTCACTATGATTCCCCAGTTGCTTCTGCTCAGGTAAAATCCTGTGTACTTCTGGCCGGAATGTATTCTGACGGAATTACCAGCGTCACCGAACCGGTTCTTTCCAGGAACCATACAGAAATCATGTTAAACTATTTTGGAGCTCAGGTAACTTCTGAGGGAACTACCGCTTCCATTGCTCCGGAACCATCTCTTTTTGCCAGAGAAATTACAGTACCTGGGGATATTTCTTCTGCTGCTTATTTCATCGCTGCAGGACTTCTGGTGCCAGGCAGTGAGATTCTTCTGAAGAATGTAGGAATCAATCCCACAAGAGACGGACTGCTTCGTGTGTGCAAAGATATGGGGGCTGACATTACGCTCTTAAATGTAAATATGGAAGGAGAGCCTACCGCTGATCTTCTTGTTCGCACCAGTTCTCTTCACGGTACAACAGTAGGCGGAGAAATCATTCCGACTCTTATCGACGAGATTCCGATGATTGCAGTTATGGCTGCTTTCGCCGAGGGAACTACTGTGATCAAGGATGCAAAAGAACTTAAAGTAAAAGAATCAGACCGAATTCTGGTTATGGCAGAGAACCTTTCCCGCATGGGTGCGGACATTACACCTACAGAGGACGGAATGATCATACATGGAGGCAAGCCGCTTCACGGCGCAGAGATTGATTCTTATCTGGACCACAGAGTGGCTATGTCTTTCGCTGTTGCAGGACTGCTCTGTGATGGACCGCTCTCTATTAAGGGTGGAGATTGTGTGAAGATTTCTTATCCGGAATTTTATGAGGATCTGTATCGGTTAGGAGAATAATCTGAACCGCAGGAACTTAAATGAGAACAATTTTCGTTACTGTGAACGGAGTGAGAAGTAACCATTTTTCCATTTAGGTTCCTGTTTTTTTGCCTTTTTAGATGTGTATTCCTCTTATTTTATGTTAAATAATAGTCAATGTTAGTTTAGTGTAACTGTCATATTTTGCCAGATTATATGCTTATATTTTCTTTTAAAATATACATATTGCACATTTTGCCATGTATTAATTTCTGTGCAATTTTAAAATTCGTTTTAATCTCATTTCTATATTGATATTCTTTTAACGATTTCGACGAAGTTAAAAAACTTTCCGTTTTCCTCTTTTTTTCTTCAAAAAAATAACGTATAATCCCACTGTAAGTTGAGGAACACTAAAACAAACAAAGCGAAGGTGAACAGCCCAGACAAAAGAGCGGCTGCCACAAGAAAGGAGCCAGAAATAATGAAAATTTTATTTTACGGAACCAAAAATTATGACGAGCAGTTTTTTGAAAAACTTTTACCTGAATTTCCAGATATTAAGATTAAATTTATTGAAGCAAATATCCACGAGGAGACCGCTTCTCTTGCAAACGGTTATGAAGCCATCTGTGCTTTTGTAAATGCAGACCTTGGCGCTCCTGTTATTGAAGAATTACATCAGCAGGGTGTAAAACTAATCCTTATGCGCTGCGCTGGTTACAATAATGTGGATCTTAAGACAGCTCACAAATATGGCATAAAAGTTCTGCGTGTTCCAGGGTATTCTCCGGAGGCTGTTGCAGAGCACGCAATGGCGCTGGCTCTTACAGCTAACCGTCACACTCACAAGGCCTATATCAAATGCCGTGAGAACAACTTTACTTTAAGCGGTCTTATGGGCGTGAACCTTTACAAGAAAACAGCCGGTATTATCGGTACTGGTAAAATTGGTCAGGCTATGGCAAGAATCTGCAAGGGATTTGGAATGCGGGTCATTGCATATGATCTTTTCCCAAACAAGAATCTTGACTTCCTGGAATACGTTTCTCTTGATGAGTTGCTGGCTACCAGTGATCTGATCAGCCTGCACTGCCCGCTTACAGATGAGACGAAGCATATTATCAACGAAAAGACAATTGCCCAGATGAAGGATGGAGTTATCCTTGTAAACACTTCCCGTGGCGGTCTTATCAAGACGGAGGATCTGATTTCCGGTATCCGCGACCATAAGTTCTTTGCGGTTGGACTGGATGTTTATGAGGAGGAATCTGATTATGTATTCGAAGATCTGTCTGAGAGCATCATGCAGACTTCCCTGATCCAGAGACTTCTCTCCTTCCCGAACGTAACCATGACCTCCCATCAGGGATTCTTTACAGAAGAAGCGCTCACTAACATTGCAGAGACAACTATGGAGAATGCGCAGGCTTATATCAATGGAGATGAGCTGAAGAACGAGGTTCTTTCATAATTCATAAATCACTATAGAAAATACGGTGTTTCAATGCATAGGTATTGAAACACCGTTTTGCTATTTAGTGTGTTGAAAGTTGTTCAAGGCGGACGCATTCGGACAATGGTGATTGCTCACTCGCCGGCGCAACGCTCCAGCGAACT
>ENA-OPBL01002739-OPBL01002739.1-human-gut-metagenome-genome-assembly--contig:-NODE-2739-length-12236-cov-3.732945_pt1 | contig 12236 bp, 15 predicted proteins | sample MGYA00241073_ERZ501461 | MGnify/ENA primary metagenome ERZ501461 (study PRJEB25962, sample SAMEA2042630) | human gut metagenome | biome: human gut; feature: human-associated habitat; material: faeces... | reverse complement strand
GTCTGAACTTCAAACCTCATACTGGTAACATCCTTGATACCGAATTTGATGGTGCTAAACTTGCTTACGGTGATAATGTAAAACTGACCGGTTATGTAGGTAAAGCAGCAAAAGATGTATTTGATTATGATTATAATCATAGCAAAGTTTCTTCTGACGATCGTCTGTACATTGCTGATTTGAGTGCTAAAATGGGTGTAGTAGATGCTTATGTATCTTACTACAATGTAGATAATGGTTATGGTCAGGAAATCTGGAACGTAGGTGCATCTGTACCGGTTGTTAAAGATTTGAAACTTTCTGCTGAATATATGAATGGTTCTGCTGACGAAGATAATGGTTATGACAACAACGGTTATGTAGTTGGTTTGGCATATAAAGGTGCTAAAGCAGCTAAACCGGGCAGCTGGGGCATTTATGCTAACTACTATGATCTGCCGGCTCTTACTGTATTGAACACTACTACAGATGCTTATAATGGCGTTATGAATGAATGGGCAGACAGCAAAACTACTGATGGCTTTGAAGGCTTTGAAGTTGGTGCTAACGTAACTCTTGCTAAAAACATCGTTGCAGGCGTTAAATACTTCGATCTCGAATCCCGTGAAGGCAGCGAAGACGAACAGGCAATCTGGTCTGAAGTTGTATTCACTTTCTAATCTTAGCTTTATAACAGCTTAATATTAGAATAACTAAAGCGGATGGCTTATGCCATCCGCTTTTTGTATAATTGACAACTTGTAAGAAATTTTATATAATATCTATAAAGAAAGTCAAAAACAAGTTTTTTGGCTGTGCTGTGATGTAAATCAATGATTCGGGCAGAGGATTTACGGAGCTTTAACAGTGGGTTCGCGAAATTCCGCAACTCGAATAGGTGTAAAAACCGAAAGAAAATCGCAAAATTAAGATAGGAGCCCTGCCGTTATGGCAGGGCTTTGATATTTTATGGATATATTATTGGAATGTGCTTTAGCGTATAAAAAACTTTTTAATAAAAAATATATTTTTAAACTTGGGCGTAAAGGAAAAATTCATCTTATAGAACTTACTTTTAGTGAAGTTGATTTTCATCATTTAGCCGGATTGAAAAAGTTGGATGATATAAAAGTTTTGCATAGAAACAGAGCAATGGTTTTTAAAGAAATTTTGAAAGAAAAGATTACAATAAATACCATAACTAAATCTGTAAAATTTACTGAAATAAAAAACAGATTACATTATTTAAAAGAACTGGAAACATATCTTGATGATGTGAAAGATATTTATATTTATGACAAAAATAAAAATTTAGGGTCTAAAATTCCGGCAGATTATTTGATGAAAAATGTTATTGATAAGACGGAAGTATTTTATTTTACTTTACGTGGTAATGGTTCGTTTGTTGGCATTTCCTTTTTTCCTAAAGATAAAAAAGATTATACTGATAGGCAAGTAAAATTAGTACTTTTAGAAAAATCTAAAGTAGATTTAATTACAAATCAAACGACGGTGTTGTATAAAAGAGAGTGAGTTTTTGTAACCATCTTAACACTTAGAGTCAGCTCTAAAATTTTTTAGATTTTTTTCATTAAAAATTATTGTCAAAATTGTGAACATAGTGTATAATGCAACACATGTTAAGGACAACAATTTACATAAGTTTATAATACCCTGATGATAATTACTGTTGAAGTAAGCAATGAGCGGAGTAGAGGAAACCAGGAGACTCGCACGAAGCAGTTGCTAAAAAGACAGGATTTATCCGCAGGCGTTTTATAAAAATAAAATGTTCCTGAGGAGGAATAAAAAATGAAAAAATCTTTAGTACTTGCAATGGCTATGGCTCTCGGCGTAACTGCATCCGCATATGCAGCTAACCCGTTCAGCGATGTACCGGCTGGCCACTGGGCTTATGACGCAGTTAACAAACTGGCAGCAGAAGGCGTAGTAGACGGTTATCCTGATGGCACTTACGGCGGCGACAAACTGATGACCCGTTATGAAATGGCACAGATTGTAGCAAAAGCTATGGCAAAAGGCGCAAATGTTGACAAATTGGCAGCAGAATTTGCTGACGAACTGGACAGCCTCGGCGTTCGTGTAGCTAATCTTGAAAAGAAAGCTGACAACGTAAAAATCACCGGTCAGATCCGTGCTTCCTATCGTGACGTTGACGGCACTAATGGCAGCAATGTAGGCCGTCTGCGTACCCGTTTGTTTGTAAACGGCACCATTAACGAAGACTGGGCTTACACCGGCCGTTTTGAAAACAACCAGTATTTTACCAACCATGAAGAAGATGGTGGCGATGACACCGTTAAATTTAACTGGGCTTATGTAACCGGTAAAGTTGGCGGCGTTAAAGTTGAAGCCGGCCGTCAGGATTTCACCAATGCTGACGTAGTGGATATCACCGGCGACGGTGTTAAACTTGCTTATGGCAGCGATTGGCAGGTAAAAGGCTGGGCATTTAAAGGTACTTCTGATATTGAAGACTACAAAGAACTTGCTGATTCCGGCATGAAATCTGATGACCGCGTATATGTAGCTGCTGTTGAAGGTGCTTTCGGCGCTATTGATACCGCTGTTCGTTATTACAAAGCTGATACCGTAAACGAAAATGAAATCGTAGAAGTTGCACTTGCAACTGAAGTTGCTAAAGACCTGACCCTGAGAGGTTCCTGGTTCAACGGCACCATTGATAACACTGCTGAAAAAGCTGTAAATGGCGATGACGCTGATACCAACGGCTGGTTGGTAGGCCTGTCCTATGGAGCTGCTAAAGCTTCCGAAGTAGGCAGCTGGGGCGTATATGCTAACTACAGTGACCGTCCGTATGCTACTTACCTGCTGCCGACCAACTTCAGCGGTTATGCAGTAAAACCTGGTGACCTTGTATCTGGTGACGGTTATGAAGGTATCGAAGTTGGTGCTGATGTAACTTTGGCTAAAAACATTGTTGCCGGCGTTAAATACTTCGATTATGAATCCCGTGAAGGCAATGACGATGCTCAGACCCTGTGGTCTCAGGTTGTATTCACTTTCTAATTTTAGCCTTATTACAGCTTAATATTAGAATAATTAAAGCGGATGGCGTAAGCCATCCGCTTTTTGTCATATTTTATAGAATTGTTCAAAGTAACATTATTATGATTTTGACTCTGTAATAATATTTTTTAATAAAGTTTTTTAACGAATCTTGATTCAAAGGTAAACTCAAAATTCGGGATTTGAGTTTAGGGCCGAAAAATATTCAATTATAAATTATAACTGTAAATTACAACAATCTGATTTAACTACTAACCTTAAAACAAATCCACAATAAGGCAATAATTACAGGCTGATGAATTAGGTATGCCGCTAAAGAGTGGCGCCCTAAAAGTGATAGTGGTTTGCAGTTAATTTTAAAAATATTATTTTTGCTTATAAATTTTTGCACGCAGTAATAAATAAAATATCCGGCGGTGTACATAAAAATCCATGGCAGCAGCGGAAAGTAATCTGCTGAATGAAAGCCCTGCGGAGGCAGGCCGATATAAGCAGTAAAATTATTGGCATAGAATCTCGGCGGCAAAGGATATTGCCAGCTAGCGATATCAATAGTGCCGTGAATAATGTTTTTTGTTGCAAAAAACAGCCCAAGGCTTACAATAAAACCGGCAAATGGCGGAATGAACCGCAATATTTTAGCAAGCGGCAGCATAATAAGCATTGCTGAACCGATAAAGGATAGTATGCCAAAAGTAATGACGCTGTTTTTGCTGAAAAAATATGTACATATAAAAATAAAAAGAGCGCAGCTTAAAACAACCAGGCTGCGCTTTAAATGTTTTTTTGATAATGCCCAGCAGAATCCGGAAAGAATAATAAACAGTGATGCACCGCTTTGCTGCCATAAATAAGTGTAAAATGACGGAAACCAGCTGATTTTATAATGAAAAATATTCGCCATGCTCCACAGAGTATGGTAAACAAACATATTAATCAGCGCAAAGCCGCGCAGAGTATCTATTAAATGATAACGGTCAGTTTTCATTAACGTTTTGATTTTCCCTGCGTTTTTTGCGCAGCAGGCAGTAAGCAATAAAGGCTAAAACGAGCAATATGAGCCATGACGATTTTTTCATAATGGATGCCTCCTTTAATGTTGCTTTATGGTTTTAGTATATCACTTTTGTGCCGCAAAAGAAAATAAAAACTGACATAAATTTGCCATAGTTTGCGTTTAATATATATTTAAGAACAAAGCTGAAAATGTTATAATTTAATTAGTGAAAGCTAATTGAAAATTATAAGGAGGGGTGCTGGAATGAAGTTTATCAGAAACAATAAATATGTAATAGGATTTTTGGTTATTCTTTTGGCAATTTGTTATGCCGGTTATTCGTATTACCAGAGCATTACGCAGGTTGAAACAACCGTAAAAACGGCTAAAGTTGAATACGGTACTTTGAAGGACAGTATTTCGGCAACCGGCAGTTTAAGCGCTGTGGACAATGTCGATATCAGCTCTAAAATTACCGGCAGAATTGTGGAAGTGCTGGTAGAAGAAAATCAGCATGTTGAAGCTGGCCAGGTGCTGGTAAAGCTGGATGCCACGGCCTTGGAAGCTACCGCACGCCAGATGAAGGCACGCCTTGACAATGCCGAGCTCACTTATAACCGTTATACGGCGCTTTTGGCTCAGGGCGCAATTTCGCGCAGCGATTATGATTTGGCGGAATCCGATTATATCGTGGCTAAAGCTAATTATGACCAGGCAGTTTCCGATGTTAACGATACCGTTATTACTTCTCCTATTGCCGGTTACATTATTGGCGAACCTACTCCTGTCGGACAGACTATCAGCTCCGGCATCAGCGAACCGCAGGTAATTATGTCGGTGGCGAACCTTGACGATATGCAGATAGATACTTTGGTTGACGAATCTGACATAGGGCGCGTAAAAGTAGGGCAGACTGTTGAATTTACGGTTGACGCTTACCCTGAAGAAACCTTTACCGGTACGGTGCGCCTTATTTCCCGCTCTGCCGTTACGGAAGACAATGTTATTTATTACACTGTTTATGTTGATGTTGCCAACCCGGAAGGCAAACTTTTGCCTACAATGACGGCAAGGACGAATATTATTATTCAGCAGCAGGATAATACTTTAATGGTTCCTCCTAACTGCATTTATTATGACGGTGACCGCCGTTATGTAAAGGTATATGACGAGGCAGCCAAAACTTCGCGTGATGTTGATGTAACAGTCGGATTGACTGGTGAAGACAGCATAGCCGTTACCGGCGATATTAAAGAGGGAGATGTGCTTTTGGTTAAACAGCGCGCTACCCAGCAGAACAATATGAGAGGGCCGATTTAACAGGCCGTGAAAGAGGCAGGACATGGCAGAAGTAATCAGGCTTGTAGATATAGTAAAATCTTATATAATGGGCGACAGCGTTGTGCATGCGCTTGACCATGTTAACGTGCAGATAGGTGAAGGCGAATTTACCTCTATCATGGGGCCGAGCGGCAGCGGAAAATCAACAATGATGAATATTCTCGGCTGCCTTGACAGGCCTACAAGCGGGCATTATTTTCTGCGCGGGCGCGATATTGCCGGTTACAATGATGACGAACTGGCGCATACGCGCAATGCGGAAATAGGCTTTGTATTTCAGAATTTTAATTTGCTGCCCAAGCTTACGGCACAGGTTAATGTGGCGCTGCCGCTGGTTTACGCCGGTATAAACGAAGAAGAACGTATGGTGCGTGCTGCCCGCGCTCTGGAATCGGTTGGGCTTGGCAACAGGCTTGACCATAAACCCAATGAAATGAGCGGCGGGCCCGTGCGCTGGTTAATAATCCGGCCATTATTATGGCGGACGAACCTACCGGCAACCTTGATACGAAATCAAGTTATGAAATTATGGATATTTTTAAAGCTATGAATGATGAGGGCAAAACCATTGTTATGGTTACGCACGAACCGGATATTGCCCAGCAGACCAAACGCATTTTGGTTATGCGCGACGGCAAACTCGTCAGTGACGAGTGGAGGTGACGGCAGATGTTTAACGAATCCATTAAAATGGCGCTTGACGGTATGCTTACCAACAAACTGCGTACATTTTTAACGCTTTTGGGTATTATTATTGGCGTCGGTGCTGTTATAGCCATGGTAAGCCTTGGCTTTGGCGTTAAGGAACAGATAAAAAGCAATATTTCCAGCCTTGGCAGCAACCTTTTAATTGTAATGAGCGGTGGGCGTACGCCGAGCGGCGCACGTTTGCCGATGGGCGAAGGCGCCAGGCTTACTGCCGAAGACGCTGAAGCAATAGAAAAACAGATTGACGGCATTGCGCACGTAGCACCTGCGGTTTCGCGTTCTTACCAGCTTGTTGCCGGCAACCAGAACTGGACGACAAGTGTTGAAGGCACTACGCCAAATATTCTCGATATCCGCAATTATCAGCTTGAGGATGGGCGTAATTTAAACCAGCGGGATATTACGAGCCGCGACCGTGTCTGCGTTATAGGGCAGACTATTGTAGATAATTTGTTCCCGGACGGCGATGCTGTTGGCAAAACCGTGCGCATTAATAAGGCGCCGTTTAAGGTTGTTGGTGTTTTGCAGACGAAAGGCCAGTCCTCCAGCGGGCAGGACCAGGATGATGTGGTATTTATTCCGCTTACAACGGCGCAGAACCGTATGATGGGCATTACTTACATCAGCCGCATTACCATTCAGGCAGAGAATGAAAATGTTATTGACCAGGTGCAGGCGGATGTGGAAGCGCTCCTGCGTGTACGCCATAAAATTCAGGATGATGAGTATGATGATTTTACGGTGCGTAATCTGGCGGCGTTAATGGATACCATGATGGAAACGGCAAATACCATTACCATGCTTTTGGGCTGCATAGCGGCAATCAGCCTTCTGGTAGGCGGCATTGGCATTATGAATATTATGCTGGTTTCGGTTACGGAGCGCACGCGTGAAATCGGTATCCGCAAGGCGTTAGGGGCAACGTATGATAATATTCTGCTGCAGTTTTTAATTGAAGCGATGGTTATAGGCATTGTCGGCGGTACGCTGGGCGTGCTGCTTGGCGTAGGCGCTTCTTATGCCATCAGTTATTTTGCGGGGTGGATGACGATAATTTCCGTACCTGTAATTTTAATAGCGGTACTGTTTTCGGTCGGCATAGGCCTGTTCTTTGGCATTTACCCGGCGCGCAAGGCTGCGCTGCTCGACCCGATTGAGGCACTGCGCTATGAATAACGGCAAAGATAAAAAGCATAAAACTACATATAAAGAAGTTTTAATGGCCTTCTATGAATATCTTAGAAGGCCTAAAACTGTTTTTGATATTAAAGACCGGCTGAAAGCTTTAATTTTTTTTGCAATAATTATCTGGATATTGGAAGAAATTGCTCAATTTTTTGCCAAGATGTGATATAATTACTTGATAGATATGTTTTATTTTGGAGGAAAGCAGCTGTGACAGTAAAAAAGCTGGGCATTATCGGCGGGTCTTTTGACCCTGTTCATAAAGGGCATTTGAGCAGCGCGGAATTTGTGTACCGGACCATTAATCTGGATAAGGTAATTTTTGTGCCGGCCTTTATTGCACCGCATAAAATAGGGCTGGAGTTTGCTCCGGCAGCAGACCGTTACCGCATGACGGAACTGGCAGTACAGGATTATCCTTATTTTGATGTCAGCGATGTGGAGTTAAAACGCAGCGGCATTTCCTATACTTATGATACGGTGCTGGAATTAAAAAAGCAGTATCCGGGATATGAGCTGTATTTTATTGTTGGTGCGGATTCCGTGCCTCAGCTTAATACATGGAACCATATTTATGAATTACTGAATGAAGTTACGTTTGTTGCCGTGGCAAGGCCGGGTTATGCCAAAGCCTTTGCCCGTGCGCGCGAATATTTCGGCGGGCTTGGCGAAGAAAAAATTATGCTTTTAAAAATGCCGGAGCAGCCCGTATCGTCAACGGAAATACGCGAGTGCATAAAAAACGGCGAAAGCATTGACGGCATGGTGCCGGAAGCAGTACGTGACTACATTTTAGAGAAGGGTTTATACCGTTAAGCGGAAGGAAGGAAACAATAAATGCTTACAATTCAGGAAATGAAGGATATGCTGGAAAAAACATTGCCGCCCAAACGTTTTAAACATTCGCTCGGAGTTTACGAAACGGCGCTGAAAATGGCAGGGCATTACGGCATGCCGCAGGAAAAAGTTGCTGTTGCCGCACTTTTGCATGACTGCGGGCGTGAAGTGCCGACCGATAAACAGGTTGAAAAAGCCGAAGAACTTGGCATGGAAGTTGATTATGTGGAACGCCGCCAGCCGATTTTGCTGCATGCAAAAATGGGCGCTTATTTTGCGGAACATAAATACGGCATAACTGACCCGGAAATTTTGGAAGCAATCAGGCTGCACAGCACCGGTGCCCCCGATATGACGGAGCTGGATATGGTTGTATACCTGGCAGACCTGATTGAGCCGGGCAGGGATTTTGACGGCGTGGAAAAACTGCGTAAGGTTTGCTTTGAAAATCTGGAAAAAGCCATGGTTAAATCTTACGCCAATACCATTGAATATTTGCTGGACAATAAACTTTTAATCCACCCGGACTGCATTTTTGGATATAACCAGCTGATTGTAAAATTAAAAAAGTAAACTTGCTGTTAGGAGATTTTTATGGCTTTAGAAGAAGATAACCTTCCGCAGCGCCCGCACCGCAAACGCAGGCTGAGGTGGGGAAGGCTGGTATTTTTTATAGTGCTGCTGGCCGCTGTTGTAACGGCAGGTTTTTGGGGCGCAGTTTGGTGCTATGATAATCTTATTGCCCCGCCCAAGGTTGATATTGTTGGTGCCGACAGTAAAATAACGGCGGATGAAACGCTTAACAGCCGCATTAACGTATTGCTTCTGGGCATTGACGACGGCGACAGCGAAGCGGCAGAAAGCGAACCGAAGCGTACAGACGCCATGATGCTGGCAAGCTTCGACCCCGAAGGCAATGAAGTGGCGCTTGTATCCATGCCGCGCGATACCATGGTGCAGATACCCGGGCACAAAGGGTATGATAAAATCAATGCGGCGTATGCTTACGGCGGCGTAATGCTTGCCAAGCAAACCGTTGCCAATCTTTTGCGCGTGCCTATTCACTATTATGTGCTTGTAGACTGGCGCGCGTTTAAAGAATCAATCGACCTTATCGGCGGCGTTGATTTATACGTTGACAAAGACATGTATTACGAAGACCCTTATGCCGACCTTGTAATTGACATCAAGCACGGCTACCAGCATTTAAACGGTGAACTTGCCGGACAGTATGTGCGTTTCCGCAAGGATGAGCTTGGCGATATTGGGCGCGTGCAGCGCCAGCAGAAATTTATGATGGCACTGGCGGCACAGATTTTTAATATTGATACCGTTACCAAAATACCGGCGCTGTTTTCTACGGTAGACCGCCATGTGGAAACCGATATGGATACCATGACGATGATTAAGGCTGCCAATACCTTTAAACTTTTTGGCGACCAGAATTTAAAAAGCTGCATGCTTTACGGCGATTTTTATGATGCGCCCGATGGTATAAGCTATTGGCGCACTTCGCAGCAGCAGGTTGAAAAAACTTTGGATGAACTGGGCATTCCCTATATGAAAGACGAATGGGAAACCGAAAGCCGTACAGCAGATAATGCCGGACCGGCAGATGAAAACATAAAAAATGATGACAACACAGCAAAGGAGGCTGAACAATGAATTTAACCCCTCAGCAGGTAGCACGCAAAATCGCTGCCGCAGCATCTGACAAAAAGGCAAGGGATATTTTGCTTTTAAACATGGAAAACCTTTCGCCCTTGACAGATTATTTTATTATTGCCAGCGCAGATAACGTAACGCTTGTTAAAGCTGTTGCCGACAATATTGAAGAAAAACTGGCAGAAGAAGGTATTCTGCCGTCCCATACAGAAGGATATGCCGAAGGCCGCTGGATTTTAATGGATTACGGCGACTGCGTGGCGCATATCTTTTTAGAAGAAGACCGCGATTTTTATAATTTGGAACAGTTGTGGGCAGACGCTCCTTCGGAATCTTTTGCGGAGGAAGAAAATGAATAAAGTGCAGCCGCATGCCAAATACCGTCCCGGTGACGTAGTAACTTTAAAAGCAGTGCGTGCTTCCGAAATGGGTGTATTTTTGGACGCAGGTACCGGCAATACCGACGACGATATTTTACTGCATAAATTGCAGCAGGAAACCGAGGTAAAGGTTGGCGATTCCGTTAAGGTTTACCTGTATCTCGACCCGCACGGACGCCTTACCGCCAGCATGAAACTGCCCAAAATGCGTGAAGGGCAGCTTGGCTACGTTAAAGTTTTAAGCGTTACGCGCGACGGTGGTTTTGTCGATATCGGCGCAGAGCGCGGCGTATTTTTGCCGTACAGCCAGATGCGCGGGCATGTGTCGCCGGGGCAGCTTGTTTGGGTTAAGCTGTACCGCGATAAAACAGGCCGTCAGGCTGTAAGCATGCGCGTGGACAAGGAAATGCAGAAGGCATCCAAACCGGCTACCGGCATTAAAGTCGGTGATACCGTAACAGGTACTATTTATAATATTTTGCCGGAAGGCTTTTTCATCTTTACAAGCCAGCGCTTTTTAGGCTTCCTGCACCGCAGCGAAGTGCCCGGCGGCAGGCTTGATTTCGGGCAGGAAATTACCGCCCGTGTGGCTTATGTCCGTGCCGATGGCAGGCTGAACCTTTCCATGCGCCAGCAGAAGGAACATGCTATGGTTGCCGATGCGGAAGATATTTTAAGCTTTTTAAAGAAACGCGGCGGCAAAATGCCTTACTGCGACGATACGCCGATGGAAATAATTAAAGAAAAGTTCGGCATCAGCAAAGCTGCGTTTAAACGTGCCCTGGGCCGTCTTTTGCGTCAGGGGCTGATTCGCCAGGAAGAAGGCTGGACGATTCTGCTGGAAAATCCTGAGGACAATAAAAAATGACAGACATACTGCTTATTGTTTTTGTTTCAATAAGTGTATTTATGGCGTCTTTATTCAGCACTGTTACCGGGTTCGGTTTTGCCCTGGTGGCAGTGCCATTTTTAATGCCTGTTTTAGGTGCACATGAAACGGTTGTGTTCATAATTTTTGGCACCTGCCTTGTAAAAATGATAGTGCTGTGGAATACGCGCAAACATTTTGAATGGCATACTGTGGCCGTAACGGTTGCAGGCAGTGTGCTCGGCAGCCTGCCGGGAAGCTATTTGTTAAATGCCATATCACCGGCATATTTGCAGATTTTGCTGGGAACCGTGCTTGTAATTGTGCTTTTCATGATGGGCATGCACTTGGATTTAAGCGTTAAAAATAAAACTGTTGGGCGTATAACGGCAGGCTTTTTAAGCGGATTTTCCGCTGCAACAACGAGTATCAGCGGCCCGCCGGTTGCCTTGTATTTTTTAACCGAAGGGCGTGATAAGCTTGTAACGCGTGCCAACATGTGCTGGATTTTTGCCTTCGGCAATATCGGTACCATGTTTTCACTGGCTCTTTCGGGCAGCAGCATCAGCGGCGATTTAATGCTGCTGGCGGCTTATGTTACTCTGCCTATGCTTTTGGGCACATGGATTGGTGAACGCTGTTTTTATAAAATCAATCAGCATTTGTTTATAAGGCTTACGCAGATTTTTATTGTTATCGGTGCCTGCACGGCGTTATACCGTGGCATAACGGCTTTATTGTAAAATTTACGCATAATAAAAGGCAAAAGAAGGAGGCTGAAAATTACGGATATATTGTTTGTTTTATATATTTCGGTAAGTGTTTTTATAGCTTCTTTATTTTTTGCCGTTACGGGCTTTACGCTTTCTTTGGTGGCGGTGCCGTTTTTAATGCCGGTTTTAGGGCCTAAAGAAACCGTGGTGTTTATTATTTTTGGCACGTTTCTTGCCAAAGTTGTGGCGCTGTGGAATACGCGCCGCGATTTTGAGTGGCATACGGTTTTGGTAACCGTTTTCGGCAGTATTATGGGCAGCGTTCCCGGCGGTTACGTTTTAAATGCCATACCGGCGGCGTATTTACAAATTTTACTTGGCATAATGCTGCTTGCCGTAATGCTTTTAATGGGCAGAAAATTTGAAATTAACATACAGAATAAAACTGCCGGGCGCATTGCAGCAGGTTTTATAAGCGGTTTTTCTGCGGCAATGACGAGTATCAGCGGCCC
>ENA-OPBL01002735-OPBL01002735.1-human-gut-metagenome-genome-assembly--contig:-NODE-2735-length-12242-cov-3.465742_pt1 | contig 12242 bp, 9 predicted proteins | sample MGYA00241073_ERZ501461 | MGnify/ENA primary metagenome ERZ501461 (study PRJEB25962, sample SAMEA2042630) | human gut metagenome | biome: human gut; feature: human-associated habitat; material: faeces... | reverse complement strand
AACAGCTTTTTGACCTTTTGACACTGGTATCATATAATGTTATCGCTTAAAAGTAATTTCTGTGAGGCGCATTGCTATACAGAAAGTGAAGAACGATAGGTAAGAAGACTAAAATTTGTAAAAAACAGGAGAGAATATCATGGGAAAATACACAGATTACATTATGAAAACAGCACAGGATCTGCTTTCAGTGCCAAGTCCAAGTGGTTTTACCCACATGGCAGCAGATTTTGTAAAAAAAGAATTTGAAAAGCTGGGCTATGAGCCGCAGATCACCCAGAAGGGGGCTGTGCTTGTAAAGCTTGGAGGAAAAGACGATGAGAATGCAGTGGTTCTGGCAGCTCACATGGATACTCTTGGCGGAATGGTCTGCCAGATCATGGACAACGGACATCTGAAACTGACTAATATCGGCGGTATGAATCCAAACAATGCAGAGGCTGAGAATTGTAAGGTTTATACAAAGTCCGGCAAAGTATATGATGCAACTTTCCAGCTGGAGAATGCGTCTGTTCATGTAAACGGCGAGTATAGCGATACCAAACGTACTTATGAGACGATGGAGGCCATTCTTGATGAGCCGGTGAAGAATAAAGAGGATGTGAAAAAACTTGGAATCATGACAGGCGATTTTGTCTGCTTTGATCCAAGGACAGTTGTGACTGAGAGCGGATACATCAAGAGCCGTTTCCTTGATGATAAATTCAGCACTGCTATTCTTCTCGGCTATGCTAAATATCTGAAAGAGAAAGAAATTCAGACAGAGCGTACCATTTATGTACTGATCACTTCTTATGAGGAAGTGGGACATGGTGGATGTGCCGCTATCCCAGATGGAGTGACAGAGATGATCTCCGTAGATATGGGATGTGTTGGAAAAGGCCTGGAATGTGATGAAACCATGGTTTCAATCTGCGCTAAGGACAGTATGGGACCATATGATTACCAGGTGGTTTCCGGTCTGATCAAGGCTGCACAGGAGAATGACATTGCGTTTGCTGTGGATGTGTATCCTCATTATGGCTCTGATGTGGATGCGGCACTGAAAGCAGGCTATGATATGAAGCATGGTCTGATCGGACCGGGAGTTTACGCATCTCATGGATACGAGCGGTCACACAGGGATGGAGCGAAGAATACACTGAAATTACTGAAGGCATATTTAGGATAAAAGTCCTGCGCGGTAGCGCTAAAGGCGCGGAACAATCGACTTTCATTTGGGGTGATGTCTGCGCAGGCAGACATGTCCGTTTAGAAGAAAAACTTGATTAAAAATGTATAAAATATTAATAATAGAAGATGACGAAATTATTGTACAGATAGTAAAGCGACATTTGGAATCCTGGGGATATGAGGTCTTTCAGATCGAAGATTTCACTCATGTGATTCAGGAGTTTGTGCAAAAAGATCCACAGCTGGTGCTGCTGGATTTGAAACTGCCGTTTTTTAACGGTTTTCATTGGTGTGAGGAAATCCGCAAAATTTCACAGGTACCAGTGATGTTTCTGTCTTCAGCGGCTGACAATATGAATATGGTAATGGCCATGAGCCGGGGTGCAGATGATTTTATCGCGAAACCTTTTGATCTGGATGTGTTAACTGCGAAGGTGCAGGCTGTGCTTCGCAGAACCTATGCCTTTGGTCAGAACAACAGTCTTCTGGAAAGGGGCGGCGTAGTGCTGAATCCTGGAAATGGGACGATTTCAGTGGATGGAAAGCTTGCAGACCTGACGAAAAACGAATTGAAGATATTGCAGATACTATTTGAACATCAGGGGCATGTTGTATCCAGAGAGTCGATTATGACAAAACTGTGGGAGAGCGACAGCTTTGTGGATGACAATACTTTGACAGTAAACATCACAAGAATCCGTCGGAAGCTGGAAGGTCTGGGTGTAGAGAACTTCATTATCACCAAAAAAGGCCTGGGGTACATGGTATGATTAAATATCTGAAAACCAGATGGAAAACAGGTGTTTTGGCTTTACTTATGGTAGCGGTAACGGCTGGAATCCTTTTTCTGTATGATATTCCGCTGGAGCCTGTAGGTTATGTGGCGGTTTTTGAAATGCTGCTGACAGGCCTGGGGCTTATGTGGGATTACCATAAATACCGGAAAAAGCAGGAAAGTCTGCTTTACATAAGAGACTGCGGCAATTTTTCAGAAGAATATCTGGAGGCTCCGGAGAATGAAAATGAGGCTATTTACCGGGAAATCTGCCGTAGTCTGGATGAGAAGAGAATAGAGGCTGAAAATCAGAGAAGTGCTTTTGGTACAGAATTGACAGACTTTTATACGCTGTGGGTTCACCAGATCAAAACACCTATTGCTGCAGCAAGACTGCTTCTTCAGGAAGAGAAGCCCAGACCTCAGGAGATTCAGAATGAGCTTTTTAAGGTGGAGCAGTACGTGGAGATGGTGCTGGGGTATCTTCGAACGGAGGATATGGCTTCAGACATCCGCTTTGAGGAAGTGGATATGGATTCTCTGATTCGTGAGCAGATTCACAAATTTGCCAGAATATTTATTGGGAAAAAGCTTTCTCTGGAGTATCAAGAGGTATCGGAAACGGTGCTTACAGATGAAAAATGGCTTGGCTTTGTGTTGGGACAAATTTTATCAAATGCACTGAAATACACAAAAAAAGGAAAAATATCCATCTATATGAGCATATCCAGGCCGCATACGCTGGTGATCGAAGATACTGGAATCGGAATCCGTGCCGAAGATTTGCCCCGGGTTTTTGAAAAGGGGTTTACTGGCTATAATGGACGTGAAGAGAACAGGTCTACTGGAATTGGGCTTTATCTTTGCGGAAAGATTATGAAAAGGCTGGATCACGGAATCAGGATAGAGTCGGAGCTTGGAAAAGGGACGAAGGTATTTCTTGAACTGGGAAGGAAGAAGATGGATCTATATTAGAGCGTGTTCGGAAAAAACAATCTCGCAGTCTGCATGCCCCACTTTTCGGTGTATTTTGCAGATTGCAAGATTAATTTTTTACATGCTTTAGATGGTGGGGACAAGGAGAGAGTATGAAAGCGATAAAGAAGGTTTTAAACAATATTTTTATTGATGGTTTAAGCGGAATGGCTTTGGGGTTGTTTTCTACTTTGATCATCGGAACTATTTTGAAACAGATTGGTGATTTGATGGGCGGTACATATGGCACTTATTTAAGTGCATTTGCAGTGGTTGCCCAGAGGCTTACAGGTGCCGGAATCGGCATCGGTGTTGCGTATAAATTCCGGGAATCTACTTATGTGCTGTTGTCGGCTGCGGCAGCAGGAATGATTGGGGCTTATGCATCAAACCTTATTGCAGGAACCCTGTTGTCTGATACAGGGGCATTAGTGTTATCCGGTCCTGGCGAGCCTCTTGGAGCGTTTGTGGCTGCATATGTGGGAATTACGATTGGGAGGCTGGTTGCCGGAAAAACAAAACTGGATCTTCTTATTACACCAGCAATCACCATCCTTTCCGGTGGTGCTGTAGGGATACTGGTAGGACCGGGAGTATCAAGCTTCATGACATGGCTTGTCAACCTGGTAAACTGGGGAACTGAGCAGCAGCCAATCCTGATGGGAATTGTGGTTTCTGTCATCATGGGAATGGTACTGACTTTGCCAATTAGTTCTGCTGCTCTTGGAATTATTCTGGGGCTGAATGGCGTGGCAGCGGGTGCGGCAACGATCGGATGCTGCTGTCAGATGATTGGATTTGCAGTGACAAGTTTTAAGGATAATGGTGTGGGCGGTCTTTTTGCCCAGGGAATTGGAACCTCCATGCTGCAGATCCCTAATATTATGAAGCGTCCGCTGATCTGGCTGCCTCCTACACTGGCATCTGCTATTTTAGGCCCAATTGCCATTATCGGGCCTTTCCATATGACAAACAATGCGACAGGCTCCGGAATGGGAACATCAGGTCTGGTTGGACAGATCATGACTTACCAGACTATGGTGGCAACAGAATCACCGGTGCTGGTAATTCTGAAAATTGTATTGTTCCACTTCCTACTTCCGGGACTGTTATCCTATGTGATTTACCGAGGAATGCGAAATATGGGATATATTAAAGACGGACAGATGAAGCTGAATGTGTAAGGAATATAAAATAAATATTGACATCTAATGAATGTTAGAATATACTAACAACATAAAGGAGCTTATAGGTAATCTGAAAGGAGTATCATATGGGAACAGTAGTTGTTGGTGCTATCGTAGTCGTAATAGCAGGTCTGGCAGTGAGAAGTATTGTGAAGGATAAAAAAAGCGGAAAAGGCTGCAATGGTAATTGTGGAAGCTGCGGCGGACACTGCCACTAAGGTGTGAATGAGGCACTGGTATTTTACATAGCTGGTAAATAAGAAGATGAGGAAACTGCTGTATTGGAGAAATCTGATATGGCAGTTTTTTTATTGATAAAAAACAGAATGTGACAAACCCGCGAAAGAATTGCGCACACATTTTGGCACAGATTGTAAATGGGTATAAACTGTTATAAAATCAAAAATGTATATATATTGTATTCTGTAATGTCTATATCATGAAGGGAGTGTTGAAAATGAAAAAGTCACTAAAAAAAATAATAACGGTTGTTCTGACATTTGCTATGATGTTTACAATGACCGTACCTGCTTACGCAAAAGAGGCATTTAAAATTTCTGTCAAGGAAAATGCAACTATTTATTCTTCTAAAACTATGGAAAATCGCAGATGCTACAATCCGGATGAACGTATTGCCTACATTGGAAAAAGAAAAGTTGCTGTGAGATCCAGTAATACTAAAGTTGCAACTGTAAAGATAAAGGATAATGCTATTTGGGCTACGCCCAAAAAGGCTGGTACAACAACCATTACTGTGAAAACCGGACAGGAAACTTACAAATGTACATTTACCGTGTATAAATATGTAAATCCTGTTTCTTCTGCAATGGTGGGGAAGACCACAATTAAAGGAACTGCCTTTAAAAAGAATGCAATTTATAATCTGCGTTATTCTAAATATAAAAATAAGAGTATCGCATTTAAATTTAATCTGAAAAAAGGTTGGAAACTCAGAGGAGGAATTGCATATGCAAGAAGCAACTGGGGTGCAACGAAGATGTCGCCAAATGGCAGCAAAATAAAAGTTGCAGGGGGATCTGGATTTCTTGCTGTTGCACATGTTGAAAATATCAAGACGGGGCAGATGGAAAGAATACATATATATTTCAAATAAATTGATAACGTTCAAAGCATGACACTGAACCACGATATAATTTGTGGGAAGATATAATTTGAAAAGCGTTTTCCGAAATCAAAATATGAAAATCGGAAAACGCTTTTTGTTTAACCTGGTATCTTAATAAAAACAACGAAAAACCACAAAAATCAACCAAAAACACCAACCAAAGCAACAAAAACAGTGTTGAATTATGTTGACACCGCATAGCAAATGACGTATAATGAGCATAGAAAACTATGTCATGGAACAACGGACATTTATGTTGCCGACAGAGAGAATATTGTGTTTTGGAGATACAGAATATTATTTCATATGTCGGGACATCCATGAGAAAGGAGAACCATGGAAAAATACAATTCAAGTGAGATTCCGAAATCTTCCAGAATTACCCGCCTGGTAGATCATCTCTATGCCAAGATGCCGGAGATCGAATCTTACAGAGCGAAGCTGATCACAGAGTCCTATAAGGAGACGGAAGACCAGCCGATCATTACCAGAAGAGCGAAAGCTTTTTCCCACATTTTACATAATATTCCGATCATCATCCGTGATGAGGAACTGATCGTGGGAAGTAACTCCATTGCACCGAGAGGATGCCAGACATTCCCGGAATTCTCATTCCAGTGGCTGGAAGACGAGCTGGATACGGTTGCCACCAGAACTGCTGATCCATTCTATATTTCAGAGCAGGCCAAAGCAGATCTTCGCGAGGTACACAAATACTGGAAAGGCAAGACTACCAGTGAGCTCGCCACAGCATATATGGCACCGGAAGCAATCCGTGCCATCGATCACAACATTTTTACACCAGGAAATTATTTCTACAATGGTGTAGGACACGTTACAGTAAAGTATTGGGAAGTTCTTGAAATCGGATACGAAGGCATTATGGCGAAAGCACAGGCTGAGCTGGATAAATGCAATGTGGGGGATGGAGATTACGCAGAGCGTTCCCGTTTCCTGGAAGCAGTTATCATGAGCTGCCAGGCAGTGATTGATTATGCAGACAGATATGCAAAGCTTGCCCTTGAAATGGCAGAGAAATGTACAGACCCACAGCGTAAAGCAGAGCTTCTTGTGATTGCATCCAATTGCAGCAAGGTTCCGGCGAAGGGAGCTACCAATTTCTGGGAGGCGTGTCAGTCCTTCTGGTTTGTGCAGCAGCTTCTCCAGATGGAGTCTAGCGGACATTCCATTTCCCCAGGACGTTTCGACCAGTATATGTATCCTTATTATAAGAAGGATATTGAGAGCGGCGCGATTACCAGAACAGCAGCCCAGGAGCTTCTTGATTGCATCTGGGTAAAATTAAATGACCTGAATAAAGTCCGTGATGCTGCTTCCGCAGAAGGCTTCGCAGGCTACAGTCTGTTCCAGAACCTGATCGTAGGAGGTCAGGATAAAGATGGCAATGATGTGACCAATGACCTTTCCTTTATGTGTATTGAGGCATCCATGCATGTACATCTTCCGGCACCGTCCCTTTCCATCCGTGTATGGAACGGTTCCCCACATGATCTTCTGATCAAGGCAGCAGAGCTTACCAGAACCGGTATCGGACTTCCGGCTTATTATAATGACGAAGTGATCATTCCGGCACTGCAGAACAGAGGACTTTCCCTGGCAGATGCCCGTGAGTACAATATCATCGGATGCGTAGAGCCTCAGAAAGCAGGTAAGACTGAGGGATGGCATGACGCAGCATTCTTTAATATGTGCCGTCCGCTGGAACTTGTATTTGGCAATGGTATGGATCAGGGTGAGATGGTTGGTATTCCTACCGGCGATGTTACCCGTATGGAAACTTTCGATGAGTTTTACAATGCTTATAAGAAGCAGATGGAATACTGTATTTCCCTTCTTGTAAATGCAGATAACGCCATTGATGTAGCTCACGCAAAGCGTTGCCCGCTTCCATTCCTTTCCTGTATGATCGATGACTGTATCGCCCGTGGAAAGACTGTACAGGAAGGCGGCGCAGTTTATAACTTTACCGGTCCTCAGGGATTTGGTATTGCAAACATGGCAGATTCTCTTTACGCCATCCGTCAGCTGGTTTATCAGGAAAAGAAGTTCACAATGGAAGAACTGAAAGAAGCTCTTGCATGGAACTATGGCAAAGGACTGGATGAGCAGTCAGTGAAAGAAATCACAACCGGCATCTTAAGAGAGATGACCGAGAGCGGTGCCAAGGTTGATGCGGATACAGCAGCTGCAGTTTTGAAATCTGTTATGAATGCCCAGATGGCACCTGAGAAGATGGCAAGATATCAGGAAATTCACGACATGATCGCAGAAGTTCCGAAATTCGGAAATGACATTCCGGAGGTTGACTACTTCGCAAGAGACGTAGCTTACACATACACAAGACCGTTACAGAACTTTAAGAACCCGAGAGGCGGACAGTACCAGGCAGGACTTTATCCGGTATCTGCAAACGTACCCCTTGGCGGACAGACTGGTGCTACACCAGATGGAAGATATGCACATACTCCTGTTGCAGATGGTGTTTCCCCATCCGCAGGCAAGGATGTGAACGGACCTACTGCAGCAGCAAGCTCTGTTGCAAAACTGGATCACTTCATTGTATCCAATGGTACTCTGTTCAATCAGAAATTCCATCCGTCAGCATTGTCAGGACGTGAGGGCCTTGAGAAGTTCGTTGCATTGATCCGTTCCTACTTCGATCAGAAGGGAATGCATATGCAGTTTAATGTTGTAAGCAGAGAGACACTGCTTGATGCACAGGCACATCCGGAGAACTATAAGCATCTGGTTGTACGTGTGGCTGGTTACAGTGCACTGTTTACTACACTTTCCAAATCTCTGCAGGATGACATTATCAGAAGAACTGAGCAGGGATTCTAAAAAGAAAGTCAGCAGACTCTTATGCAGGAGAGTTATAATTGCCCCATAGCTCACTTCTTAGCGAGATGATAAGTGTGACTGTGAATGGGAACTTTCTGCGAAAAATATAAATGGAATTGCTGGTGGCTTCGTTAAGAGAAGTCTGCTGGCACTTCCGTATAATGGAGAAATCTATGGAATATTTAGACACTACAGGGCGTATTTTCGACGTCCAGCGTTATTCCATCCATGACGGTCCTGGAATCCGTACCATTGTGTTTTTGAAAGGCTGTGTGCTCAGATGTCAGTGGTGCTGCAATCCGGAATCCCAGGAATATAAGATCCAGACAATGAAAACTCCAGACGGCGTGAAGACCATGGGACGAGACGTAACTGTCCGCGAGATGATCGAACTGGTAGAGAAGGATCGCCCATACTATTACCGTTCCGGCGGCGGAATGACTCTTTCCGGCGGCGAATGTCTCTGTCAGCCGGAATTTGCCCGTGACCTTCTTCGCGCAGCGAAAGAGCGTGGAATTAATACAGCTATCGAGAGTATGGCTTGTGTTCCCTGGAAAAATATCGAGATGGTACTGCCTTATCTGGATACTTACCTGATGGATATCAAGCATACCAATCAGGAGAAACATAAGCAGTTTACAGGCAAGCCCAATGGACTGGCTCTCGAGAACGCCAGAAAGGTAGCTCTTTCTGGTCAGACCAATCTGGTGATTCGTGTACCTGTCGTTCCAACGTTCAATGACAGTGTGGAGGAAATCAAGTCCATTGCTTCCGTTGCAGCTACCTTGCCAGGTGTGAAGAAGATTCACCTTCTTCCCTATCATCGTCTGGGACAGGATAAATACGACTGGCTTGGAAGAGAATACAAGCTGCCGGAGATCCTTCCTCCAGAACCGGAGCATATGGAACTTTTGAAAAAAGCAGTGCATTCTGTCTGTGATCTGGATTGCCAGATAGGTGGATGAAATAATATTTTATGTGAAAATTTTAAAGAAAGACATTGTGTGGAGAAATCTGTACAGTGTCTTTTTTGCGCGCATTTCTTATTTAATGTGTTGGGAGGGTGAAAAGTTCTTCAGGAGGGACACATTTGGATAACTTTCAACACACTAAAAGAAAGCCTTTTTCATATACGCTCCAGGAAAGAAATTGGAAAAAGATTTGCTTAAATTATAATTTTTTTGTATGATAGGTGGTATAATAAATACTTGATAAATTTATATCAACTATTTATAAAAAAGCGGAGAAAGAAAACTTTATAAAGACAGTTAGATTGATTGCGGTAAAATCTGGCTGGTGCAAAATACTACAGCATAAGGAGAAAAAGAATGAGAGGACTATACTCATCAAAGACAAAAATCAGACACCAGATTTTTACTGAGATTGCCCGACTTGCCTATGAGGGCGACATTGAGAAAGAGATGGATGATCTTCCGTACAAAATTCTTCCAGGAGAGATTGCAACATATCGTGACAGTATTTTTTTGGAGAGAGCTATCGTAGGAGAGAGACTGCGTGTGGCAATGGGACTGCCTCTTCGAAACATTTTCGAGCATGCTCCAATTTCCAAGGGCGTGGAGGCCAGTCTGATTGAAGAGAAATATTATGAGCCGCCCCTTATCAATATTATTAAATTCGCCTGCAACTCCTGTCCAGAGAAGCGTGTGATTGTCACAGAGGGCTGCCAGGGCTGTCTGGAACATCCTTGTCAGGAGGTCTGTCCCAAGCAGGCCATCCACATGGAAAACGGGCGGTCTGTGATCGATCAGGAGAAATGCATCAAATGTGGAAAGTGTCTGGAATCCTGTCCATATAATGCCATTATCAAGCAGGAGCGTCCGTGTGCCAAGGCCTGTGGAATGAATGCCATCCATTCAGACGAGTATGGAAGAGCAGAGATCGACTATGACAAGTGTGTTTCCTGTGGAATGTGCCTGGTAAGCTGTCCGTTCAGTGCCATTGTAGATAAGGGACAGATTTATCAGACCATTATGGCATTAAAAAGTGATACACCAGTTTATGCCATTGTAGCGCCGGCTGTGGCAGGTCAGTTTGAACCGGAATTGAAGAATACCCAGCTTCGGGGAGCTTTTAAGGCGCTTGGATTTACGGATATTAAGGAAGTGGCTGTGGGTGCAGATCTTTGTACCATTGAGGAGGCTAAGGACTTCATGAAGGAAGTGCCAGAGAAAATTCCGTTTATGGGAACCTCCTGTTGCCCGGCATGGTCTGTTATGGCAAAAAAGACGGTTCCACAGCTTGCCAACTGCATTTCCATGGCGCTTACTCCCATGGTACTGACTGCCAGACTTCTGAAGCAGGAAGAGCCAGACTGCAAGATCGTGTTTGTAGGACCATGTGCAGCCAAGAAGCTGGAGGCAAGCCGTAAGTCGGTTCGAAGCTATGTGGACTTCGTTCTCACCTTTGAAGAGGTGAAAGGCATGTTTGATGCCAAGGGTGTTGATTTCGCCAGCCTTCCGGAGGAAGAGCCTCTTACTCAGGCCAGTAGTGACGGTCGTGGCTTCGCTGTTAGCGGCGGTGTGGCAGCCGCAGTTGTGAAAGCTGTAAAGCGTATGGATCCGGATCGCGAGGTGAAGGTAGTCAGTGCTAACGGACTTCAGGAGTGTAAAAAGATGCTGATGGCAGCTAAAGCAGGGAAATACAACGGATATCTGCTGGAAGGCATGGCGTGTCCTGGCGGCTGCATAGCAGGTGCCGGAACGGTGCAGACTGTAAAGAAGGCGGGAGTGGCACTGGAGAAGATGAAGAAGGAAGCGTCTTTTGAAGAATGTATGGATACTTCATTTGGCGGGGAACTGGAGAAACTGGAAGAGCTGTAAAATGGATCCATAGTTTGCCTGACTGCAGCTGCGGATCCGGCTTGGAGTTTTGAGTGTATTGAAAATTCTTCCATCTTTTTGTGTCAAAAATTCTGCCTGATAGTTGCCGGGTGATTTTTATATATGGTGATGAGGTCAGGGGCGACATGTCTGCTTTAGAAAAATATCAGGCAGTTTAGTTGATCTGCTTGAAAATAAATGAGAAGGAGAAAATCAAAATGCGTGCATACGAACGTTTATTAAATTATGTGAAAGTATATACCACAAGCGAGGATGAGCAGGAGAACGTGCCGTCCACCAGCCGCCAGTTTGACCTGGGAAAACAGCTGGCAGAGGAACTGAAAAAGATAGGAGTTCAGGACGTGCGCATTGATGACAAGTGCTATGTTTATGGCGTGATCCCGGCTACAGAAGGCATGGAAGAGAGACCAGCCATCGGCTTTATCGCACATATGGACACAGCACCTGATTTTTCCGGAGAAAACGTAAATCCACAGATCATCCCGGAGTACGACGGCGGTGATGTAAAGTTGGGAGACAGTGAATATGCTCTTACCTTGAAAGATTTCCCACATCTGGCATCTTTAAAAGGAAGAACCCTGATCACCACCGACGGAAGCACCCTTCTTGGTGCAGATGACAAGGCTGGTGTGGCTGAGATCATGACTATGGCAGAGCAGGTGATCACAGAGAACATTCCTCATGGAAAAATCTGTATCGGCTTTACCCCGGATGAAGAAGTGGGCCGCGGCGCAGACTTCTTCGATGTAGAAGGCTTTGGAGCAGATTTTGCCTATACTGTAGATGGCGGTGCGGAGAATGAGATCGAGTATGAGAACTTCAATGCCGCAGGTGCGAAAGTAAAGATCAAAGGCTTTTCTGTACACCCGGGCAGCAGTAAGAACACCATGATCAATGCAGCCCTGGTTGCCATGGAGTTCAATAACATGCTTCCGGCAGGAGATACCCCAGCGAACACAGAAGAGTATGAGGGATTTTTCCATCTCTGTGAAATGAGCGGAGATGTGTCTTCTGCAAGCCTTGACTACATTATCCGTGACCACGACAGCGCCATGTTCGCCTGCCGCCAGGAGCTGATGAGACATATCGTCAAGCTTCTCAACGAGAAATACGGCGAAGGTACCGTAACCCTCACCATCAAAGAACAGTACCGCAACATGAAAGAGAAGATCGAGCCTTGCATGCACCTGATCGATAACGCCAAGAAAGCCGTCCAGCAGTCCGGGCTGAATCCTAAGACAGTTGCAATCCGCGGCGGCACAGATGGCGCAAGACTTTCCTTT
>ENA-OPBL01002728-OPBL01002728.1-human-gut-metagenome-genome-assembly--contig:-NODE-2728-length-12289-cov-3.892186_pt1 | contig 12289 bp, 10 predicted proteins | sample MGYA00241073_ERZ501461 | MGnify/ENA primary metagenome ERZ501461 (study PRJEB25962, sample SAMEA2042630) | human gut metagenome | biome: human gut; feature: human-associated habitat; material: faeces... | reverse complement strand
GACCTCATATGAGATTTCTGTTCGTCAGACCAGAGATTTGCCCGTGAGTTAGTATATTCCTCACATCCAGCTTCCTTCAGATTCCATCTCACGATGGACACCATTGCTTTCGGCTATATCCTTCCCACTACCGGGCGGATTCGGGACTTTAACCCGTTAGAAACGTGCGCCGCTAGGCGCACAAGCAAAAAGCAGAGATGCCACCCTGACATCTCTGCTGATCATTTTGGAAGTATGAAAAAGAAATTTTCTTGCGATATTATTTCTTCTGAACGTATTTCAGACAGTCAAGTGTAACTGCTACAAGAATGATAATTCCTGAGAATACGAACTGAAGGTTTGTATCAATACCAAGGATTGTAAGAGAGTATGTGAGTGCTGTGAAAATACATACACCGGTTACAACACCTGATATCTTACCGATACCACCTGTGAATGATACACCACCAACTACACAGGCTGCGATTGCATCCATGTCCCAGCCCTGTCCATAAGCTGCTGAACCTGAACCAACCATTCTTGCACACTCAAGCCATGAGCCAAATCCATAAAGGATACCGGCCATAACGAATGCGCCGAGAGTTACTGCAAATACTGAGATACCTGAAACTGCTGCTGCCTCCGGGTTTCCTCCTACTGCGTAGAGGTTTTTACCAAATGTTGTCTTGTTCCAGATAAACCATACAATTGCGATTGCTGCTACTGCCCAGATGATGATGGTTGGGAAACCATTTACCTTTGGAATAATCATGTTAGGGATGACCGGCTCAATAGCACCGAATGAAACTCCCTTTGTAGCATATGTTACGATACCGAAGATAACAAGCATGTTGGCCATGGTTGAAATAAACGGATGCATCTTAAACTTCGCTGTAAAAAATCCTGCAATACTTGTGAAGAATGTACAAAGCACGATACACGCAAGTAATGCGATAACCACTCTTGCACCTGTTGGTACTCCTGTAAAGTCAAATATATGACCGAATACAGAGCCTGTATTGATACCCTGATGCATGATGATTGTGGCTGTTGTCATACCCATACCAACCATTCGTCCAACAGAAAGGTCCGTTCCTGTTAAGAGGATAAGTCCTGCAACACCAAGTGCTAAGAACATTCTCGGTGAAGCCTGCTGAAGAATATTCAGTATGTTGTTGTATGTCAGAAGAGGTGTGCCCTTCTTTATCGGTGTTATGACACAAAGCGCTATGAATATAAGTATAATTGCAATATAAAGACCATTCTGTAACAGGAAGTTTCTCCTATTGAACGTATACTTGTAATTCTCCCATTTCTGAGCTCTTTTCTCCATAAATGTGAACTTTGAAAGACGAAGCATATCAATCAGGTGATACTTGTAGCTGTATGCCTCATGCTTTTTGTCCTTGATCGTCTGATACTCTTTCTCGAGCTCAAGCTTCTCATTGGAAATACGATTCTTGTGTACGTAGTTTTCTTCCTTTATCTCAGTGCTGTCTGATGTCTTTGCAAGAGCAGCCTTGTGCTTTTTATCAAGCTCTGCCATTCTCTCATTATGAGCAGCAAGCGCCTCTGCCTTTTCCGCCTCACAGCTTGCCTTAACGGCATTGTAATACTTTGAATCAAAATTTTCCTTTAAATAGCTTTCAGCCTTGGCAATGAGCTTTGAAATCTCATCCTTGTTCTTTGCCTCAACAGCCTTTGCCTTTGCAAGCTCTTTCTCGCAGGCTGCTATTTCTGACTCTTTCTCGCCCTTTGAAAGAGTTTTATCTCTCTTGATGCCTGCTATCGCTGACTGACACTCTACAACCTTTGTAGTTCCGTCTTTTCTGAGTGCATCAATTTCTTTTTGTATTCCACCAACATATTCGTCGATAGGCTGGCGCAGAGCACGCTCCTGCTCAGCCGTTAAAATCTTACTATTAGCCATATCCGTCTTCTCCCTTTATTATAGGTACTTTGCACTGAGTCTCAGCAGTTCTTCCTGATTGGTTTCCTTTGTATTGACAATTCCTGAGAGTCGTCCGTTTGACATGACTCCGATACGATTTGTTATACCAAGGATCTCAGGCATCTCAGATGAAACTACAATGACTGTCTTACCCTGCTTTGCCATATTGATTATCAGCTCGTAAATCTCATATTTGGCACCTACATCGATACCTCTTGTAGGCTCATCCATCATGAATATCTGCGGTCCTCTTTCAAGCCATTTACCAAAGATAACCTTCTGCTGGTTTCCTCCTGACAGAGCCGAAATCATATCCTCCGGTCCCATACACTTTGTGTGCATAATCTTTATCTCATCAGAGGTGGCCTTTGTCATCTTGCTGTCTGAAAGTGCCGGTCCATTCTTATAAGAACCGAGATTTGCGATTGTTGTGTTAAAGGTGAGATTTCCCTTAAGGAAAAGTCCATTTGCTTTTCTTTCCTCTGTGATAAGTGCAAAGCCATAGTCCATAGCCTCCTTTGCACAGGTGAAATTCATAAGCTGGTTCTTAAAATATACTCGTCCCGCAGCTCTTGTCCTGATTCCGAAAATCGTCTCAAGAAGCTCTGTACGACCTGCTCCGACAAGTCCGTATAGTCCAAATATCTCCCCCTCATGCACATCAAATGTGATGTCCTGCAGATGTGGCTCGTACTTTGTCGAAAGATGCTGTATTGACAAGATTACATCCTTTGGTTTGTTGTCTACCGGAGGGAATCTGTTCTCCAGTACTCGTCCAACCATCGCTGCAATCAGTTCATTCATATTTGTTTCTTTTGTGCTCTTTGTCATGACCAGATTTCCATCTCTAAGAACCGAAATCTCATCACAAATCTCAAAAATCTCATCCATCTTGTGAGAAATATAGATAAGTGAAATACCCTGGTCACGAAGCATCCTCATCATCTGGAACAGCTTTTCAACCTCCTGTACCGTAAGTGATGATGTAGGCTCATCCAATACTATAACCTTTGAGTTGTATGATATTGCCTTTGCAATCTCACACATCTGTCGCTGTGATACTGACATATTTTTCATCGGCTGCTCGAGATTAACTGTCATTCCCAGCTTTCTGAATAATTCAGACGCTTCTTTTTTCATGCGTCCCTCATCAATCATACCAAATGAATTGACCGGATATCTTCCGAGAAACAGATTGTCTACGACATTTCTCTCAAGACACTGGTTCAACTCCTGATGCACCATCGCTATTCCATTTTCCAGTGCATCCTTAGGACCCGAAAAGCTTACCTCTTTTCCGTCCAGATATATAGTTCCCTCGTCCTTCTGGTATGTACCAAAAAGACATTTCATCATTGTCGACTTACCGGCTCCGTTCTCCCCCATGAGACCCATTACAGTACCTTTTTTCACATCTAAATTGATGTGGTCAAGAACCCTGTTTCGTCCAAATGACTTGCTCATGCCACGAATCGATAAGATGTTTTCATTATTCTTATCGCCCATACTTCCTGCTCCTAACTCTATATTTGCTGTCGTCTGTATACACTTTATTTTGGGGAGAGATTTTTCCCTCCCCAACTAAGTGCTTTAAATACTTTTACTGGTTCAAAAGAGCTGTATAAGAAGCTGCATTATCTGTCTTAACCATGTTGATTGCGAATGCATCGTACTGGCTTGGATTTCCAAGTCTGTTTGTGATATTAGACTCTGTCTGTCCATCACCACCGATGTACTCAACATCAAGATTTAAGAGATCATCATACTTCTGTAAGAGTGGCTGATATGTAGAGCTTAAGAAGTTATCTGAAGCATTGTAGATATTCAGCCATACCTTCTTTGTAGGGTGCTTTGCTGAATCAAGCTGTGTTGAAACAGGTGCCCATACAACTGTTGAATCTGTGAAATCCTTGTAGTTATCTGCTGTAACTGCTACGTTTAATGCGTAGTAAGATCTCTCATCATCCTTGTAAACATATACATCATCGCTTAATACGTTTCCTGCATCATCCTCTGTGCCGATACCTGTATCAATATCTACACCATCGAGTGCGTTTCTAAGTACACGAAGTGTGAGGTAAGCCTGAACGTCAGCATGCTGGCTGATTGTTCCGCCATAGCCCTCTGCGATAGCTGCTACTGCATCACTGTTGGCATCGTATCCGAATGTTGGAACCTTGTTGTCCTTTGACCATGCATTGAACATTGACATTCCCATTCCATCGTTGTTAGAAACAACTACGTCGATTGACTCGCCAAATGATGATGACCATGTTCCGATTGCATTTCCTGCTGTAGCTGCATCCCATGTAGCTCCTGCTGAGTTCTTCATCTCCTGTGAAGCAAGCTCTCTTACTACATAGTCTTTGCCGTTTACAGTAATCTTGCCGTCCTGAACCTCAGCTGCTTTTCCGTCTGAGTTTGTTCCTGCCGGAGCACTGTCAATCTCGCCGCTCTTGTCTACGCCTGTTCCAAGAGCTTTACGAACACCTCTTGTTCTTGCAATTGAATCGTTGTGTCCGATATCACCGATTGCAAGTACATATCCGATAACGCCATCCCCATTTCTGTCGATCGTATCAATGTTCTTCTCGATATACTCTTTTACCATTTCTCCCTGAAGTTCAGCTCCCTGATTAGCATCGAAACCTACATAATAGGTATCCTTGTTATAGTTGAGTGCTGTTGTGTCAAGCTCTCCTGTTGAGCTGTTTGATGGCTGACGGTTGAACCACACAAGTGGCTTGTCCTTGTTTGCAACATCTGATGTCGTTGTGCTGCTTCCCCCTTTCTGTGTATCAGAAGAACCCCCATCTGATCCACAAGCGGCCATTGACGCTGCCATAGCAGCTACCATCATGATTGCAACAAATTTTTTCTTCATATATTTTTGTCCCCCTTTGTTTTGTTGGTAAGGCTAGTATACAAAAATATTTCGGGAATCACTATAGAATATTTTTCGATAAACATTAAAAATTTTACTGTTTTTCGTCATGTAGACGAAAATTTTCTAGTTTTTTGTTTTTTGTTACGTCGCATTGTTAAACTTCAAAAAACGGCTAATCCAAAGTTCTACTTTAGATTAGCCGTTATATTCTTCATATTCTACGATATCTACGCTTTAACGCTCTGGTCCTTTATAAAACAATGATAGGTTATCAGATACAGCAGTATACCTATCGCAGCAGAAATTGCAAGCCATACCAGTACAAACACCCATATATCCGCATGAAAGAAGGCAGGCACACTTATATTATCAGGTGACTTAAGAAAAACTATCATCCAAAATGCCCATAATACCCAGAAAGCAATTCTGCCAAACCGCAGCAATGCAGCGCCCACAAATACAGCCAAAAATGCCAATAAAACCGCCAGAGATATAGTCACTACCAATGCCCTTCCCGAAAATACCTGTGAGTAATTATCCACAAATCTGACTCTTAGTAACTTACTGATCAGATTTTTGCTTACAACGCGCTCCACAGCACCGAGAATTGCAATAATTGACAGTGCAAGCATATTTTTTATAACTTTAAAAACAACATATGATGAAAGAAAGTTCTTTCTGGTCACTCCCATCTGCAGACAAAGAGTGAAGTGCTGTCCAAATGTAATTCCTTCACATATTATATCAAAAATCACATATGCACTCAGCGCCATTACCATTCCCAGCTGCACAGTTTCACCATCTCCCATTGACACAAAGAAATCAAATACCACCACACCCCCGATTATTGCTATAGCGACTGCTATCATCATCATCGCTGTCTCTTTTCTTTTTATAAACATGAAGTTTTTTATTGTCTTTCTCATAATGCCCTCCTCTGTCTATACCCTTACTTCAAGCATTCTTGTGCTTCTTTCTGTACAAACCGCCATCCATGCATAGTATACGACTGCGAATATCATTACCGGAATATTTAAGCTGTTACTTTCAGCTATATAGTTAAATACCAACCAGGCAACAGCCACCACAACGGAAATAATTGAAACAATTATATATAAAACCATATATTTATCTTTATTCATACTCCCGGCGATTGCCTGCCCGGTTGCTGCACATATAATTATATTAAAAATATAAGCCTGAATATTTTTTTCACCGGTATAAGCTGCTATAAGCATCTGAAATCCACTAAAGATGGCTATCATAGCAATGTCCGATATGATATATCCAATAAATGCATTTTTTCTTGTGGCTCCAAAAGCAATTGTAAGCGAAATTCCCCCGTTTTTCCTATTAATCTCAAAGCCAACCAGTATTACTGTTAAAAACCAGATACCGGCCATACACCCCTTATCATTGAAAACACTTCCGCCCATTAAAAAATTAAAAATCAGAAAATAAACTATTAAGTTGAGTACCGCCAATAACACACTTTTTAATGTCATTTTTCCCCAGAATATTATGCTGTTTTTCATCATCTGCCCTCCTCACATATGGCAACAAACAGGTTTTGAAGTGTCATTGGCTGTACTGACAATTTCTCCGTGGCTGTTAAACATTTGTTTTTTGCCGTGAGAATTGATATTCCCTTGCTTCGTCCTAAGTTTTGTGTATCAAGCACTTCGATATCAGGGTTTTGTGTAAGCATTTTATCCACATCTTCCTTATTTCCGCTTATGTGGTATGCCCGCTCCAAAAGCTCTGCTGTGTTTTCTTTTAAGACAATTTTTTGATTATTTACGATGATTACCTCCTCGAAAATATCTGATGCTTCATCAATGATATGTGTAGAAATGACAAAGGTTCTGCCACTTTGCGTATACTCCTCTATTAAAAGCCTGTAAAAATCATTGCGTGCCACCACATCAAGACCTGCTGCCGGTTCATCCAAAAATGTGAATTTTGCCTTACTCGCAAGTGCCACAACTATTGTAACCATTGACATCATTCCCTTTGAGAGCTTATTTATACTCTGATTTTTATCCAGGCCAAAACGTGCCAGCAGCTCGTTTGCGTAATCATTATCCCAATTCTTTAAAAAACACTGCGCATATTTCAAATATTCCTTTACCTTTAAGTTGTTTGCTCCGCTCATTGTATTAGCAGAAAGTTCTCTCGAAAAAAATATATCAGAGAGAGCTTTCTCATTTTCCCAGATTTGCTCCCCATCGAGGGTAACATCTCCTGAGCTAGCCGGATTTTGCGCCGAAATGATGGAAAGCAGTGTTGTCTTGCCGGCGCCATTTCGTCCTATCAGACCATAAATCTTTCCCTCCTCTATTGTGAGATTTACATTGTCCAAAACCTTCTTTTGCCTGTAATTTTTACATAAATCAGTGCATTTTATTGTTCCCATATTATTCTCCTTTAATCTTCAAAATTCTTCTCGATTCCTGCTATTAATTCAGCCTTTGTAATACCAAGTGTCTTTGCCTCATTCACAATCTCACTGACATAATTCTCATAAAACTGGGCTTTCCGCTTTGTCCTTATTACTTCCTTTGCTCCGTCACTCACAAACATTCCAATCCCTCTTTTCTTATACAAAATTCCTGCATCCACAAGTATATTTATGCCCTTTGCCGCTGTAGCCGGATTTATTGCATACAGCTTTGCAAGCTCATTTGTGCTCGGCACGCGCTCATCCTCCAAAAGCACATCCCGCAGTATGTCGTTTTCTATCATTTCGCTTATCTGAATATAGATTGATTTCTCCTGATTCAGAATTTCGTTCACATGCTCCGCCTCCTCTCTATGCTATGCTTGTTGTACTTTTTATTTTCGTAACTATACAAAACCACCACACTCATTCGCAAAAGCGCACGATACTTGTGCTTTATCTACACTCTGTTTAGCATCGCTGCTACGCAGCTAATTTCGCTCATATTTGCGGTATAGTTATATGGTTAATTACTTAAGTAACTAACCTATGAACTTATAATAGATGATATAAACAATATTGTCAACAGTATTTTTTCTCCATATAAAAAAAGATCATACACTCAGTTGTTTTCTGAATGTATGGTCTTTTAATTCATATTATTCCCAACAGCACTATGGTAATTCAAATGTCATCCTCTCCCCTGTCGCAGGATGGTCAAAAACAAGCTTGTAGGAGCAAAGTGCAAGCTGCTCCCTCACACCGCCACCGGTGCGTCCTGATTTGCTTCCCATTCCTGAGTTATTTGAGGCAGGCTTCCTATACTTGGTATCTCCAATCAGTGGATAGCCGATATGTGCAAGCTGCAAACGTATCTGATGATGCCTTCCAGTGAGAAGCTTTATGTCAAATTCTGTTCTAATGCATTCATTTTGGGAGCCGTCCCTATCCGGCGTCACTGATATCACCCTGTACTGAAGCACTGCTTTTTTTGCCAGCCTGTCTTTTTCGCTTGTGATTTTTGATGTATTGGTACGCTTGTCGAATGAAATATAATCTGTAAGAGTATGCCATGCCGGGGCATGATTATCTTCTTTCTTATCTGTTCCTGACACTCCCTGTCCTCTGCTTGCCGCACGATAATATTTCTCGGTTGTATGCTCCTTTATTTGTCTGCTTAAAGAAGCCGCTGCTTTCTGATTCTTGGCAAATACCATCACTCCCTCTACCGGCTGGGCGAGCCTGTGCACTATGCCGACATAAGGCGGCTCATTTTTAGCCGCCCTGTAATTTCTTATGAAGCTCTCCATATCCTGCTGCCCTATACGCCTGGTCTGTGTAGCAATTCCCGCCGGTTTGTAGCAGACGATTATGTCGTTGTCTTCGTAAATGATATCTGGTTTTCCCATGTTGTAACTCCCGCAAATTGTTATTTTAAATTTTAACTGTTCAGCACATTTACAGTTGCGATACGCAAGCATATAGCCAAGTGTCACCTCACATACAAACGAAGGCAGCATCGGTGTAAAATAATAGTTACTTATTATATTTTATCAACTTAATGAGTTGTTAGCAATGGTATTAAAAAACTAATTCCGACAATTTAAAACCTTTTTTGCACATTCTATCTGTTCCTCTGTAGGAGGCTCCACCCCTTCAAGCTGGTATGGTATACCAAGCTCCTTCCACTTGAACACCCCAAGTGTGTGGTACGGCAGCACCTCAACCCTGTCCACCGTTTTAAGTGTGTCGATAAACTCTCTAAGCTGCTTTAAATATCTCTCATCCGTGGTGATTCCAGGCACAAGCACATGACGTATCCACATTTTTTTACCGTTTTTTGAGAGATATTGTGCCATATCAAGGATATTCTTATTTGTCTGTCCCGTAAGCTTTTTGTGCTCCTCGTCATCTATATGCTTGATGTCCAGCATGAAGAGATCTGTATATTTCATCAGCTCATTAAATTTGCCGAAAAACGGTTCTTCCACGGTAAACGGATTTCCTGATGTGTCAAGGCATGTGTTTACACCTTTTTCCTTTGCAAGCTTAAATAGCTCTGTGACAAAGTCTATCTGCAAAAGTGCTTCACCTCCGCTTACTGTGATGCCACCTGTTTGCTTCCAGTACGCTTTATAGCGCATGGCGGTCTTTAGCACCTCCTGCGGTGTCATCAGCTTTGCACCGTCATTTTCGCCGCATTTGGCCCATGTATCCGGATTGTGGCAGTATTTACAGCGCATATTGCAGCCCTTCAAAAATACTATATATCTCACTCCCGGGCCGTCGGCTGAGCCGAAGCTTTCTACCGAGTGTACTCTTCCTAGTGTTTCTCCCATGTTTTACCTCCTTCAGGTTATTGCTACTACTTTTATTTTATGGTACGGAATTTTCGGCAACCCGCCGACCGGGACTTTGCAATGCTCAGGTTCTTCGGGCTAAGAGGCTGTATGAATTATGATTTTGGTTTTCTATGCTTGACGCGACCGGCTTTTACGCGCCTTCCGAAAATTCCTTACGCTGTGGTGTTATTTAGAAAATCAGAATATGCAGGCACTTGGCCTGCACATTCTGGAATGTTGGATATTTTTTTATATTACATTCTCTCGTGGCATGTACGTGAGATTACATCGAGCTGCTGCTCTCTTGTGAGGTCGATGAACTTAACTGCGTATCCTGATACTCGGATTGTGAAGTTTGCGTACTCCTCCTTCTCAGGATGCTCCATTGCATCGATGAGCTTCTCTTTACCGAATACGTTTACATTAAGGTGATGTGCACCCTGATCGAAGTATCCGTCCATTACGTTTACAAGGTTGTCAATTCTCTCTCCCTCGTTGTTTCCGAGTGCTCCCGGATTGATGGTCTGTGTATTTGAGATTCCATCAAGTGCCCACTCATATGGAAGCTTTGTGAGTGAGTTTAAGGATGCGAGAAGTCCGTTCTGCTCTGCGCCGTATGATGGGTTTGCTCCAGGTGAGAGTGGCTCTCCGGCTTTACGTCCGTCAGGCATTGCTCCTGTAGCTTTTCCGTATACCACGTTTGATGTAATTGTAAGGATTGATGTTGTAGGCTCTGAATCACGGTATGTGTGATGCTTCTTTAACTTGTCCATGAATGTCTTAAGAAGCCATACACCGATCTCGTCCGCGCGGTCATCATCGTTTCCGTATTTAGGGAACTCTCCCTCGATTTCGAAATCCTTTGCCAGTCCGCTCTCGTCACGGACTACTTTAACCTTTGCATATTTGATTGCTGAAAGAGAATCGATTACGTGTGAGAATCCTGCGATTCCTGTTGCAAATGTTCTCTTTAAGTCTGTATCCATGAGTGCAAGCTCTGCTGCCTCATAGTAGTATTTGTCATGCATGTACTGGATAAGGTTTAATGTATTTACATAAATGTCTACTAACCAGTCCATCATCTTGTCGTATTTCGCCATTACCTCGTCATAGTCAAGGTACTCTGCTGTGATAGGTGCGTAGTTTGGTCCTACCTGCTCACCTGATTTCTCATCAACACCACCGTTGATAGCGTAAAGGAGACATTTTGCAAGGTTTGCACGTGCTCCGAAGAACTGCATCTCTTTACCTGTCTGTGTTGCAGATACACAGCAGCAGATTGCATAATCATCGCCCCATACCGGCTTCATTGCGTCATCGTTCTCATACTGGATTGAGCTTGTCTCAATTGAGATGCGGGCTGCATAATCCTTGAAGGTCTGAGGAAGCTTTGATGAGTAGAATACTGTGAGGTTTGGCTCCGGTGCAGGTCCCATGTTCTCTAATGTATGGAGGAAACGGAAGTCTGTCTTTGTAACCATTGAACGTCCGTCCACACCTGTTCCTGCCACGTCAAGTGTTGCCCATACAGGATCACCTGAGAATAACTGGTTGTATGAAGGGATACGTGCAAATTTAACCATACGAAGCTTCATTGTAAAATGATCGATGAGCTCCTGTGCTTCCTGCTCTGTGAGGATGCCCTTGTCCATATCTCTCTTGATGTAAATGTCAAGGAATGTAGATACACGTCCTACTGACATTGCTGCACCATTCTGTGTCTTGATTGCTGCAAGGTATCCGAAGTATAACCACTGAACTGCCTCTTTTGCGTTTGTTGCAGGTCTTGAGATATCATATCCGTAAATCTCTGCAAGCTTCTTCATATCCTCAAGACATTTGATCTGCTCTGCGATTTCCTCTCTTAAACGGATAACATCATCTGTCATCTGTCCACAAAAGGGGAAAGGCCACCGCCTTTCCCCTTTTCCACCATGGTTCCCACCCATCTGGATAGGAGGTCGAATTCCATGAAACACGTGCTCTTGCCCATTGACGGAAGTACCCGCAGCCTGCGCACCATCGACATGGTCCAACAGACCTACCGCCCCCAGGACACCGAGGTTACCCTTCTGATGGTCCTGCCCGACCAAATGCACATCGACGGCCAATTCGCCCGGGACCGGATGGCCCGCAAGGCCGCCCAGGAGCTGGAAACCTTCGCCGCCCTGCTGCCCGGCTGGACAGTCCGCACCGAACTGCTGTGGGGCAGCCCCGGCCCGGAAATTGTCTACTACGCCCGGGAGCGGGGCTTTGACGCCCTGGTTATGACCCGCTCCTCCCGAGGCCCCCTGCAAAAACTGGGCTCCGTGGCCACCTATGTGGTACGCAATGCCCAGTTCCTGGACCTGATTATTATGCGGGAGGCCACGCCTTAACGGGCTGCGGCGCAAAAAAGACAGATCAGCAGGGCACTTTCTTCCCCGTCTCCCGTCTTACCCTATAAGACACAAAAGAAAGGATGTTTTCTATGAAACCCCACGTTTCCCGGCTCCCCGCCGCCCTGCTGGCGGTTCTTCTGGGCCTTTCCCTGGTCTGCGTCCAGGCCGCCCCGGCAGGGGAGGCCCCCTTTTCCGACGTGGCTCCCACCGCCTGGTATGCCCTGTGCATCCAGGACACCCAGAACCGTGACCTGATGCAGGGGGTCGCCCCGGTAAGCCGTAAGCGCAAGCTGTTGGAGAAGCAGAAGA
>ENA-OPBL01002725-OPBL01002725.1-human-gut-metagenome-genome-assembly--contig:-NODE-2725-length-12324-cov-2.870894_pt1 | contig 12324 bp, 9 predicted proteins | sample MGYA00241073_ERZ501461 | MGnify/ENA primary metagenome ERZ501461 (study PRJEB25962, sample SAMEA2042630) | human gut metagenome | biome: human gut; feature: human-associated habitat; material: faeces... | reverse complement strand
GGCCTCGAGATCAAATACGAGATGACCGTCGGCGAACTCACGAACATTCGCCAGGCTATCCTGCCGGTGGGAGCTGCCATCGGTGGCGTTGCGGTGCCGATCATCTTCTATGTGGCATTCAACCAAGGAAGCCCTGAAACGTTGGGTGGTTGGGGCGTCCCGACAGCGACTGATATCGCGTTCGCGCTCGGCATCTTAGCGCTGCTCGGGTCGCGCGTACCGGCGGGCGTGCGCGTGTTCCTCTCCACGCTTGCGGTAGCCGATGACATCATCGCGATCGTGGTCATCGCGGTCTTCTATGGACATGCTCCTTCGGTGCTGTGGCTTTTGGCTGCGCTCGTGGTGCTGGGCGCACTCACCGCGCTCAATCGCTTGCACTTCTATTCGCTCTGGCCCTATGTTCTGTTGGGCGTGGTGCTTTGGTATTGCGTGTTCATGTCGGGCGTACATGCTACCATCGCCGGCGTGCTGCTCGCCTTCACGATCCCCTCGGGCTCGCGCGTTGATCTGCTCTCTTTCGGGCGTTGGTCGAACAAACAGCTCAAAGAGATACGCGCGAACTTCCAGCCCGATGCTCCTGTGCTTGGCCAGTCCGACTATCTGAAAGAGGTTTCGCACCTTGCGCGCGTGGCGAAAGAAGTGGTGCCACCTGCAACGCGCTTGGAGCGCATGCTCTACCCTTGGGTCTATTTCGCGGTCTTGCCGCTGTTCGCTCTGACGAACGCTGATGTGGCGCTGGGCGGAACGAGCTTTGGTGCCATCGTGGCCGATCCGGTGTTCCTAGGCGTTTTTGCTGGCCTTATCTTGGGCAAGCCCATCGGTATCTTCCTCTTCAGTTTCTTGATCGTGAAGCTTAAGATCTCTTCGCTTCCTAATAATGTGATCTGGGCGCACATCTTTGGTGCAGCGTTGCTTGGTGGTGTCGGTTTTACCATGGCTATCTTCGTGGCAAATCTCGCATATGCCGATCCTGGTCAGATTTTGGTGGCGAAGGTTGCGATCCTGTCTGCTTCGCTTCTTGTGGGTATCATCGGGTTTCTCTTCCTGCTCTTCCAGGCGAATATCGCAATGCGCAAAGGTGTCACCTATGAAGAGCCCATCCTTGATAACGCGAACCTGCAGGCCCATGCCGCCCATGAGGTGAAACGCCGCAAGCATGATAAGCACGAGGAAGCTTCGGCGGGCGAAAGCGGGCAAAAAGCTTCTGTGCGCACCGTGTCTCCCCATAGGGCAGTGCCAACGGATGAGGACAGGCAGGCAGCTTCGTCTCGCAAAGATGCGTGAGGCATGAGCAAGCTGAAGGATCACGCTTGTTGGTATCGGGCGATTCGGAGCGGCGTCATTTCTCGCAAGATGCGATCGCTTTTGTTGCGCGCATTGCTCTTCTACATAGAGAAAGCGCACATTCTTCACAATTGCGTATATATGCGCGCAATAAGGCGTTGAGCATGGGATTTAGCGGCTTCACTTGTGCATGGTAAAGCGTGTGAAGGGCAGTTTATCAGGGCTTAAAGGTCTGAAGCTCTGTATAAATGCGCTGTTTTCTGTTAGTATCAACTACAGCTTACGCTGAGACACGAACCCTATGCCACTATTGGGAGGTTTTCAAACAGTATGAAGCATACAAATGTAGCACCGAAGCGTACGCTGCTCATTGCATTTATGGCGGTCGTTCTGGCCGTGGGGCTCACTTTGCCCGTTTCACTTGCATCCGCAGTGCCTTCCTCTTCTTCTAAACAGGCTGAGGCACAAGCAGCGCTCGACAAACTCAATGATATGCAGGCAACGCTCGATGCCGCTTCGAACAACTATTACGAAGTGGAAGAAGAGCGCAGTGCTGCTGAAGCAAAGGTTCAAGAAGCCGAAGCTCAGATCCAAGAGGAAACTGAGAAGATCAAGGGCTATCAGGAAGAGCTGGGAACGCGTGCGCGCAGCATGTATCGTACCGGTGGCAATACCTTCCTCGATGTTATCTTGGGCGCTTCCACCTTCGAAGAGTTCGCTACGAACTGGAACATGCTTAACACCATGAACGAAAATGATGCCGAGCTTGTTGCTAAGACCAAGGAGTCACGCGAAAAGGTAGAAGCTGCTAAGGTTGAATATGAACAGCAAGAGCAGGTAGCTGCGCAGAAGGCGAGCGAAGCCAAGGCTATTAAAGATGAAGCCGAAGCTACCACTGCACAGATGCAGGAAACCTACGATAATCTGAATGCTGAAGTTCAAGAGCTCATGCGCCAGGAAGAAGAAGCGCGCAGTGCTGCTAACGCAGCAGCGGCTCAGGAAGCTATTGCTAACAACAATGGCGGTGGCTCTCATAATGGCAATTCTGGAAACAGCTCAAAGCCAACGAACGATTCAAAGCCTCAAACGATAACGGGCAACGTTGTTGTTGATCGTGCATATGCTCAATTGGGTAAGCCATATAAGTGGGGAGCAGCTGGTCCGAATAGCTTTGACTGTTCTGGTCTGGTGGGATACTGCCTTACGGGTAAAATGGGTAACCACTGGTGCACCACGGGCACTATCCAAGGGTGGACGCGCGTGAGCAATCCACAGCCAGGCGATATCTGCATCAACGACCATCATACTGGTATTTACATTGGTGGCGGCCAGATGATTCACGCTCCGCAAACGGGCGACGTGGTTAAGGTCAGCGGCGTTCATAAAGGCATGTGGTATGTCCGCTATTAAGTTGCTGTACTAAAATACGAAGCAAATCGAGAAACAGCCCGCAAGGGCTGTTTCTTTTTGTGACTGGCGGCGCGGCAGTTTCACTCAGATGGATTCTTTGTACGTGAGCGATTTGCTTTATTGCCGTGCACTACTAGGCTGTGATACCATAGGCAACGCCGTTTACGGCACATCATATGTCGGGATGTGGCGCAGTTTGGTAGCGCGCTTCGTTCGGGACGAAGAAGTCGCAGGTTCAAATCCTGTCATCCCGACCAGAAATTCAAACGAGCCCTACGGGGCTCGTTTTATTTATGAGGGATGACATGCGCGAAGCAGGTGCAGGCTGCACTCCACCCCCACCTAACATGAACCGCTTAAAGGGATTGTACGAGCGCCACATGTGTTTTTTGATACAATTTCAGCGCGTATCACTAGGGTAGTTCATACCTTGGTTCATACTGAATAAACCGCGCTTCACCCTGTGTCGCGCTCAACGTACGTGCAATCCCTGCGGAGGTGCATACAACATGAAGATCGGACCTTTCGGCATCGTCGAGATTATCATCATCTTGGTGGTCATCCTTATCATCTTCGGCCCCAAGAATCTTCCCAAGCTCGGAACCGCTATCGGTAAGACGGTCAAGAACTTGCGCGAAGGCCTCGGCGGCGGCAAGAAGAAGAAAGAAGCCGAAGAGGCTGCCAAGCAGGCTGAAGGCAAAGAGCCTGAAGAGTTAGAAGTAGTAGACAAGCCTGAGCCGGGTCAGAAGAAGGCCGATGTTGCTGCAGCCGAAGCAGAAGCCGAACAGAACACCACCACTTCCGATGCTGTTTTCGAAGAGACCGAACCGGAAAAGGACAAGGCTGAATAAACACTTACGAGAAACGCGCCAGATCAAGCGCGTTTCTTCTGCGCGGGCGCGAAGCTCGCATGAAACGACCGAACGAACGAATACAAGGGGAGTTCCATGGAAAAGGACTACATCTTAACCCAAGAAGGCAAAGCAAAGCTCGAAGAAGAGCTGCATTACCTCGAGACTGAAAAGCGCGCCGAGATCGGTGAGCGCATCCGTGTAGCCCGCGAATTCGGCGACATCTCGGAAAACTCCGAATATGATGACGCCAAGAACGAGCAGGCCATGATGGAAGGCCGCATCGCTGAGATCACCCGCATCTTGGGCGAAGCTACCGTGGTCGATGCTCCTACCAAATCTTCCAAGGTGCACATCGGCAGCAAGGTCACGGTCGACATGGGCGGCAACGAGCGTGTCTTTACCATCGTTGGCGCGGCAGAGAGCGATTCTACTGCTGGCAAGATCTCCAACGAGTCTCCCGTTGGTGCAGCGCTCCTCGGTACCAAGAAGGGCGACGAGATCGACCTGCAAGGCCCTACCGGTCGTGATATCCATATCAAGGTCTTGAAGATCGAGCAGTAAGCGTGCATACCTGCTGCGCGTCAGGCGAGCTTCAACTACCATAAGAAACAGCTGTAATCGAGACGCTGGTACCCTTCGTACCAGCGTTTTTCCTAGAAATTGAAAGGCGATCGATGAGCGAGAACACCACTCAAAACGCAACACCTGAAACACCCGAAGACGATCCGATCCTGGTGCGCCATGCCAAGCGCGAGGCGCTTATCGCGGCGGGCGAGAACCCTTACGGTCATGCGTTTACCTATTCGCATCACATCGTCAACCTCGACGAGAAATACGCTGGTCTTGAAGATGGCGAGAACACCGAAGACCGCGTAGAGGTGGCTGGTCGCGTGATGGCTAAGCGCGATCAGGGCAAGATCATCTTCATGGAGCTGCGCGATTCGACCGGCTCTATCCAGCTGTTCTGTCGCATCAATGCGCTGGGCGAAGAAGCCTTCGTGGCTATGAAGGATCTGGATGTGGGCGATTGGATCGGCGTGTCCGGCCTTATGATGCGTACGCGTCGTGGCCAGCTTTCCGTGGCGGTCGATTCCTACGAGCTGCTCTCGAAATCGCTGCGCCCCCTGCCGGAAAAGTTCCACGGCTTGGCCGACAAGGAACTGCGCTATCGTCAGCGGTATGTCGACCTGATCGTGAACCCCGAGGTGCACGAGACCTTCGTGAAGCGCTCGAAGATCATCTCGGCTATCCGCCACTACATGGAAGAGCAGGGTTTCTACGAGGTCGAAACGCCCTTCCTGCATTCGATCATGGGCGGCGCGAACGCGAAGCCCTTCACCACGCATTTCAACGCGCTCGATCGCGATTACTTCCTGCGTATTGCAACTGAGCTTCCTCTGAAGCGCTTGCTCGTAGGCGGCTTCGAGAAGGTCTTCGAGATCGGCCGCCAGTTCCGCAACGAAGGCATGGACCCGTATCACAACCCCGAGTTCACCACGATGGAAGCCTACCAGGCTTTCTCCGACCTTGAGGGCATGATGGAGCTCACGCAAGGCTTCGTGCAAGCAGCAGCTATGGCGGCTTGCGGTACGCTCGATGTGGAATATCAGGGCACGACCATCCATCTTGGTGGTGAATGGAGACGTGCGAGCATGGTCGAGCTCGTGAATGAGGTCACGGGCGAGAACGTTAGCTTTGCCATGACGCACGAGGAAGCTGCCACGGTGGCAGACAAGCACGGTGTTCACGTTGAAGAAGGTTGGGGCACAGGCAAGATCATCGCCGAGCTCTTCGAGGAATGCGTCGAAGAGACGCTCATTCAGCCTATCTTCGTCACCGACCATCCGATCGAGGTTTCGCCGCTCGCAAAAAGGAAAATTGGTGAAGATGAAGTAGCTGACCGCTTTGAACTGTTTATTTCCGGCCATGAATATGCTAATGCTTTTAATGAACTAAATGATCCCGTTGATCAAGCGGAGCGATTCCGGGCGCAGCTTGCTGCTAAGGACATGGGCGACGATGAGGCAATGGGATTCGACGATGACTACGTGCGCGCTTTGGAATACGGAATGCCTCCCGCTGGCGGTGTGGGCATTGGAATAGATCGCCTTACCATGCTTCTTACGAATTCAGCAACGATCCGCGATGTATTACTGTTTCCCCATATGCGCGACGAAGCCAAGTAACAAAAGGAGGTGGCGCGTAAATGTCGTTCGACAAGTTCACTGACAAGGCGCGCAAAGTGCTGGTTTTGGCGCAGGAGGAAGCCCGCGGGCTTCATCAGCCCTACGTTGGCACTGAGCACGTGCTCTTGGCTTTGCTCAAAGAAGAAGATGGTCTGGCAGCTCAGGCCCTGGAGCGCCTGGGGGTGCATTACGAGGCCACGGTGGCGGCCATCCGTCGTATCGTTACGATCGATGAATCTACCGATGTGTCCGGGCATTTGAGCTTCACGCCACGCGTTAAGCGGGTGTTGGAGAATTCTCTGCGTGAGGCCATGCAGATGGGGCAAAGCTATATTTCCACTGAGCATCTTCTGCTCGGTATCATCCGCGAAAACGAAGGCACCGCAATAGAGGTGCTCGAGCGCATGGGCGTTTCAGGGGATGACCTGCGTGCGGCACTCAACGATCTGGTGGGGCAGTCTTCGGTCTTCGCCGGCCAGCAATTCGATCCGCAGGCATCCTCTTCGGATAGCGTGCTGAAGGAATTCAGTGTCGATCTTACGAAGAAGGCGGCCGATGGGAAGCTCGACCCGGTTATCGGGCGTGCGGGCGAGATCGAGCGCATGATGCAGATCCTGTGCCGTCGCCAGAAGAACAACCCGCTGCTCTTGGGTGAGCCGGGTGTGGGCAAAACGGCGGTGGTCGAAGGACTTGCGCAGCTCATCGTAGCTGATCAGGTACCTGATATCTTGCGCAATAGGCGTTTGGTCACGCTGGATGTTTCAGCGCTCGTTGCTGGTTCAAAGTATCGCGGCGAATTCGAGGAGCGCTTGAAGAAGTGCATCAAGGAAGTCGAGCAGGCAGACGATATCATCCTGTTCATCGACGAGCTCCACACCATTATCGGTGCGGGTGCAGCTGAAGGTTCGATGGATGCGGCTGCCATCCTGAAGCCGCCCCTGTCGCGCGGCGAGATCCAGATCATCGGCGCTACCACGCTCGATGAATACCGCAAGCATTTGGAAAAGGATTCAGCGCTCGAGCGCAGGTTCCAAACGCTCGTTATTAAAGAGCCTAATGAAGAGCAGGCCGTTCGTATCATGGAAGGCTTGCGCGATAAGTATGAAGAGCATCATCACGTGCACTTCTCTGATGAGGCGCTCCAGGCGGCAGTTTCGCTTTCCGATCGCTATATCCAAGATCGCTTCTTGCCCGATAAGGCCATCGACGTGATCGATGAAGCGGGCGCGCGCATGCGCATTCGCAACATGGTACTGCCCGACGAGATCCAGGAGCTTGATGATAAGCTTCGTGCGTTGCGTGCGGAAAAGGATGCCGCTATCGCCGATCAGGATTTCGAGCGTGCCGCCGAAGTTCGCGATCGCGAGGCAAAGGTGCGCGAAGAACGCAAGAAGGCTCAGGTAGAGTGGGAAGACAAGACGGAGAAGATCGTCAACGAAATCGGTGTGGAAGATATCGCTGATGTGGTTTCGATGACCACCGGTGTGCCCGTTTCCAACCTCACTGAAGCCGAGACGGAGAAGCTTCTGCGCATGGAATCCGTGCTGCATGAGCGCGTGATCGGCCAGGAAGAGGCGGTAACGGCGCTTTCGAAGGCTATTCGCCGCAGCCGTTCTGGGCTCAAGGATCCGAAGCGCCCGGCAGGTTCGTTCATTTTCCTTGGCCCTTCAGGTGTGGGCAAGACCGAGCTCTCGAAAACGCTTGCAGAGTTCCTGTTCAATTCGCAGGATGCACTCATTTCCTTCGACATGTCGGAATACATGGAGAAGCATACGGTGTCGCGCCTGATCGGTTCGCCTCCGGGGTACGTGGGCTATGACGAGGGTGGCCAGCTTACCACCGCAGTGCGTCAGCGCCCGTATTCGGTCGTGCTCTTCGACGAGATCGAGAAAGCGCATCCTGATGTCTTCAACATCTTGCTCCAGATCTTGGAGGAAGGTCGCTTGACCGATGCGCAAGGGCGCATGGTCGACTTCCGCAACACGGTCATCATCATGACCTCGAATGTGGGCGCACGTGAGATCACCACCACGGCACCGCTCGGATTCTCTTCCAGCGGAGCAACCGGTCTCAACGATGATGAGATCAAGACTCGCGTCATGAGCGAGGTCAAGCGCTTGTTCCGTCCTGAGTTCTTGAACCGTATCGATGAGATCATCGTGTTCAAGTCGCTCACGGAAGACGAGATCGTCGAGATCGTGAACCTCATGGTGGCCGATCTTCGCGATCGTCTGATCGAGCAGAACATGACCATCAATATGTCCGATGCTGCGAATCGTTTGATCGCTAAGGAAGGGACCGACCTTTCCTTTGGTGCCCGTCCATTGCGTCGCGCGATCCAGCGCCTGCTTGAGGACCCGATCTCCGAGCAGATCCTGGAAGGTAAATGGACGAGTGGCTCGGTCATCGATGTTGATGTGGAGGACGAGAAGCTCGTGTTCAACCAGGGTACGGGTTCGATCCCGGCACCGCGTAAGCGTGATACCATCGCGCAAGAAGCGGAGCTCATCTTGAGCAACTATGATCTTGGGCGCGCAGGGCTCACTTACAGCGGCTCAGGTCGCGGAGGCTCGTCAGGAGATTCCGCCGCCGACTAATCCAGTCGTTCAAGAACGCTGACAAGAGGCTTGTCCTTGCGGGCAAGCCTCTTTCTTTTCCCTATGGGATCATTCGTTTGCTTCAATGAAGAGCATTTATGCAGTAAAATCAATTTTGTTGAATTATTGCTGCATAAGGCAGCTTTCTTGATAAGAGGTTCTCTATGCCAGAGCAAACGATCGATCCCATCTTCGCCCCTTCGGCTCTCAACGGTATCTTGAGCAAGATGCGCGACGATGACACCTTTGGCTCCTTGCGCGAGCAGATGCAGTTGCAGGGCAAGGTGAATGAAGGCGCGCAGACCGCGGTCATCATTCTGGCGGGCGGTAGCGGCGAGCGATTCGGTCACGAAGGCGGCAAGCAGCTCGTTGAGATCGCAGGCAAGCCTATTCTCACGCGCTCAGCAGAAGTGTTCGACAGTGTGGGCGATGTGGGGCTTATCGTGGTCGTTTGCCCCGAAGAGCGCACGAGCGAATACCTCTTGAAGGCGATCGATCCCTTTCCGTTCGCTACCCCTATCGTCATGGCCCCTGCAGGCGCTACGCGCCAGGAGTCGGCGTTTGCTGGTTTAGAGCTCGTGCCAGATGAATTCGAGTACGTCATGCTGCACGACGGTGCGCGCCCACTCATTTCGCGCGAATTGGTCGACCATACGATCAGCGTGCTCAAAGGCAATATCGATTGTGATGGCGCAGTGGTCGGCCATCCTTCCATCGACACGCTCAAGATCGTCGAGAACGGCATCATCCAAGGAACGCCCGATCGTTCGGTGTTCTGGAATGCGCAAACTCCGCAGATCTTCCGTGCCGGTATCTATCGTCGTGCGCACGCGGCGGCGCTTTCCGATGGCTTCGTGGGCACGGATGATTCATCGCTCATCGAACGTTTGGGCGGTCGCGTGATGGTGGTCGAAGGCAAGCGCGACAACATCAAGCTCACGGTGCCCGAAGACTATCTCATCATTTCAGCGGCGGTGCGCCAGGCGCTACGCGAAGGTGTCGAGTAGGTGTCGCTGATGAATATGGAGACTCCCGACACGGTGAACATTCCCAACTCCAGCCCCGAGATGGCTGTGCTGCGCAAGCTGCGCGTAGGGCTCGGCATGGACGTTCACGCCTTTGCCCCCAACCGCAAGCTTATCTTGGGTGGAGTGGATATTCCGCATCACCAAGGCCTCGATGGCCATTCGGATGCCGATGTGCTGCTCCATGCAATAGCCGATGCTCTTTTGGGTGCTGCGCGCCTAGGGGATATTGGCAAGCATTTCCCCGACACTGATCCAGCCTATAAAGATGCCGATTCGCTCAAGCTGCTCGAGGCAGCTGCGAATCTGCTTCGTGAAGAAGGCTTCGAGATCCTCGATATCGATTGCGTCATCGCTGCGCAAGCACCGAAGCTTTCTTCGTATCGCGAGGCGATGCGCGAGAACATTGCGCGCGCGTGTGGCATCGCAACGGATAATATCGGCGTAAAAGCCACCACCACCGAACGTCTCGGCTTCGAAGGCCGCGAAGAAGGCATCTCGGCTGAGGCCGTCGCTCTTGTCTGTCGATGTTGTTAGGGCTGCTACGAAGCGAGACGGGCACATTGTGCAGGCTCGCCTCATAGCGTCGCGCCCTCGAACTAACTTTTGCAAAGACAATGATTGCAAAAGTGGATTTCTCGGAGCGCTTTGGCTCGATGTCGGCTCGTCCTACACAACCTGCCCATCTCGCTTCTGAGTAACGCTCTTAACGTCACCCGCACCATGCAAGCTAAACATGGTACTATTTCGCAAGACAAGAAGGATTGAATCCCATGAATATATTCTCAACAATGGCAGAAGACATTCGCACCGTTCAGGCAACCGATCCGGCGGCGCCTTCGAAGTTCCTCATATGGCTCACCTATCCCGGCCTTCAAGCACGCTGGGCGCACGTGATCAATCACTGGCTCTGGAAGAAGGGCCTGCGCGGACTGGCGCGCTATCTTTCGCAGTGCGCACGTTTTTGGACGGGTGTTGAGATTCACCCGGCCGCCGTTTCTTCATCGACCATGCGATGGGCGTGATCATCGGCGAGACCACCATCATCGGCGATGATTGCGTGCTCTACCAGAATGTCACGCTGGGCGGTACCGGCAAGGAAACCGGCAAGCGCCACCCGACCCTTGGCAACAACGTGATGGTGGGCGTGGGCGCTGCGGTGCTCGGCTCGATCACCATCGGCGATAACTCGAAGATCGGCGGTGGCTCGGTAGTGGTGAAAGACGTGCCGCCGAATTGCACCGTGGTTGGCGTGCCGGGGCATATCGTCGTGCGTGATGGCGTTTCAACATCAAAGAGCGCGGCGAAGGACAAGGAAGTCGACCTGCAGAAAGCAGCGGCGGCGAAGATCCCGTCGTCTCCTGCTGAAGGGCCAAGCGTGAGCTCACCTGATGCCCAGCGAGAAGGAACGCTGCCTCCCATTCGCGCTGATCATAAGGATTACTTCCTCAATAACGGGGATTGTCAGGGCGAGCGTCTCGAAGATCTGCCTGATCCTGTGGAACGCGCGATCCGCAATCTCTATAAGCGCGTCGATGAGCTCGAAGCCTTCGCGGTGAAACAGCAAGCGCTCGACAAACAGGCGGAGCGTGCGGCACAGCAAGAAGCCGATCAGATCGATCACGACCAGTAGCGCTTCATGTTATTCTCATAGCTGAAGGGAACGATGAGCCCCGTTGAAGCCGATCATCACGACCAGTACCACCGATACCACCAAGATAGGAACATCATGATCAAGATATACGACACCAAAACGCGCACCAAGCGTGAGTTCGTTCCCGTGAATGAGGGTAAAGTAGGCATGTACGTGTGCGGCCCGACCGTGTACAACTTCATCCATATCGGCAATGCGCGCACGTTCATCTCGTTCGATACGATTCGTCGCTACCTCACGTGGCGCGGGTTCGAAGTTACCTTCGTGCAGAACGTGACCGATGTGGACGACAAGATCATCAACAAGGCACTCGAGGAAGGCCGAACGGCTGCCGAGGTCGCTGAAGAATACACCGATGCCTTCATCGCCGATATGCATGCAGCCGGCGTGCAAGACCCTGATATTCGCCCGAAGGCCACTGAAGAGATCGATACGATGATCAAGCTCGTGCAGCGCCTGATCGACAAAGGCCATGCGTATGAGGTTGATGGCGACGTGTATTTCGCCGTGCGCTCCTATTTGGCGTATGGCGAACTATCGAACCGTAATGTGGACGAGATGGAATCGGGCCACCGTGAACTGCGCGCCGATGGCCAGGGTCTGGAAGACCGCAAACGCGATCCGCTCGATTTCGCACTCTGGAAGACGGCAAAGCCAGGCGAGCCGAGCTGGACTTCTCCGTGGGGCGAAGGCCGCCCTGGTTGGCACATCGAATGCTCGGCCATGTCCGAGAAGTATCTCCATCTGCCTTTCGACATCCATGGCGGCGGCGCGGATCTGTGTTTCCCACACCATGAGAACGAGCGCGCGCAGTCTGAAGCGGCGTTCGACACCACATTCGCGAACTACTGGATGCATGGAGGCATGCTCCAGATCAACTCCGAGAAGATGAGCAAATCGCTCGGCAACTTCTTGCTGTTGCGCGATATCTTGGAGACCACCGATCCAGCGGTGCTTCGTATGCTCATGCTGCAGACGCACTATCGCAGCCCGCTCGACTTCTCGGATGCGCGTCTGCAGGAATCGGCGGCGGCGCTCGAGCGCTTGGAGAATTTTGTCACGAACGCGCTTTGGCTCGCGCGTTCAGCACGGCAGTCGCAGGCGAAGGCAGGAGGGGGCCATACGCCCGATGCCTCTGATGCCCATGCGGGCTCGCTTGCAACTTCGATCGCGGTTGCAACGCTCATTGCGGACATGAAAGATTCGTTCACTGAAGCGATGGACGACGATTTCAACACCGCTGCTGCGCTCGGTGCCATCTTCAGCTTCGTGAGCGATGCGAATACGCTCTTGAACGATGTCCAGCAAAGCGCT
>ENA-OPBL01002724-OPBL01002724.1-human-gut-metagenome-genome-assembly--contig:-NODE-2724-length-12326-cov-3.324912_pt1 | contig 12326 bp, 10 predicted proteins | sample MGYA00241073_ERZ501461 | MGnify/ENA primary metagenome ERZ501461 (study PRJEB25962, sample SAMEA2042630) | human gut metagenome | biome: human gut; feature: human-associated habitat; material: faeces... | reverse complement strand
GATGAAGCCGCAGCCACCCGTGACGATGATGTTTTTGGGCTCGAAAGTTTCAGCCACGCCATCCTCCTTGAATAGAAACCCTCTATTGGGAAATTTACATCTTTGCAATCTCCAATAGAATACCAGCCAACATAGCAGCTTGGCAGAATTGCACTGCATATACAGCAAAACGCCCCCGCACAAAGCGAGGGCGTTTCAGACAACATCTAACGACGCTTATTAACGAACTCGCCTTCGGCGACACGCTTCAAATGCTGGCCATAAACCGATTTGCCGTATTTCTTCGCACATTCACGCAGTTGATCAGTGTCAATCCAATCGTTCTCCCAAGCAATCTCCTCGGGCACGCAAACAGGGATATCCTGGCTGCGCTCAACTGCACGCACGAACTCGCCTGCCTCGTAGAGGCTCTCCATGGTGCCAGTGTCCAGCCATGCGAAGCCACGTCCCAAAGTGACGACGGACAAGGTACCGTCCTCCAGGTACATGCGGTTGAGGTCGGTGATCTCCAGCTCGCCGCGCGCGGAGGGCTCAACCTTCTTGGCGAGCTCGCAGACGCGCGAGTCATAGAAGTACAGGCCGGTGACGGCGTAGCTGCTCTTGGGATGCTCGGGCTTCTCCTCAATGGACACGGCGTTGTAGTTCTCGTCGAACTCCACCACACCGAAGCGCTCGGGGTCGTCGACGTGGTAGCCGAACACCGTGGCGCCCTTGCCGGACTCGGCGGCCTTGACGGCGCTGCGCAGGTGGTCCCCCAGCCCGTTGCCGTAGAAGATGTTGTCGCCAAGCACCAGCGCACAAGGCTCGCCGGCGATGAACTCCTCACCGATGATGAACGCCTGCGCAAGACCGTCAGGGCTAGGCTGCTCAGCGTAGGACAACTTCACACCGAACTGGGAGCCGTCTCCCAAAAGACGCTCGAAGTTCGGCAGGTCCTGCGGCGTGGAAATGACAAGGATGTCACGAATGCCAGCCATCATAAGCACTGACATAGGATAGTAGATCATCGGCTTGTCATAGATGGGGAGCAACTGCTTGCTCGTGACTAACGTAAGCGGATACAAACGAGTGCCAGATCCGCCGGCAAGAATAATACCCTTCATATAAATCCTCCTCAGCAATAACCAGCACCATAAATACCGCCATCGAACACGATGGCGGCACCCGAAGAAATGCCATGGATGAATAGCATCATCCATAACACTCTTATCTTATCGTTTCGCAGATGCGAGGTAATCATTAAAGCTCCAATCGCACGAAAAGCCTACCCCCTTTTCAGCCAGTTTTCAGCGTTTGTTATGAAAAGACCTAGCAAACCAAACGTGCAAGCAAGCCTAAACTCGCAATATGCTGCAAGTTGCGTCATACTTCAACAAGGGAAAATGCTAAAGCTACAAGGGAGTACGCAGATATTCATGGATAAGTGCAACAGCAGCGCAACGCCAAAGCTGAAAACGCTGCTCGTCATACCAGCGTATAACGAAGAAGACTGCATCCTCAGCGTTGCTAAAAAAATCGAATCCGCCGGCTATGATTACATTATCGTGAACGACGGTTCAACGGATTCGACTCTAAGAATTTGCAAAGAGAGCAACCTGAACGTCCTGGACCTTCCGCGAAATCTCGGGATTGGCGGAGCAGTTCAAGCGGGGCACAAGTATGCCCTTCGGAACGGTTACGACGTTGACATTCAGGTTGACGGTGACGGCCAACATGATATCAGCTACATACCTTTGCTTATCAAGGAGATCGAAGCTGGAGCAGATTTGGCTATAGGATCACGGTTCTTAATTCAAACCGAGGGCTTTCAATCCACCGCAATGCGCCGAATTGGCATTAAATGGCTATCGTTCATGTTGAAGCTTCTGTACAAGAAGAACATCACCGATCCTACATCTGGTTTCAGAGCGAGCGGAAGACGCGCACTGGAGCTGTTCTCACGAACTTATCCCATCGATTACCCCGAACCGGAATCGATAGCTGAATCGTTAAACCACGGGCTAACGGTGAGCGAAGTATCCGTAGAAATGAAAGAGCGGGCCGGCGGCACCTCATCGATTAAAGTGTTTAGCAGCGTGTATTACATGATCAAAGTCAGCTTGGCGATTGCGATGTGCCGCATAGAAAAGCGCTCAGAAAAATAGGAGTGGCAATGCTCACACATACATCCATAATCTTAGCAATACTGGGATTACTGCTGTTGATATACATCATTCGCCTGGTCTCTAGTAAGAGACTCTTGCTAAGTTATTCGCTGCTGTGGGTGTTTCTTGCAATTATCATCACATTATGTGCCTTATTCCCTACTCCGATATATTTGCTTGCAGACGCAATCGGTATTGCCCTTCCGTCTAACTTTATCTTCATAATCGGAATCATTTGCCTGTTAGTGATATGCCTTTCTTTGAGCGTGATCGCCAGCAAGCAAACCGCATATTCGAAAACACTCGTGCAAGAGGTAGCTTTGCTTCGCAAAGAAGTTGATGCAATTAAAGCAGAGCAGCGAAATAATCGTTAGTCATTACTCGGAGAGAGCATGCGCAAAACGTTATTCATATATTCCGCTAATTACTTACCGAATATTGGCGGAGTCGAGAAGTATACCCATAATCTGGCAAACCAGCTTGAGCACTTGGGAGTTCACGCGTGCATTGTTACGAACAACGTATTCAACCTCGCAGAAGAGGAGACGCTCGAAAGCGGAGCAACCGTATACCGCCTACCCTGCCATCCCCTAATTGGAGGCAGGCTTCCTGTTCCAAGGCGAAATGCTACTTTCGACAAGCTTCTGAGGCGAATCTATTCGCAACCGACCGACTATGTAGTTATCAATACCAGGTTTTACCCTCACACGTTTCTCGGTGTGAAGCATGCTGAAAATCACAATATAAAGCCAATTGTGATTGATCATGGATCTGCATATCTGACATTGGGAAATCCCATAATCGACCTTGCCGTAAAGGCCCACGAGCATATGATTACCGCCTTACTGAAGCGCCATCCAATTGATTTTTATGGCGTTTCAAATGAAAGCGTTAAGTGGCTCAAAACATTTGAGATTGAAGGAAAAGGTGTCTTGAACAATTCGATTGACGCTGACAACTATTACGCAAGTGCGTCAAATCGAGATTTCAGAAACGAGCTTCAACTAGCTGATGGTGATTTCCTAGTCTCATTCACAGGCCGTTTGATTCCCGAAAAGGGCATTAACGAATTGTTAGATGCCGCGAGGCAGTTACGCGACAGGCCAAATATAAAGTTCGCACTTGCAGGCGATGGCCCTTTGATGAGCATGCTCGAAAAAAATAACCCTGGAAACCTTACACTTCTTGGAAAACTACCGTCTGAAGATATTGCCGCGTTATTGATCTCAAGTGACATTTTTTGCCTGCCAACAAGATCAGAAGGGTTCTCGACCTCGCTTCTCGAAGCGGCAGCATGCTACACGACACCCATCATCACCAACGTTGGCGGTGTGCCAGAAATGATTCCGAGTAAAGAATATGGCGTTATTCTCCAAAGTCAATCAAGCACCGAGATTGCAGAAGATATCGTCAGCATTCAGGAAAATCCCGAACGAAATATAATACTAGCGCGAAACATCGGAGCAAGGGTTCGCGCAGAATTCTCGTGGCAAAGAACAGCAGAAAAAGTACTGCAAGCATGCCAAAAGGCAAACTCTCGCTGATATAGAAACATGTGGTGGCTGGTGAAATTTCTAGCGTATTCACCAGCCACCACATTGGCAAGTTAGAGCTATTGCAAAACTATAGAAAAGGTTCTCATCATATAAAGGCAATTGAGAACGACAATTGAACCAATCATAAGATTTGCGCTATTGATTTTAAATGACAGCGAGTTAAACCGACACCCTAACATGAACAGTGGTAAAACTGGTAAAAAGTATCTCCCTTGAATCCCGAGGATCACTGGTTCCGTATCAAACGTCCAACCGAGATACATGGAGACCATTACTGCTAACCAAGCCAGCAGAGGTACAATCAGGCAAAGAATTCTCAATCGTCCTTCCACACATCTTTCCTGATCAGGATCGCATCGAATATACGCCAGAAACAAAATCGCGAGATAGGCAAACACAATGTAGCTTGGCGCTACGATAGTGTTCTGAAACCAGCCCAAAGAGCCCCCGACTAACGTTTGAACATAAAAATCCCCTGTCAACAACATAGATCCCAAAAATAATCCGATAGTGGCTACAGGATCGGCCAATGCACTTTGAAGCGTATAAAAGTGGCCAAATTCATCCCCGCGTTGATCCAAGCCAGAAGAAGGCCCTGTTGCCATAGATGAAACCGAATTAAGCTTTGTAAGCACAAAGAGGAAAACAACTCCGGCACAAATACCAACTTTGAAAGCAAGCATTTGCTTGCGGCTAGCAAAACAACGCCGAGGAGCAAATAATCCAATAAGCAACGAAGCGCAATACACGAGTTTACAGGGAACGAGCAATATCTGCAGTATCACAATGAAGGCCAGGAGCTTATTAGTCGCCTGGTTTTCACTTATCCATAGCCGCAGCAATAGCGCAATCGACAAAAATGATAGGCCGATAGTGCCTGCATCATATGAATAAGACGCGCAGATATGAAGCGTCATAGGAAGAAGGCAAATGACCTTTAATCCATTTTTGCCGACGGGAGTCAGCCTGATAGCCATAAGAGCCAAGGCAGCGAACAGAATGAAATTTAATACCCTCCCTAAATAGAAGGTAACCACAGCATCAAAACCAGCCAGTCTTCCCAAACAAATTCCAAGTACTGAAGGCAATTTGATATAGAACGGATTTTGTGCTGAATTTAACGCCCCAGGACTCACCAACACCATGGTAGTCTCATGATTACCAGACGCCTCACCCAAGGAAGCTATCGTCTTGGAATACATATCAGCAGAAAGCTCATTCGCTATATACAAGTCAGCATCAGTTTGCCGCATTTCCAGCATGGTGTTTTCGTAATCAACCTCACCACCAAGTATGAGATCTGAGTAATAGTATGAAGACCAGTAATGAAACGTTTCATCTGGTACAGATCCAGGAGTAAACGCAAAAGTGAAAAATATACCAGAAATGAGCAGCACCGCAGCGAACACTTTTGTTGATTCAAGCGTGATACGTTTAAATAGCGCCAACGCGATGAGCGTGATAACACCAATAGCAATTAAACCAAAGATGGTTAGATACATCCTCGAATGGCAATTAGCATAGTAATACATGTAAATCAGCAAGATTGCCGCTGATAACAATACAATCTTGCTAATCTTTATATAAAAAGTTTTCTTTTCGCTTCTCGCGTTAATCATTATCTAAATCCGTATCCATTCGAATAGAAGTGCGCACTTTGCTATATTTTGCACCAGCTCGGAACATAGAAAACCGACGTGCTAGCTGTCCCGAAATACGGATCACCGCTGCAATAATATTTGCTCCAACGAGTCCTGAGCTTGCCTTGTTCCTCTATGAAACGACGCATATTATTCCCTGACGAATCATATCCTCGACTGATAGATTCGTAATGATAGAGCTTCGCATCTGGGGTAAACACGACAAGGCGATTGGTGTCGCGAACCCTCAGGCAAAAATCAACATCATTGAAAGCAACTGCAAAATACTCATCGAAACCGCCCAATTCCTCAAACAACCGCTTCTCCACCATCATGCAAGCGGCAGTCACCACGGAAACATCCTGCGTGAGAACAGCACGTCGCATGTAGCCGGGATCATCTGCATCGATATTGTTGAACACATGAATTGGGCCAGCGACATCATTAACGCTCTGACATGCTATCATCAAAACGCCAGCATGCTGAACAGTGTTGTCGGGATAGAGCAATTTTGCGCCAACCGCACCGACGTCTTCCCTTTGGCAGATCGACAGCATCGAATCAATCCAGTCTCCAGCTATAACCTCTGTGTCATTGTTAAGGAAGAGAATATAATCTCCATCCGCCTGACCAACGCCAAAATTATTGATAGCGGAATAGTTAAACTCCTTTTCCCATTTCAGCAACTTAATGTTAGGGTATTCGGACATCAAACGCTCATAGCAGTCAAAAGTAGAGCTTTCGGTACTATTGTTCTCAACTATGTAAATATTGAAATTCGAGTAGGTTGTCTTCTTTTCGATAGAATCAACGCACCGCGTGAGTACCTTAGCGCAATCTTTGTTTGGTATAACGATGGACACCTTAGGTTGTCCGGAAATAGCATACTCAACTCGATAGAAGCAAGGTTTATCGGTTTCACAAGCAGTTGCACGGATCCCCAGTCGATTCAAATGCTGCTGAAGCGCTTTCTGTCCCGCCAAAGTTGCATATGATTTGTTTCCAGCATCCTTAGCCGTAGAGGTATCACTAATTCTCCAGTGATACAAGACATCCGGAACATGGTGAAATTGCTCCGTAAGCTCTGCTAACCTTAGCACGAAATCATAGTCTTGAGCACCATCGAACTCTTTTCGAAGCTTTAAGCTCTTTGCTAGCTCCGATCTCACAGTAAGCAAATGCGTAATATAGTTATGGCATCTCAACAAATCAATATTCAAATCTGATTTGAAATGCGGCGCAGCATACGTACCGGATTCAGTAAGAAAATCTTCATCGCAATAAAGAACATCAATCTGCGGATTGGCTTCAATCGCCTTCGCATATTCATATAGCACGCGTTCATCCAGCACATCATCATGATCAAAGAGCGCAATATAATCGCCAGTAGCAGCCTCAATACCAATATTGGTATTATCGGCAATACCAAGATTTCCCTCTAGCGTTATAACCTTTATTCGAGAATCTTGAAGCGCTTCCAATGCTGCACAGAGTGATTGGTCTTCCGGCGTTGCATTCACCAGGAGCAGCTCCCAATTCGTATATATCTGATCCTCAACGGACTGAATCATCTCGTTAAGAAAGCGAAGAGGAGTATGGAACAACGGGACAACAACGCTGAATGCGGTATTACCCGTTCGAACAAAATCATTTGGCTTTAAACCCCGAGAAAAGCGTTTTCTGGATTCAACGCTCCTCTCATAGGCAACTGGACCAGTGCATCGATAGAACAACGGGTTATATCGATCAGAAAACAAATCGATAGAGCATTGATCAAAACAAATGAAGCCGGATCTGCTGAGGTTGTCCGCAGCTGCTACCAAACAATAAGAAACGCATTCCTTGGAAAGACGAAGGGTAAAATCAACCTCGGTGCGCTTCAAACCCAAGGCAACCGTAGAGGAGGTCCTGCCGAATACGATATCCGCTGCGTCTACCTTGCATCCCTTGTTATCTAACAACGACAGAGAGAGTCCACTAGCGTTGACAGGAGCACAAACGAAGCCTTTGATAATATATTGCTGTTTTTCGTAGGATTCAACAAACGTGGTCAACCGAATATGGATTTGATCCGAGTAGGTGTAACCATCTATGTCACGTAATGCCGATACAGTTTTAAAATCAAGTCTATAGTTAAGCCTCGATAGCCATTTAATCATGAATCGACTAATAGATTTTTTGGTCTTGGCTATCTCGTTACCTTTATCATCAAACACCACAGACTCAATGATAATTTTATCCGTATCCAACAAAGGCGTTGCCAGCACGTAGGTTCCCGCTTTTTGATACCTGTAGGACTCAATTGGCAACGGGACCCCGTCTTCAGAGCGCGCCAAGAAGCGAGTATGCGCATATTGCTGACTGCAATGGACAATCGTTTCAATATAAGCAATGCCATCGCCGCGGCATATTTTCCCAAATGAGATATGCATGTGATCGAATCCTTATAGAAAAATAGCAATCAAACAACTAATTATGCGATAGAAGAAGCAAGCATGGCCTGCTCCTCGGCGCCAAGCCCCAAACGACCGCCGACAAACAGCAACCGAGAAACGGAACTTGCATGAGAAGCGAGATAGTCAAGACATGCCGCCTCACTATCAAGGTTGGTTTTATCCATCATCATTAGCGCGGAATGATTCGCACCACCACAGCACCCAACAGTTAATAGCTCAGGCCACTGATCGAAATCGCGAGAGGCAATCATCAACTCCATTCCAGAACCCGATCGCCCGATAGAAGACATGAAGTCGAAGACCATCTTAAAGACCTCGAAGCAAGTATCTCCCTCACCAGCAGCAATTAGATTGGTACGCAAGCCCGCTGAATCGAATTCGTCCTGGAATTTCGATGCTCCGGGTCCAACAAGCGCAATGCGATTAATATTCGCTGATGTTAATGAAGCAATGATGGCAGAGCAATCTTCCTGCCATGGATTCAGCACGAAAACAGGAGCATGCTTGGCATACGTCATCGGCGAAAGCAAAAGCGATTGGGAATTGTCGGTGAAATCGACCACATATGCTTCGTCGCCCCATAAGCTATAATCCCTACCATAGTCGAATGCTTGTTGAGATAGGTCAGTCGCCGTAACGCCCTCGCCGAACGAAATAACTGTTGGCTTCCATGAATAAGATTCCAGCTGGTCGATAACCTTATCTTCCGGGCCATCGGACCTGAAAACGAAAATCTTATCGGGATGAAGCTCAAGCAATGCATGCTCTGCCGATTCGGATAACTTTTCATTTCCCCCGCATGCGACAATTGGGGCCCCTAGGGCACCAGCAAACCCACTTGCAACAACAGCATTTGCATGCGTCGAATCACCAACCAAACATACAGAGGAAGCCTCACGGCCCTTCCAGGACTGCAGCATCATTCGATTATTTCTGCTCCCAGAATTCTCGCCTTCGACAACCGAATAGCGACTCTTCAGCTCGTCATCGTCTTTAGCTAATGCAGTTTTAAGAGCATCGAACACACACTCTTCCGATTCTTTGCTGCCGGTGCGTCCTCCCAAGCCCCCATAAATTCGAGCAACGTATCCGGCATCGCCCATCAACCGCGTATGGCCCTTTTCGATCCAGATAGCTTTGTTGCACAAACGGGCAATCTGATCATTGCTATGCGAGACGATCAGAACGGTAACCCCGTGCTCTTCAATAAGTTGCGTGATACGGTTTTCGCACTTTCGTTGGAACATAAAGTCGCCAACGGAGAGGACTTCGTCCACTACGAGGATTTCAGGGACGATAACCGTAGCGATGGCAAACGCGATGCGCGACACCATGCCTGAGGAGTAGTTCTTAAGCGGCATATCCAGGAATTTTTCCACCTCTGCAAATTCGACGATCTCATCGAAATGCTCGTTGATGAAGTCCTTTGAATAGCCCAATAACGCACCGTTAAGGTAAATGTTCTCGCGCGCCGACAGGTCCATGTCGAAACCAGCACCAAGCTCGATCAGCGGGGCGATATTGCCATTGACCGTGCATTTTCCTTTGGAGGGCTCAAGCACTCCCGCAATTATCTTCAGAATAGTCGACTTGCCTGAGCCGTTGGTTCCCATGATGCCGAAAACGTCGCCCTTTCGCACTTTGAAAGAAACGTCGTCCAGCGCTTTGAATTCCTCAAAGAACAGCTTGCCACGCGCAATGGCAATCGCATACTCCTTCAGATTATTCAACTGCTCGCTTGCCATATTAAACGACATGGAGACATGCTCCACATCGATCATAACCGGGCGATTATCCTCTTCCTCAGCCGGCAGCTGATCGGAAGAAAGAACGCTCGTGTTCACATTTTCCGGCATAGCCACCCACTCCTAAACGTAAAGAATGAACTTCTTTTCTTGCTTCTTGAAAACTGCAAAACCCACTATAAGGGCACCGACACCGCAAAAAAGGCAAATGGCAATCTGCTCAAGAGTTGGCGCTGAGCCGTACAGTGCAATCTCACGGAAGAACGACACATAGTAGTACATAGGGTTTGCATTCATAATCGGAACGGCCCATTCCGGCAAAATCTCAACGGGGTAAAACAGCGGCGTAGCGTAAGTCCAAGCGGTTAGCAGCACGCTCCATAGGTGCATAACATCGCGGAAGAAGACCGACAAGGCAGCCAGCAAAAGACCAATTCCAAGACTAAATAGGAAAATCGTCAGCAAAAGGAAGGGAAGCCAAAGGATGTTAACGGTTGGCACGACCTTGAAGAACAGCATAACCGCTACAACAGCGATAAGCGACACCATGAAGTTCACCAGCGCAAATGACACCTTTTCCAGAGGAAACAATGCTTTGTTAATGCGAATCTTCTTGATAAGCGGAGCCGAATCGATAATCGAGCTCATTGCGGAAGAGGTAGCATCGGACATGAACGTGAACAACGTCTGACCCAAGATCAAATACAACGGGAAGTTCTCGATGTTAAAGCGGAACACCGTAGAGAACACAGCCGTCAGGACGATCATCATAAGAAGAGGGTTAAGGACCGACCAAAGAACGCCGAGCATACTACGGCGATACTTTAACTTGAAGTCTTTCGACACAAGCGAACGCAGGATAAACCAATCGCGTTTAACTTGCTTCGTGCACAAAGCCATGGACGTAGCCACCTTAATCGCGTACTGAACTAACCCTTCGAAAAGGGAATCGGCGTTGACGCCATTCCTGTATACAGTATCAGAACTGCGAGGCCGTGATGCATTCCCCTTGAAATACGCATTAGACACGAACGCCTGATAGCATGCGTAGCGCATGAGCATATGCAGCATCTAGTATCATAAGCACTGCATCAACCGACTGGAGGACCCATGCCCAAAGCATCAATCATCATCCCTTGCTACAATGCAGAGCGCTACCTTGCGGCTACCGTTCAAAGCGCGCTTGCGCAAACCATGGGCGACATCGAGATCATCTGCGTTGACAACAACTCTACCGACGGCACTCCCAAAATCCTCAAGGAGCTCGCCCGCCAAGACCATCGCATCGTTCTCGCAAAGGAATCCGAGCCAGGCGAAGGCCCGACGCGCGACCACGGGCGAGCCCTCGCAAGCGGCGAATGGCTCTACTTCCTGGACTCCGACGATATCATGGAGCCGACCTTGCTCGAGCACGCCATGCACCAAGGCGAGCAGGACGATTCCGACATCGTGATATTCCGCACCACGTACCTCGATGACAAGACCAGCGAGCGCCGCCCTTGCCCCGACTGCTTCGCTACCTCATGGATTCGCAACTGGGCCGATGCCAGCAGGCGCGTCTTCTCCCCCGCTGACAACCCTGAGCGCATTTTCAACTCGTTTCAAAACTGGGTGCACAACAAACTGTTCCGCGCATCGTTCGTCCGCGAGCACAATCTGGTTTTTCAGCACGTCAAGCGCATGGCGGACATCCTGTTCACCTGCCGCGCGCTTTCGGAGACCAAACGGATCTCGCTGCTCGACGAGTCGCTGCACTTCTACCGCTGCAACAACCAGAACAGCGCGCTCTACACCGCCGATGCAAGCCCCCTGGACTTCTACCAGGCATTTCTGGCGCTGCGTGCATCGCTGGAGGACAACGGGACCTGGCAGCTCATGACTCATTCGTGAACTGGGCCGAGGAAGCCGTAGCCATGAACGTCTACCGCGCCAAATCGTTCGAATCGTTCGCGGCAATCGTCGACGCGATGAAGAGCAAAGGGCTCGCACGTCTGGACATCACGAATTTCCCTATCGAAAAAGCATTCGTCCCAATCAGACACGAATGCTGCATGCGCATAGCCGAAAAGGACCTCGCGGAAATCGCCTTCCATTATTTCGTCCTTGAACGCAGGCATATGAACGACCTGGAAACGCAACTCTCGGAAATCCGCACCTCCACCACATTCAAGGTTGGCGAAAAGCTGGTCTCCCCGTTCGCAAAAGTCAAAGATCGGTTGGGGAAATAGGACGCATGGACCGGCCCCGCAACCCGCGAAACCGGCCCGAACCTCGCCCCGCCCGGAGAGCGAGCAACCCGGCGGCGTCGCACTGGCGCATCATCACGGCACAAAAACACTGTCGCAACCGTGCGAACGGACCCCGTTTCCCGGTCGTGCGGCCTTATCCCCGCCAATCCCCCAACTCCCACCAGTCGCTGAGCTGGTTGAGGTTTGGATTCACCGCGGGATCGTTGCTAGCGAAAAACGCCGGGTGCTTGGCGATGATGCGGCTTTTCTCTTGCAGCAACCTTGCCGCCAGGCGCGCGTCGGTCGACTCGCGGCCGCGCGAGGAAAACTCGCGATGGCGCAAAACGGCGCGCGGTTCGTACACCACCACTCTGCCCGCCTCCCCGACGCGCAGGCAAAAGTCACCATCATTGAAGCCCACCGCAAGCTGCTCGTCGTAGCCTCCCAGCTCGTCGAACAGCTTGCGGGAAACCATCTGGCACGCACCGGTGACCATGGAGTATTCCTGCGGCATGCCGGCGGAATACGCATACCCGAGCGCGTCACCGGGCAGGTCT
>ENA-OPBL01002720-OPBL01002720.1-human-gut-metagenome-genome-assembly--contig:-NODE-2720-length-12337-cov-3.207051_pt1 | contig 12337 bp, 16 predicted proteins | sample MGYA00241073_ERZ501461 | MGnify/ENA primary metagenome ERZ501461 (study PRJEB25962, sample SAMEA2042630) | human gut metagenome | biome: human gut; feature: human-associated habitat; material: faeces... | reverse complement strand
CTTAACTTGCGCGATAGCATAAGGGTAGTCATTGCCCCAATTAATATAACCATCATACAAGAACCAATTTACGGGGAACGTATTCCAAGTAGATTCGTAGTAAATGATTGTTGGAACTGTTAACCCTTGAATTGGATAGCCTCCTACTGGTGTGTTTTGGATTTGGAACATAGGAGTATTTTTATAAGGGCCTAGCTGTCCTAGATTTGTACAAGCTAGCTCAATATAATTTTGGTCGTTTCCCGTCGCTTGAAAACAAATAGTACATAAATTATTGACGTACTGAATTTCAAAATAAGGTCTACCATGTCCAATAGTGACGCTATAACCATAAGAACCACTATATCCTACCGCTGTATTATCGCTAAAAGTTTCAATATAATTAATTGAACCATAAAGAATAGCCTTATAAATATATTTAGCAAGATACTTACTTGCTGTAGTGTTTGGATGAATATTATCACTAGTATTTATAAAATCTTTATTGTGCATGATCCAATTAAGATTATTAATAAAATCGCAGTCGCCATCCATCCAAATATGGAATGCTGTGTTATAATATTGAAAACGTTCAAGTTTTCGATACCATCCAATAAAACCAAGATGGATTTTACAATTAGGTAACACACTTCTAACTTTAATTAAAAATTCACTTAAACGATCTCTAATTTCCTTTTCAGTGGCAATGGAAGCGTGTAGAATGTTTCCGTCGTTCGCACCTCCAAAAACATATAAATCAGTAATGCTATTCTTTTGATCTTGAGTCCATGATGCAGTATTACTATTAAAAATATTAATGAACGCTTCACTCTTATTATAAGGCCAACCAAAACCAGCACCACCAACACTCCAATTATAAGCATAAATAGATTTAGGTATCATACTTTCAAGTAAAGTTGAAAAAGAAGATCCTCCCACGCTTTCGTCTACCCCATAACTATCCGTCATAAGAATAAATTTTCTATCTTTAAGTTTAGAGAATTTATCATCAACTTTTGTCATAAAATCTTGTAATTCTTTATCAATACGTGTAACGGTTGCATCAAGTTCTTGTTTATTTTGTTTAATAAGTTCACGACCCTCACTATCTTTAAATAGATAAGTTCCGCTACTCATTTCAAATTTATCAATATATTTATTCATGTTTTATTATCTCCTTATAAGATTTTTGTTGTTGGTGGATTAGTCAAATTATTAGTAAATACAAATGATAAGCTTGTGTCATCCTCATTGTAAATACCATCAAGTGTAATTTTTCCACTTGCTAACAATTCGTTGATATTTTTTTCAATTTCTTCTAAAAATCTTGCGTAAATATCAATTAGTCCTTTGTAACCGTCAATTAAATCTTTATACTGTTTAATTAAAAATCCTAAATCTTGGTCATAATTTCCCGTATGCGGATAATCATATAAAGCCATAGTCATTCCTCCATTCTAATATGGTAATTGATTAGTATAAGCAACATGTAAACAAAACTCGTCAAAAAACATTCTAGCAATTAACTCGTATATATTAAATGATGATTGTAAATCAATTTCTTGATTAAGCATATCAGCCGTAGTCGTTACACCAATATTTCCTTTTTCGTAATCTTCAGTCGTAAGTTTAATATTTTCTTTTTCATTTCCTCTAGTTGTATTATTTCCGTTTTCATTCCTATTATTATGATTACTTGTTTTACTGTCATTTGAAAAACCAGGATTATCAAAAGCGCTAACTTGGTTAATTTCTTCTCCCGCATCATTAATAGAATTACTGTGTGTATCATCAACAGTATTATCTTTACTTCTTACAGTAGTCTCAATATGTGTTTTTGTACCGTCTTTGTTCCAAATTGGGTTATAATCTTCTCCATATTTCAAAGAATAAAGATAAACTAGCTTATCAAATTGTTCTTTGTGTTTTTTGAAAAAGTATTGCACCTTTATTTGTAAAATTTCAATCTCCGGATATATAGGCTCATTCATTCCGCAAATATCCATTATTGTATTAATTAATGTGTCTCTATCTAATTTTTCATTAATATCAATGTCTTTAAAAACCTCATCATAAGTATATAATTGACAAATACTTGCAAAACTAAACATTTTTATCAACCACCATTTCTTGTTTAATTGAATCTATTACCCTTGTATTAATAGAGAAATGAAGATTAGTAATATCATCAAAATTAGGGTTTTCATTGATTTTTTTAGCGCACTCATTAAGCGAATCAATAAATCGTACGATAGTACAACGCACCTCGCTATTATTCGCATTAACTTCATCGCTGTTTAACCTTTCTCTCTTATCCGTGTTAGCGTTATTGATACCAATTTCAGTTAGAAACTCGTTCATAATACTTCTTTTTGTCAACAATAAATCATTGCCGATGTAGGTATTTTTTACATTTAAGAAATAACCACTGTCATTATCTTTATTTAAACCTTTCATCCCTTTTTTTAAAAATACAGCGGGATTACCTCGTGAAACATCGTCATACATTTTTTGTAAAGATTTTACTTGTGCATCCGTTTCCGCTTCAAAAACATGAGCAACCCTTGAGTTATATAACGAAACATTTAACGAACAATCAATATTTGCAAGTAAAACAGCATACCTATTGATTAACGACATAACCCCTTGAAATTTATTATATTCATAATTTATATATAATAGTTCCCCTTTTTCGCCTATTTTTTCATCAATAGTTCGCAACACGGGGTTATTAACTAAAACATTCGTCGGCATATAATACATATTTTGACCATAAAATCCACCCTCAAGTGCTAACGTTCCTATGTCAGTTTTTACAATAGGTATATATCCATTTGTTAAAAGAACATCCCACATATTATCAATATTCCAATTTGACGGATAACCATCAACAGTTAAAACGCTTTTTAATTTAGTCATCAACTGAAATTGATAATAGAAGAAAGAGTTATTAGTCATATCGTTTACGGATTTAGGATTGTGATGAAAGAACCCTTTTACTAAATCAGTAAACCCATTTCCATATTTGTTTTTACTCAAGATAAACACCTCCATTTAACAATGCGTCAATTTCATCTTTATATTGTTTTGGTGCCCATGTAGACACGTTCGCGTTCGTTGTTTGCACATATCCACTTAAACCGCTCAATGATAAAACTTTGTTACAAGGTCTACCATAATTATTGGCTAATGAACTAGGGTCAACATTAGTGTTATGAGAAATACACACAAGTGTTATATCTTTTTTAGAAATATAAGAAGTGTTACCACCGCTACCACCAACCGACCCAACATTTGTACCTATAGCCGAGGTTATTGCATTAAAAGCCGAAACTCCTGCACCTGCATAATTTCCCATCAAACCCGCTATACTTCCCGCGACTACGTTACCAATAGCACCCAAAGGATTCCCTTGTGTAACTGTAGAGACTTGAATAGGTACACCCATTTGAGCTACACAACGTGCTTGATTTTCGACAATATAACAAATTTCTCCAACTACACTATCAAGTGTCATATTGATATTAATACTTGTTTTGCCTTGAAAATTATCGGCATTTAACTCAAGCCAACCATATGCAGGTAGATAAAGTAATAATGATGTGAATTGACTTCTATTTCTAAAATCGCTAAAATTCCAAGGTATAGTAATAGAAACACTTCCCGTAGCATCACGATTAACCGCATTGCCTACAACTCCCGTATTATAACCACCTGCAAAGATAATTTCACTAATAGCCCCAACAATAGTACAAGGATTGTATATACAAGAAGTAATACACGAACCCGTATCAGTTAGCATTTTTGAAATAGCATTATTTGGATCAGTAAACAATTCCGCGAAAGCATTATCACTCATTTTGGACATAATTTTAGCAAGTTGTGTATCAGTAACAGCCACATAAGGATTTGAATGAGTTCCTACATAAGATATAATATATCTAGGTTGAGGAGTTGCGATAAATGATAAGTTAGCATTACTAGTGTTGATAATTGTATCCTTAGCACTTGATAATCTAGGGTCAATTAAATCAGTATTATAATTACTTGTTGAATATAATACAAAAGCGGTTGTACTTTTAATATCATCTTTCCAAGTGGCTAATGGGTCTAATTCACATGAAATGGTCCAAACCCCGTTTCGAGTGTTAACAATATCAGTTATATAATAATACCAAGTACCCCATGACAAATAGGAATAATTTGTTGGATTTGTATTTAAAATAAAAGAGGGGTTGTAATGACTACACCCCTCTTTTAAATTAACATTGATAGTTTCTCCTTTTGAGGGTCTTTTAGTAGAATTTCTTCTTTTAATGAAATTGTATAGTGTTATTTGCATATAACACGACCTCACTTTCTATGCATCACTAGCATCTTTCTCATCACTAGTAGCTTTCTCATCGTTATCAATAATAAATACTACAAAGTTTTCGCTTAGGTCATTAAAATAAAGTTCTTTATGATGATAATAAGTATTATAATATCCACCCGCACTGTTGAATGGTGTAGTTGAATTCCAACTATCTTTTTTATATAGACCTAAAGCGTCTCTATCATATAATATTGCTAGAACTTTTGCGTTATTGTAAGTATGCGACGTACCGTCACTAGCACGTTTATTCGATACACCATAAGGATTTTTAATACTTTGCCAAAAGCTTGTAGTATGATAGTTTTTTAATTTGACATAACCATCTCTAAAAGCTTGATATTGAACGACTGTTTCTAATCTACTTTCAAAATCTTCTAAAACTCTTAAATGTTGCAACGATTTTGGTGTGTGTCTTGTTTGCGTACCATCATTATATAAACCTTTAGTCATATTTTCCATGTATTTTGAAATTAGATTAATTCTTGATACACAATAAGCTAAAAAATCTTTATCATGTAAACAAGTGTCAAATGTTAAGGTTTTCTTTGTCTCTGTTTTATATAGTTTTAATAAGTCAATTGTACGATCAGTACCAAGACATTCCATAATAAAGTTATTAATACAATTTCTAGCTAACCCCTCTAAAGATAATTCAATAGCGTTTTGAACTTCTCCATAAATTGCTCCAATGAATCCATTCATAGCATTTTCACTAGTGAAAGCTTCTTCTAGTTGTGTACGTTTAACAGTTACATAGAATTGGTAAGGTGTTTCAGTCGTGAAAAAGCTTTGTGTTACTTTAGGGTTCGCTACTTTATACATATCTATCGATTGACCGTCTACTAAATTATAGCTTTCATCCTCAGTAGCTTCAGGCATAGATACTTTAATTTTTTGAACAATGTTACCCCATTGCATACTATCAAGAACCATATCGCTATATTTTGATTTATATTCTCTAAATGAAATAATAGTTTTACCAATTCTTTGAGCTAATGAATTAAGCCAAGTATCCGCTAAACCATTTGTCGTTAATACTGTTTGACCTAATGAGATTAAACCTTGTTCATCTACTACAGTTAAATCAGTTATACCCATTGTTTGTGAATTAACTGAATTTACAATATCATAAATTTGTTTTACTGCCATTTTTAAATCCTCCTATTCATATCTTGAGAACCCTTTAAAAGGGTTTTCGTCTTTTTGTTCTACATTTGCATGTAAAATTGTTTGTTCTAATTTTTTAATTTTCTTCTCTAGTTCTTTACTTTTTTGTTCTAATTTGTCATAGGTTTCACGTGAAACATAATCTTGTTCTTGTTCTTCTTGTTCTTCTTGTTCTTCTTGTTCTTCTTGTTCTTCTTGTTGATCTTGTTGTTCTTCTTGTTGATCCATAGTTTTTTACCTCCTTTAGACCTTTTATTTATAAATAAAAGTGGGAGTAAAAGATTTCCCAATCAGTACCAGCTTTCCAGCCGTTGGATATGTACCCTCCCGCTAATTATTATATATAACATTTTAATTATTGTCAACGTATGATGTTTTTTAATTTTAGTTTCAAGTCATAGTCTTGATAAGCTATCATTTTATTATCAATATATAAATTTAACTCCCATGCCTTTTCACGCTTAAATAGTTTTTCATCATCAAAACAAGGGCATTGACTTTTCATTTTTGAAACGTAAATAATGCCACTATCCTTAACTTGGTAAAAATATAGATTTTCAAATGAAAAAAGTGGTAAAAGTTTATTTCTTTGAAATTTTTTAATATCGCTAAAATCATCATTGACAAATATATTTGATGTTGACATTTTAGTGTAATCAGCTTCACTTCCTAAAAGCCTATATAGAGCAGTTTTCTTTTTCTCTCTTGATATTGGTACGTCAATAGGTAAATGTAAATAGAGACCTCTTTCTTCATCAATGAATTTTTCCGTTCCCGTTTGTATCATAGCCATAATTTTACTAGGAAGCTCTAATTCTCTCAAGATAGCGTTGTCAAGCATATTTGCATTACCGCATAATATAATTTTTACGGGTTTTCTACCGTTAACTTCTCTATTACGGTTTACAGTTTCAATCATATCAAAAAACAATGTTGCTTGTTTTTTATCAATAGCTGTTTTGATAGGAGATTTAGATATAAACTCGTCATAGAAAATATAGTCATAATCATCAAAATCAGTACCACGATATTTAGCGAATGTTGATAAAGCACCCGCAATTCCATAAGAGCGTCTAACTATTCTTTCATCATCTTTTTGTTCAACTTCTTCAATCAAATAAACTTTTTTCTCTTTTGTAATCTCAATATTTGTATTGCAATCTCTATTGATTGCTTTAAATGTGTTTGACTCTCTAGTCAAAGACATTTCCATTTCATTTTCACTAGTTCGTAAATAAATAAACTTTCTATCATTATCAGTTATTAAACCTTTTTGAATTGAATAGGATTTGCCGATACCTCGACCACCTATAAACAAATAAAGGAAATAGTCAGTATTTTTGACTATTTCCCATGCGTTAAAATAAAGACTTTTTTCTTTATTCATTTTAAATTTTTGCTTCTAATGAATAGAAAGTGTTACCGCTTTTTGATGTTCCACTAGTGATAATAACGTCAACTGTAGCGATATCAATATCATTATCATCGCATAAGTCTAATAATTCTCTAAAACTATTCATAATCGTTTTAGAGTTTGTTCCTAAAATTTCCCCAGCATCAGTTAGAAAACTAATGCAATCCATTTCTTCTACTTCTCCCGTTTCGACTGTAGTAATTTGTGATTTTGTAAAAACATAGTCTTTAATTTTAAAGACATTGTCTACAAACTTTTTACAAGCAATAGATGAATTTGATTTAGCTATAGCCATTGCTTTTAATGGTTCTGTGTTTGTTTCTACTACTTTGATTTTTAATTGTTTTGACATTTTTCTTACCTCTTTTATTTTTCTTTCCCACTCGCTATTTATGCGGACTTGTGACCGCCTATCTCATTTTTTTGTGGTGTGTGACGTCGAATACTTTAATACATATACAAATACTGTTATTTTTTAATGTTGTGTTATTTAATTGTAAATTTTTGAGATAGGTTAGTTTAAGAAAGAACCTATTTTTCAGCTCTTTCATACGCTTCTTCAATTATAATAATAACTTCATTGAATGTACACCACTTATAATATTTATGAATTTTTAGAAAATCATCTAAAGTAAAATTTTTTCGATTTAATTTATTATAAGCAGTTGCTTTACAACATCCTAAAGCTTCCATTATATTTTTGATTGTCAAAGTTGGTAAATCTTTTTTATATTCTCTAGTCATAGTTAGCTTCCTCTCTTACTAAATTAATTCTAACATTATAGAATTCATTCGTCAATATCTTTTCTTGAATTTTCTAATATTTTTAATAAAGTTTTGTTTAATTCCTCAAATTTATTGCTAAATTCTTTTAGCGTGGTATTGTTATACCACATGAAGTAAATAAGACAAGCCACCGCAACACCGTTATTAACAAATAAATTAACCATTTCTTCCATTTTATTAACCCTCACTTTCTAACCCATTTAAAATAGATAGCATGACGTCAGTCATTCCTAGAGTGTAAGTAGCATCTACTAAAGCAATGTTACTAGCATTTTCAATTTTACAGCCTTGAACTGTAATAAAATGTTTTTTATCGTCATTATAGTAGACTGTTTTTCTACCACTATTTATAAATTCAGTACCGATTTTAAACTTTGACAAACCGCCTTTTTCTTTTAGTTCTTTAGCACCACTTATTTTATTTAGCCCTGCTACTGTTATCCCTATTTTATTATTTTGTTTAAAGGCATATTTTTTAGCACCTAGCGTAACAAATTCATTATAGCCTTTTTCTCTATCATACAATCCTAGAAAATATTTTTGATTACCTACCTTGACACTATTTATTATATCATTGTCGCTACACCATGCAATCATTTCTTGATTGATTTGTTCAAAAACTTCATCATGATTACCGACGTATTTAACACTATCCGTATCAATGTATACACAATCTAAACCTATCTTATCAATAGCTTTTTGAAGATTACTTCTACAAATTGCTGTCACAAATAAACCCCATTGATAAGTTAAAAAATTGTTTCTTTTACTGTAGTAATCATCTAAAGTAGAATTTTCTCCTTTTTCCCATTGATCGTTAAATAAATTTTCTTGACGGATAATGTCAGTTACAATCATACCGTAAAGAGAATTTAATTTATTTTTAGATTTCATATATTCATATTCCTTTTGTTCTATACCTTTTAATTGTGATTTCAAAGTGAAAAACTCTATTACAGTATCAGTTAGTTCTTTTGGTAGAAAGCCTTTGTGTGAATAGTAGAAATCTTCTACACGTACATTTTCCTCATCATAATCATATTGATTTATAAATATGTGATAGTCATAATTTGTCATGGCTATTTTTATAAACTCAGCTTCTAATACACGACCATTATAACAGTATTCTTTCCCCTTAAATTCAGTGTTAGAGGTAGGTGCTATAAATTCTATACATTTTGAATAAGGAATGTAGGGAAAAGGAACTCCTTTTTTTAATTTTACATTTTCAAAAGAATAATATGCTAACGTACAATAGCGATTATTATAATCATCTAGCATATCAAGTGATGTTATTGTTTCTTCTTGAAATGGAGTTATTGGATAAAGACCGCTTATCATAGCATACGGGTATGCGCTTGACATATCATAAGACGAGACGTCATAGTTGATAAAGTTTGTTTTATAACGGTTTGAAGCAGTATTACCACCTCTAAAACTGTCTTTGCATAATTGATAAAGTTTATCATCTAATCTTAATTCAAGAAACTGTTTTCTATTCTTTTTGTTTTTTCTCATATTATTTCGACATTCTCTACGTACATAACCCGTTGAGGTTAAAGGAATTGTTGTTAGTGTATCTTCTTTTAAAAGATGAATAACAGCTTCATATAATCCCATAACATCGTTAAAACAGTAACCTAATTCGCTCATTGTTAAATTGGTTTGAGGAGTGAAGATTTTATGATAGTCTAAATCCCCAGTACCTTTAAAATAGTGAGCGTTTGGTGTATTCTCAATAAATTTTTTCAAATTCATATTTGACAATAAATAAGAGCATCTAAATTCTATATTGAACTCTTTCGATATTGCTTTTAATGGTTTTCGTTTATCAATAGCAAACACATTTTTAAGTTTGATCCATGAATAAAGAAATTGAAATTCATAAGAAAAGTTATGTATATAACATACTAGTTTATGATTTTCATCAAAATTTTCTAACGCTCTATTCATTTTTCTCAAAAAGGTTAGAAATTCGTTCCATCTTCTTCCAAAGCATACGTAACCATCTATACATACTTGCCAATGGTACATAAAACCCTCAAAAGAACCGTCAGTTTTTTCTATTGTTGATGTTTCAATGTCAAACGTCATTAAATGTTCTATATATCTTTTTGTTGGTTGAATTAAAGGATTTGATTTTTTAATTCTAAAATATGGAAAATCTTCTTGATTGTACGCTTTTACCACAGCTTTAGTATTGTTGAAATTTACTAAACACCCTTGCATAATTATTTATCCTTATTTTTTCTTTTTTTTAACGCTTGAATATTTCTTCTAAATTTATCCTTATCAAATTCGTGGGTAAAACGTTTCCATTCACGAATAAATTCTTTATCACTCACACCGCTAATACGAGCATGTTCCCAATCTTCAATCAGATTGGTTGATCCGTAACCCTTGTCTTTTGCTTCATTTAAGAACTCCCCACCTCCTAGAGTTAGAAAAGTTCTAAAATCATCAACATTAAGACTTTTTGCAATGTTTGGTGCTGAATATTTTAATCGTGTTTGTAAAGTGTCTACAGCTCTTTCTAATCCTTTTTGAACGGTTTCTTCAACGTAGCTTACACTTGTTGTAGATGAAGCATATTTAGAATATAAATCTACATTTAGATCGTAAAGCTCTTCACTTGATAATTGATCAAGTTTTCGTTTACTTGTAGTGTAGCGATTAAATCCTATTTCACTTTGTGTTCGTTTATACGCGTACGATTTGTTTTCTAGTCCAGCTTTTTCTAGTTCTCTATAACGTCTATTTATTGTACGTGATAGATATTGCGCATTTTCAATTAGTTCGTTTCTTGTTTGACTGTCGTATTTAAGTCGACGTAAACCCATTATTTTTTTATCTTGTTCTTTAATTCTTTTTTCTCTTAAATCTTCTATATATTTTTTGAGTCCTTTATTTAGTGCCATATATTACCACCTCTTAGACATTCTAACATATTAGACATTTATTGTAAAGTGTCTATTATGTGATATAATTATAGCATAAAAGGAGGAATGATTATGAATGTTGATGATTTTATAGCTAAAATTTTAACTTATGAGAAATTACCTACTATTTATAAGCTGGGTAAATTCATGAACAGTTATCGAAAAGGTAAAAATGGGAATTTTTTGGAATGCGATTGTAGTGGTCTAATTAAAGGCACTTTGTGGGGATATCCTTATAATGGTAAATATGGAAATATTTATCCTGATGTCAACGCAAATACAATAATGAATACTTATTGTTATAAACAAAGTAGCGATTTTTCTAAAATTTCTAAAGGGGAGTTTGTTTGGATGAATGGGCATATTGGTGTATACATTGGTAATAGTAAGGTATGTGAATGTAGCCCTAAATGGGAAAATGGTATTCAAATTACAAATTTAAATGCTAGAAATTGGAAGAAACACGGCTTTAGCAAATGGCTTGATTATTCTAGTAATTCTAGTGGTAATAGTTCTAAAACATGGGATATTGAAAGAATTGCTAGAGACGTAATCAATGGTAAGTATGGAAATGGTCACGAAACTAGAAAAAGAAATATTGGGTGTGATGATGCAACGTATCAACAAATTAGAAAACGTGTTAATGAATTGAGTAAATGAAAAGGATAGTTTAACTATCCTTTTATTTTTATGTAAATTAAATTCTTTTAATGTCATTATTCAAACACCTCCTTTTTATTTACTGTAATTCTAAAATAACGAGTTGTCTTATCACTATACTCCGTATAGAATTCCTCTAAAGTGTATTCGTCTTCTTCTAACGCTAAAAGATCAGCGGTTACGTATAATTCAAAAACGTGATAGTTAATCCAATCAGTTATATTTAGATGATTAACTACTAATTTAACCTCAATAATTTTTTCATTTTCGTTAGCAATCTCATTTAATTTATCCCATAACATCATTTTTATTTCCTCCTACATGAATAAATAAATAAATATAATAACGCTAGACATAGCATAGCGTTAGCGTTTAGTATCATTGATAAATACCTCGCAATCTAATATAATATTGTTTCTAAATGTGTCATGTACCGACCTACCTAAAAAACTACCAAACCCTAAAGTATCTAACATTGATCTAGCCGACATTGTACATATAAGCATGTCTACTTTCAAACTGAATAAGTTATATATTATATCTCCTTTACCGTCGTCTACTAATTCTCTTAAAAAGTCATATAATGTTTTTTTCATTTTTATCTCTCCTACATAACAAATAAATATATAAATATAACAATTAATAATGCTAAACATAGCATAGCGTTAGCGTTTAGTATCATTGATAAACACCTCGCAATCTAATATAATATTTTTTTCAACAATTTCTAACACTGGTTGACATAATAAAACATAATATCCTAATTGTCCTAACATCGTTTTAACGCTCATTTTTTAACAATTAAATTATCATTGCTATCAAATAAATAATAAGTTTCGTCTCCTTTGCCATTTTCAATTAACGAATTTAAAACACAAATTAATGATTTTCGTTCCATATTATTTCCTCTCTTTCTTTATAATATTATTCTAACATGTTAGACAAATAAAATCAATAATTTTATTAAAATATTTATACTTTATTATTGCCCACATGAACATATGAACACGTATTCAT
>ENA-OPBL01002715-OPBL01002715.1-human-gut-metagenome-genome-assembly--contig:-NODE-2715-length-12364-cov-3.477456_pt1 | contig 12364 bp, 10 predicted proteins | sample MGYA00241073_ERZ501461 | MGnify/ENA primary metagenome ERZ501461 (study PRJEB25962, sample SAMEA2042630) | human gut metagenome | biome: human gut; feature: human-associated habitat; material: faeces... | reverse complement strand
AGCAAAGGACTGAAAATCCTTGTGTCCACAGTTCGATTCTGTGCTGAGGCACCATAAACCAAAAAATCCTGCTTTTTAAGCAGGATTTTTTATTTTTCAGTGGCTAACGTTTTGGGCGTTCAGCAATTAATTTTACAATAAAAATAAACAGGCAGCAGCTTTACCGGTTATCAGTATGCTTCTGCCTGTTTTCTTTAAGCCGCCACATTCTGCGCACGTTCGCGGCTTTTCATCTGCACCAAATCCATTTTGGTAAGCCCCAAATCAACATTGTCATTCAGCTTGTAATCTATTATTGTTCCGGGCGGGCAGTCAATTTCCCTGCCTTTAAAAAACATTCCCGAAAACGGCACCACAAACCCTATTGCCGTGCTTACTGCCATGTTGGCGTAATTAATGCCGCCTTTAATTTTTACATCCTGCTTAAAGCTGACGGGTTTGCCGTTGGCAAGCAGCACATCATCAAGCTTAATGCGTATAACCGCGCTCTGGTTAAAAATGCGGCTGCCGTGTGCCTTGCGTATAACGCCGCTGAACTTTGTCCCTTTCGGCACGATAACTATGTTTTCTACCGCAAGGTCATCCTTCAGTTCAAAATTAACGGTATCGCCTTTTTTATTAACATTGCTGTCAAGTTTATCAAGCAGTATTAAATTTATAACCGTATCTTCCGGAATATACGCGTTGCCTGCTTCCACATCTTCTATTTCATCCGCAAAAGCGGCGGAAGAAAGCGCCAAAAGCATTAAGCACACAACTGCCAGCACAGATAAAAACTTTTTCATAATCACCGCTCCGTTACCTGTTTTGCATCAGCCTGTTGGCGTAATTGCGCATCTGCCCGTTGGCTTTTTTGGTAAAACCGGCAGGCGGCAGTGCAAAGGCGGTTTCGGCATCTACCGTTTCGCTCATTTCCACTACGGTAAAGCGCGGCAGGGTATTTACTTCGTAGCCTTTCCATTCGGCAGTGCCTTTGGCAAAGTAAAAGAACATTACGCGTTCGCCCTGCGTCATCTGGTCATAATCATAGCCTGTAAGGCTGTCGTTGCCGCTCTGCGGGCGTTCGTTAAACCAGCTTACCAGAGTTTCCGCAAACGGCAGGCTCATTCCCGGCAAGGCCGGAAGTTCATCATAAGTTTTATTAACGTAATCTATAAAATACCAGCGTCCGCCTTTGGCGAAGCTGCAGTAATCGCGTACAACTTTGCCCTCGCCGTCCGTTGTTACGCTGCGTTCGGCATTAATGCCGTTCATTTCATTATATTCCGTACGGATGTAATGCACTTTCTGCGCCGCCGTCAGCTTGGCGTAAGCATCAGGCTCAAGCACTTCTTTCATATCAATGGTCTGTTCAACAACAAGATGCACCGGATGCTTATCGCTGTTTAAAGCGCCGCCTAAAAGCTCGATTGTGCGCTGCCCCGGCCCGAATTCCGCTGCCATAACGCACGCCGCATTAAAAAGCATCAAAGTAAAAACCGCCGTAAGGCTTAACAAAAATTTTCTCATTGCTTTCACCTCATTTGTAAGATAATTTAATTATAACATATTAAATAAGAAAATTACCGCCTGCAGCCCGCAGTTCTTTTGTAAATTTACCTCGGGCATTATCTGAATTTTTAAATATTTTTTACAAAAAGCATAGCATTATTGAATTAGTGTATACTTTTTCCTTGCTATTATGGCATTATATGGTATAATTAATTTTATAAAGCGAAGTAACGGCATGGCTTCATCATTACTTTGCAAAATAAAAAAGAAAAGAGGTATCTCACATGACTGACGAAAAAAAGAAAGTTGATGTGAAGGAAACAGCCGATTCCATCATCCGTGAAACCAAGGCTAAATCCAATAACAGCCAGTTTGTTTTGTGGTTTGCGGCACTGATTCTCGGCGCTGTTTTAGGCTGGATGGGCATTCCGGCGCTGAACGAATTCTTTAATTTCGTAGCAACCGTATTTACCCGCCTGTTCCAGTTCATTGCAGTTCCTACTATCGCGCTGGCGGTTATCACCACGCTGGCAGCTCTTGGCGGCAACAAAGAAACCGGTATTATTTTTGCACACGCTGTTGTGTATACCTTACTTACTACATTTTTAGCCGCTTTCATCGGCCTTGGCCTGTACCTGTACATTGCCCCGGATAACCTGCCGGCAGAAATTGTTAACGCAGGCTCCGACGTTGTTAAAGGCCAGAGCGTAGCAGCACTCAGCTACTATGACCACATTCTCGGCGTTATTCCTAACAACGTACTGGCTCCGTTCCTTTCCGGCAACGTACTTTCCGTTATGCTTATCGCTGCTGCCGTTGGCTTGGCACTGGCTTTCATGCCGAAAACCGAAAACCGCGAAGCACTCCTTAAAATCATTCAGGGCGTTCAGGAACTGGCATTCACCCTTATCCGTGCTATCCTTTATGTTCTGCCGATTGGTATCGTTGCTTTCGCAGGCCAGCTTTCCGCACAGATTGAAGCAGGCGTAATCGTTGGCGCACTGGGCAAATACACCGCAGTTGTAATGCTCGGCAACGCTATTCAGTTCTTCATCGTTCTGCCGATTATCCTTGTAATCCGCGGCCTTAACCCGATTTACGTTATGCGCCAGATGGGCCAGGCAATCGCTGTTGCACTCTTTACCAAGAGCTCTGCCGGTACCCTGCCTGTAACCCTGGCATGCTCCGAACAGAACCTGAAATGCAATCCGAAAGTTTCCCGCTTCGTACTGCCTATCTGCACCACCATCAACATGAACGGCTGCGCAGCTTTCATTCTGGTAACTTCTCTGTTCATTATGCAGAATGCCGGTTTTGAAATGACTATGACCACCATGCTGACCTGGGTATGCATTGCAGTTCTTGCTGCAGTAGGCAACGCAGGCGTACCGATGGGCTGCTACTTCCTGACCCTCTCTCTGATGGCAGGCATTGGCGCACCGATTGGTTTAATGGGTATTATTCTTCCGATTTACACCATTATCGACATGATCGAAACCGCTGAAAACGTATGGTCCGATGCTTGCGTATGTGCAATGGTTGACCACGACCTCAAAGGCAAGCTTTCCGATGACGGCGAAATTCCTGCCGCTCTGTAATAAGCCTTAAAGCCTTACAAAAATTAACACCCGTGCTGTAAAGCGCGGGTGTTTTTATTATGTGCTGCCATAAAAAAACAGAAAACTAATTGCAGCAACTAACAGAAAATAAAGAATCAATCCTATACAACTCTTTAAAAGCACCTGTTCCAACAGCAAAATTTAAAAGCTGCCGCAACAGCCAAATGCAGCACAAAAGCCGGAAGCAATTGCCTCCGGCTTTTTGAATTCACTCTATTCTTAATTTTCAGCGCTTACAAAATCCTTAAAAATACCAAGGATTTTTTCCACATCATCCATGTAAATTTCGCCGATATTACCAAGGCGGAAGGTTTCCGCATCGGTAAGTTTGCCCGGGTAAATTACATAGCCGTGGTCTTTTAAATAAGCGTACATTTTTCCAAAGGTAAATTTGCAGTTTTCGGGATAGAAGAAGGTTGTAATAATCGGCCCCTGATGTGCTTCGTCGATATAGGCTTTAAAGCCAAGCTCTTCCATACCTTTGCGCAAAGCCCTGTTGGTTGCGGTATAGCGTGCATTCCTTGCGGTAATGCCGCCTTCTGCTGCCAGTTCTTTAAGCGCCTGGCTGAAAGCCGCCACAACATGGGTAGGAGAAGTAAAACGCCATTTGCCGCCGTCTTTTTCCATAGTTTCCCACTGGGCATATAAATCAAGCGAAAGGCTGCGGGCAATGCCCTTGGTTTGTTTTAAATCGCTGATTTTGGCAATAATAAAGCTGAAGCCGGGCACACCCTGAATGCATTTGTTGGCGCTGCTTACAAGATAGGTAATGCCAAGCTCCGGCACGTTAATATCAACACCGCCAAAGCTGCTCATGGCGTCTACAATAAATTTTTTGTTATATTTTTTTGCAAGTTCGCCAATGGCTGCAATATCATTTAAAAGGCCGCTGGTGGTTTCGCTGTGTACCATGGAAATATGGGTAATATTCCCGTCGGATTTTAAAACATCCTCCACAATGGCCGGGTCTGGCACGTGCGCATAATCTTCTTCGTAAACCACGTACTTAATTCCGTGGTAATCACACATTTCCACCATACGTTTGCTGTATGCGCCGTTTTGCAAAACCAGCACTTTATCCGTACTGGAAATTACGCCGGAAAGCACGCTTTCAACGCCAAAGGTTCCGCTGCCCTGCATCAGCACCGTAGTGTAATCACAGTTATCTGCATGGGCAAGTTTTAAAAGACCGGTGCGTATTTCCTGCGTCATGTTTTTATAATCTTCATCCCAGGTGCAGCGGTCAATCTGCATGGCTTCCTTAACGGTTTCCGTAGTTGTTAAAGGGCCGGGAGTTAAAAGTTTATAAGTATTTTTATCCATTTATGTCACCTGATTTATTTTTTAATAAGGTCCTGATGTTTTTGCAAAAGTTCTACTGTTAAAGGCTCTTTGTAAACTTTCGGGTTAGCCGGTTTGTTGGCGTCGTCTACTTTTTCACCTTCAAACAATGCTACCGGGTAAATTTTCAAAAGTTCCGGGCGGGCATTTTTAAGAATGCATTCGGCAATTTTTTTAGCCTGTTCGTTTTCAGCAGCATTTTTATCAATAACAGCAACGGATTCAGTCAGCATAAAGTTGCCTTCAACAGGGTCTACATAATCAACCGGCAGGCCTTTGGCTTTATCGGCAACAGCCTGATGGCGCAGGCCGAAGCCTACTGCAACTTCACCGGCACGGATTTTTTTCAGCGGGCCGGAACCGGATTTTTCCAGATGCGGCATAGCATTGGCTTCGATTTGTTTCATGATTTTGGCGCCTTCTTCGTCGCCGTATTCGTTAAGCACAGCCTGGGTCATCAGCCATGCGGTAGAAGAACCGGTAATATCAGGAACGGAAATATGGCCTTTATACATCGGGTCAGCCAGGTCTTTAATGGCTTTCGGCATCGGCAGGTTGGCTTTTTTAAGTTCTTCGGTGTTTACAAACAGTGCGCCGCAGTTGCCAAGCACAGGCACATAAAAGTTGGGGTGTTCTGCCAGCGGTTTGGCGGCGTCTTTAATTTCAAGGAACATCGGGTGCTGTTTCTGGTCGCTGTCTAAATAATAGCTGGTCATGGTTACAACATTGGCTTCAATGTTTTTGCCTTCCGCAGCAAGTTTACCGCCAAGTTCGGAAGTGCCGAAAGACTGCATAATGTATTTTCCTTCAAAACCGTTTTTATCAAGCGCGTTTTTCATTGCTGTCTGTGCTTCTTCATCGGAATTGGTGTAAATTACGGTTTGTTTTACTGCGGCTGCGTCCTTGCCGCCTTCACTGCCGCCGCATCCGGCGATACCTGCTGCCAGACAGCCAATCATCAGTGCTGTGGTTAACAACTTAGCAAAATTTTTCATTGGGATTCTCCTTTGCTTTGAATAAATTTTTAATTTTTTTATAAAGAGGAATTTCCTCCTGTTCAGCAAGTTTGTCGAAAAAGGTTTTAGCCACCACGTTGGTAAAGAAAATCAGGAGCGACAATACAAACACTGCGTCAAATTTTTCAAAATATTGCAGCTCCTTAATTTTGGTGGTAATAACCATTGTCCGCGCACCTGCCAGAAAAACAATGGCGCTGATGGTTACCATAGCGTTAACGAAAAAGTAGCTCAGCATTTGGCAAATGGTTGCCCTTGAATTGGGTATTACTACTTTAATTACCGTTTTAAGCCAGGTATCGCCCATTAAAAGGCCCGTGGTTTCCCACGATTCATTCATTTTGGAAAGCGAAGATTTAATCATTAAATACGGCGTGGTAAAGAAGTGCAGAATGTTGGCAATTATTAAAATTGCAAACGTGCTTTGCAGCGGCGTACCCGAAAAGATGAATATGAAGGCAACGCCAAGCACCATGCCCGGCACCGTATTGGTTACCATGGCAATAACGTCCATAATAATTTTGCAGTATTTGTTAAGGTCGCTGCGCGCATTAACCATGGCTGCCGCGTAGCACAGTACCGTGCCTGCCACCGCCGTAATGCCCGCCACCATTAAGGAGTTTACGTAAACATCCACCAGCGAATTATCGCTGAGCACGCGTTTTAAGGTATCAAGCGTAAACACCGGCTGGTACGGCCAGCTTTTTACAAACGGCACTATGAACATAATGGCAAAAACCGAAACGAACAGCAGTGCAACCGCTGCAAAAAACAAGCCGAAAGCACCGTCACGCATAAAGGAGCGCTGCACCTCATAACGGCTGATTTTGTTATAGCGGAAATTGAATTTTTCCATATAGCGGAGCAGCATAACGCTGATAACGGAAGGTACCAGCATTGCCATTGCTATAACGCTGCCGCGTTCAAAATCAGGCAGGGCACCCATCATTTTCATGTACAGCTCAACGGCAATCATATTGTATTCGCCGCCGATGGATACCGGAATACCGAAATCCGTAAAGCTGAGGAAAAACGACAAAATAAACGCCGCCATCAGGCTGCCCAAAAGCGGGCGCACACTCGTCATCCACAAAGTGCGCAGCGGGCTGTCGCCCATAATTTTCGATACCGTAATAAAGTTCTTATCGATATAAAAGAACGCGTTATATAGCACTAAAAACGCCGGCGGCAGGGTATAAACAATAAACGAAATCAAAAGCCCCCAGAAGCCGTAAATCGGAAACAGCTGCTCACCGACAAGTTTTGTTATCAGCCCCTGCTTGCCGAAAGAGTAAATAACGGCAAAGCCGTAGGTAATGGAAGGCAGGAACATCGGCATCATAACCACAAGCTGCAAGCCTTCTTTTATTTTGCCCGGTATGCGCGTTAAATGCAGCCCGTAAGCCAGTATAAACGCTGCAACCGTGGTAATGGCAGCTTCCAGTGCGGAGATTGCAAAGCTGTTGCGGAACGCCGTTAAAAAGGCATCGTCGGTTAAAATAGCTGCATAATTGCCAAGGCCTGTGCCGCTGCCTGTCTGCAAGGATTTATATGCCAGGTTTGCCAGCGGCAGCCCCAAAAAGAAAGCAAACGCAATGCTTACAAACAAAAAACAAAATTTTAATTCAAAACTTTTTCTGTTCATCTTGCAACTCCGGCAAAAGCACAAGGTTCGCCAAACAGGCGGAAAATGTTATCACGCTTAATGCGCAGCTGCGACAAAATAAATTTTTCCACAAACTGGGTACGCGGCTGGGTAACGATTACATGCGGCTGGTCGAACTGGGAAATCTGCCCCTCGTTAATAATCAGCACCTTGTCGGAAAGCGTCAGCGCTTCTTCCGGGTCATGCGTAACAATGATGGTGGTTAAATGATACTGCTTGGCTATAAGCTGAATACGCTCTTTAATGGATTCTTTAATAACGCCGTCCAGCGCGCTTAAAGGCTCGTCCAAAAGCAGGATTTTCGGTTTCATAACCAAAGTGCGTGCCAGGGCAACCCTTTGCTTCTGCCCGCCGCTCAGCTGGTCAATGCGTTTGTTTAAATGCTCTTTTAAGCCCAGCAGGCTGATGAGTTCCTGTACTTCTTCAGCACTGGAAATTCCCGGTTTATTGCGCAGGCCGTAAACGATATTTTCGTAAGCATTCAGATTCGGGAACAGCGCATAATCCTGAAATACGATGTTAAAGCCGCGGTCTTTCATCGGCACGTTGGTTAAGTCTTTGCCGTCAAAAATAATCTGACCGCCGTCAATTTCGGTAAGCCCTAAAATTGCGTTTAAAAGCGTTGTTTTGCCGCTGCCGGAAGGCCCCAGAATAGAAACTATCTCGCCGTCATTAATATCCAGCGAAATACTGTCGAGAATGACTTTGCTGTCATACGATTTGCGGATATTTTTTAATTGCAGCATTTTTTATTCCTCCATAACATATTTAAACTGCTTTTATTTGCGTCTTTTTCCTATTTTAACCAGCCATTTTGCGCCCTGCAAGCGTATTTACCGCCTTTTAACCCTACTTTTCCCAAGTTTTACATTACTAACTTAAACGAAATATTTTCTTAATGATGTTAACCGGAAACAAAAATATTGCCGTAAAAAGCCGCAAAAAAAAGCAGGCAGTGCTTTAAACACTGTCTGCTTTATGCTGTAAACAGCAAATTTTTTATTATACGTTGAAACGGAATTCTACAACGTCGCCGTCCTGCATTACATAATCCTTGCCTTCAAGGCGTACAAGGCCTTTATCGCGCGCTGCCGCTTTGCTGCCGCAGGCTACAAGGTCATCATAAGATACAATCTCGGCACGGATAAAGCCGCGTTCAAAATCGCTGTGAATTTTACCGGCTGCCTGCGGTGCTTTGGTGCCGCGTTTAATGGTCCAGGCACGGCTTTCGGTTTCACCGGCGGTTAAATAGGTCATCAGGCCCAACAGTTTAAAACCAGCTTTAATCAGGCGGTCAAGGCCTGCTTCTTCAAGCCCTGCCATTTCCAAAAATTCCTTGGCTTCATCCTCCGGCAGTTCGGCAATTTCCGATTCCATCTTGGCGGAAACAACAATCGTTTCGGCGCCTTCTTCTTCGGCATATTTCATAACGGCCTGCACATGCGGGTTGTTTTCCGGCGCTGCCACTTCGTCTTCGGCAACATTGGCAACATACAGCACCGGTTTCATGGTCAAAAGGTGCAGCTCTGTCAAAAATTCCTTTTCTTCATCAGTCAGCCCAAGGCGGCGTGCCGGAACAGCTTCGCCCAAGCCCTCCATAACCTTATCAAGAACAGCTTTTTCCACCGGTACTTTTTTATCGCCGGTTTTTAACAGCTTAACAAGGCGTTCCTGGCGTTTTTCCACTGTTTCCATATCGGCAAGGCACAATTCGGTATTGATGATTTCAATATCGCGCAGCGGGTTAATGCTGCCTTCCACGTGTGTAATATTGCCGTCTTCAAAGCAGCGCACAACCTGCGCAACGGCATCAACCTCGCGGATATGCGCAAGGAATTTGTTGCCGAGGCCTTCGCCTTTGGACGCGCCTTTTACAAGCCCTGCGATATCGACAAAGCGCATGGCGGCAGGCACGATTTTTTTGGATTTGAACATTTCGCCCAGCACGTTAAGACGCGCATCAGGCACATCTACAACGCCCACGTTAGGTTCTATGGTGCAGAAAGGATAGTTGGCAGCTTCTGCCCCTGCTTTGGTAATAGCATTAAACAGCGTGCTTTTGCCTACGTTAGGCAAGCCTACAATACCTACTTCTAAATTTGTACTCACATTTATCGCTCCTTAGGTTTTACATTTCACTATCTTAATATTGTACAATAACTGGCGGCAAAAAGCAAAAGTAATGATTGATTAACATTTTAAAATTTATTTTTACTACTCGCTATCAGTTTATCAAAATCAGATACTATCTTTTGTGTTTTATTAAATTCGTTATATTCGGCGGCAGCTTTTTCTTCCGCTTGTCGGCGTGATATTCTGCCGTTATCTTTTAATATCTTATATCTGCGGAATGCTAAAAACTCGTTAACGCTGGCGGCAAATTCCTCCATAGTAAAAGTGTTTTCACGTTCTACTAAATCTTCTATATAATCAAAATAACCTGTAATAGCGCGTTCCAAACGGCGTATTTGTTCTTCCGGCAGATAGTTCTTGGCAACGGTAACATCACTTTTTAAAATGCGCCCGTCCGGAGCATATTTCCATGTCGTCAAACCCATATTTTCTTTGGTATGATCAGCACTGTTATATACAATTTCTGCCGCCGTCTGCCCAGCAATAGCGTAATGAAATTTATTCTGCACCATGGCATAAAATTGCCGCGTTGTCTGCGACTTGGGGTCATAATCAATACTGCACTCGGCAAAAATATCTGTAATCTGCTGCCAAATCCTTCTTTCGCTGGCACGAATAGAACGGATGCGTTCCAGCAATTCGCGGAAGTAATCTTTGCCGAAAACCGTATTACCCTGTTTTAAACGCTCGTCATCAAGCACAAAACCCTTTTGAATATATTCTTTTAAAATAGCGGTTGCCCATATACGAAATTTAGTTGCCTTTTGCGAATTTACACGGTAACCAACGGAAATAATGGCATCAAGATTGTAAAACTCCACATTGCGTTTTACTAATCTTTCTCCTTCTTTTTGAACTTGTTCCATTTTGGAACAAGTTGCATCTTTAGAAAGTTCTCCTTCATCAAAAATATTTTTTAAATGTTTAGTTATAGCTTGAGAATTTACATCAAATAACTCAGCCATGGCTTTTTGCGTCAGCCACAAAGTTTCGTCCTTAACAATTACGTTTACTTTTATATTTTCATCCGGTGTGTTATACAGTAAAAACTGAATTTCGTTCATAATAACCTCTAAACTTTTTTATATTTATTATACCATATCCGCACGCCGTAAAATTTTAGAGCAGGCAAAAAAATTACCCGCAAGGCTCTGCCTGCGGGTTTAAAATTAAAGCAAATCAACGGATTTTATTTTTAATGAAAATGAACAGTCTTTCAATGGAATAGGCAAAGGCAAACACCAGTACAATTGCCACGCCTGCTGTGCCGTATTCATAGCCCTGTATGCTGCGCGCAATGATAAAACCAATGCCGCCCGCACCAATCATGCCCAAAATGGCACATTCCGAAAAGTTTATTTCAAAGCGCATGGCAATCCACGCTACCAGCTGCGAAAGTGCCGCAGGCAGCACGGCGTTGAAGAATACGCCTATTCTGCCAACGCCTGTTGCTTCCAGCGCTTCGATAGTTTCCTGCGGGATGCTTTCAAAGCTCTGCGCGAAAGCACGGGTAAAAAACGCCGTTGTATGCACGCACAAACCGGCAATACCGGCGGCAGGCCCCATACCGAGGCACCCCATCATTAAAAGCACCCATACCGGCGTCGGCACGGCACGCAAAAAGGTAAACCATGACTGCACCAGTACCGACAGCCAGCGCATACGGAAAATATTTTCTGCCGCAAACATGCCAAAAAACAAACCTAAAATAACACTGTACAATGTGGAAAGCACCGTAATGGAAAGCGTTTCCCACATCGCCGCGGCAATTAAATCCATATATTTAAAATCGAACTGTGCCAGGCGGTAAAATATACTGCCCATATCCGGCACACGGCCGGCAAGCTTTATCCAGTCAACGTCAAGATATAAAAGGCTGAGCACGCACAATGCGGCTGTGCTGCCTAAAAATACGGGTATGGCTTTATTTTGGTAAGCACATTCTGTTTTAATTTTATGGTTAAATCCATAACGGACAGCAACAGTGCTTTGCGCCAGTGGCTCTTTCATTGCTCCAGTTCCTTTCTTATTTTACCTGTAATTCTGTCAACCAAAATTACAACCGCCGCTATAATTAAAATAACGGTAAAAGCCATGTGGTAATTAAACGATTTGATGTACGAAAACAACACCATACCGACACCGCCGCCGCCAACCATGCCTACAATGGTTGACGCCCTGACGTTAACCTCGATGCAGTACAAAAACCACGCCAGAAAACCGCTGATGCACGAAGGCACAATGCCGTGCGCCACACGCTGCCAGAAACCTGCGCCGACCGCTTCCAGGCTTTCAAGGCAGTCTACCGAAATATCTTCCATTGTTTCCGTAAACGCCCTTACCATAAAGGCAAAGCTGGTTATTAAAAGCGCCGCAAAACCAACACCCGTGCCTATGCCGAGCGAGGAAAACAGTATAAAGGCCCACACAAGCGCCGGTATATTACGCAGGAAAGTGGCAAAGCCGCGCACAAATTTAGCACATTTTGGAAACGGCGATACCAGTTCGCTGGCAAAAAGCGCCGTGAAAAACGCCAGTATTCCGGCAATGGTGGTTGAAGAAATTGCCATGGCAATAGTTACAGCCACACTGTCCAGAATATTGTACATTCTTATATCGGTAGGAAACTGCGGCGGGAAAAAATCCTCTGACAAAAACAGCCAGAACTGGTCGAGATTGGCAAGCACCGCCAGCGGCGAAAACTCCGTAAAGAAGCTGCATACAGCGTACAGCAGCACAATTACCACAAAAAAGATATTATATATTCTTTTTTCAGCAGGCGGCATAACTGATATGCTGTTCTTCACTTTCTGCCCCTCCAATTAAATTGGCACTGCTTGTGCCGTATATTTTTTCCACAACCTCGTCCGTTAATTCTTCCGGTTTGCCGTCAAACACAATCGTGCCTTTGGATAAACCGATAATGCGGGTAGAATATTTTTTGGCAACCTCAAGCTGATGTAAATTTACAATACAGGTTATCTGCCGCTCTTTAACAAGCCCCGCCAGAATATCCATAATGTTTTTAGCGCTGGAAGGGTCAAGAGAGGCAATCGGTTCATCGGCCAGCATAATTTTGGGGCGCTGCATAATTGCCC
>ENA-OPBL01002708-OPBL01002708.1-human-gut-metagenome-genome-assembly--contig:-NODE-2708-length-12399-cov-3.603694_pt1 | contig 12399 bp, 13 predicted proteins | sample MGYA00241073_ERZ501461 | MGnify/ENA primary metagenome ERZ501461 (study PRJEB25962, sample SAMEA2042630) | human gut metagenome | biome: human gut; feature: human-associated habitat; material: faeces... | reverse complement strand
ATCATCCTTGTATATCATAGAAGAATCTTATTTACAGACTTTTTCTCATAGTCTCCTGCATTCATCCGCATCCCGATAAAGAAGAAAAATGCAATAGATACGATTGCACCAATCGCTTCTGCCGGCATACAAAGCTTGATTGCCGAAGACGGTGTATTGCCTGTGATGGAGGCATTGTAGTTAACCATATCTGCCAGCAGAGAACAAACCTGCCCGATGAAGGAGCCGCTGATAACAGCCGCCGCTGCGATACCGGGGTTTATACCCTGAATGGTTGCAACACCCAGCATGATAACACCGATGGTACCCATCGTTGCACTGGAGGTACCGATAATCATAGCGATAATGCCGCAAAAAACAAATGATAAAACCAAAACATATTTTACACTAATCAATTCAGCCAACCAGCCAATCATAACAGGAACCGTACCGGCAAACACCCATGTGCCAATAACAAAGCCGATGCCCAGCATAATTACCATCATTTCTGCATTTTCTGCAACACAGCCAATCATCCCGTCTTTGATTTCTTTATAAGTAAAGCCACATCTTTTGCCAATATAGCCTACAAAGAAGATGGCTACAACAAACATCAACTCTACTGATAACCCGAAGAACACATTCCCCACAACAATAATTATGATTAGGAACAGAACAGCCATTAAAGATTCCGCTAACGTTGGTTTCCTTTTTACCTTCCCTTGTTCTGTCATTGTGCATCCCTCCATATTTTCATTCGGTTATTTTGAGGGGAGGGATACGATTCACCGCTATGAACCGTATCCTCCAACCTCTTTATTTTTCTTCTTCATACATTACAGCAAGGGCATCCGCAATGGCAACGCCTTCGCCTTTTGGATAAACAAACAACGGGTTCATATCCAATTCTTTTAAGGTATCCTTCTTGCGATATGCAAAATCAGAGATTTTTACCATCATATCTGTCAAGGCCTCAATATCAGCGGGCGGATTCCCACGATAGCCGTTCAACAGCTTAAAGGATTTTAAGGACTGCAGCATGTGCAATGCCTCATCATGATTCAGCGGTACCGGATACAAAGCAGCATCCTTGAATACTTCTACAAAGACACCACCCATGCCTACCAGCAGCATTGGTCCAAACTGAGGATCGCTATTCAAGCCAATAATCATTTCTGTACCGGCTTTTAACATCTTCTGCATCAGAATACCGTTGATTTTCGCATTCGGTGCATGCTGTACAGCATTTGCTAAAATCTTGTCATAGGCTTCTTCTGCCTGTTCCAGAGATTTGATGTTCAGCATAACACCGCCAACGTCGGATTTATGCAGGATATCATTGGATTCAACCTTCATAACCAAGGGATAGCCAATCTTTTCCGCATATTCTTTTACCTCTGCCTTTGTTTTTGCAATATATCCCAAATCTACAGGAACACCATTATCTGCCAAAAGCTTTTTGCTTTCATATTCACTCAACGCCCGTGTGTTTGCAGAATGGGCTTCCGGAATTGCCAGACGTGCCTCACGCTTTATAGTATCATGCGAAATAAAATCCTGTAAATGCTGTAATGCACGGAAACCATATTTTGTTGTCGGCAAAACAGGAATACCTGCATTCTGGAAGCGTTCCACCAATTCCTTATTTCTTGCTGCCTCCATGAAGCTCATCACAGCCAAAGGCTTATCGGGAATCTGCTCAAAGGCTCTGCGAATCCCTTCAAACATGATGTCATTGGAAACCGTTACTTTATCGGAAATTGTCAAACCAACCAAGCCCATTTCAATCGAAGGATCGGACATAACGGTTGTAATCCCCGATGCAAACGCATCTGCATCATAGCACAGGGCTGCTGTCATATCCAGAGGATTTCTGGGTGTTGCAAAATCCGGCAGCATATCATTCAGCTTTTTCAAGGTTACCTCAGAAAAATCGGGGTATTCAATGCCATGCAGGAAGCCGGTATCTGCGGAAACCGCTGTTTCCCCACCGGATAAGCACATTGCAGAGAATGCAGGCTTTTTCGGCAATACCCGCAGTGTTGCCAGCAGAGAGGCTGTGCTGCGCAAATCCTGCATATCATCTGCACGAATTACGCCGAATTTTTCAAACACTGCATCGTAGGTCTTATCACTGCCTGCCATACTGCCTGTATGAGAGGCTGCGGTTGCCTGCCCCTTCGGGCTTCTGCCTGCCTTCAAAATAACTACAGGCTTCTTCTTTTCCATCGCCTTTTGCAAACAAGCTTCAAACTTATGCGGATTCTTTACCCCTTCCAGATACAATGCAATTACTTTTGTATTGCTGTCATCAATCAGGAAGTTCAGGTAATCCTCCATCTGCACCATCGCACTGTTTCCGGCAGAAATTGCAAAGGAATATTTCATTTCCGCACTCTTCATCATATCAATACAGAACTGACCGCTCTGAGATACAAAGCCGATGTTGCCCTTTTTCCCTTTATAATCCCCAATGAATGCAAAGCTGAAAATATCATCACCGAAATTGATATAGCCTGCACAGTTGGGACCCATAACAACCATATCCAGTGCCTTTGCCGCATCAACTAATTCCTTTTCAAAAGCCTTCCCTTCAGCTGTACCTACCTCGGAATAGCCGCTGGCATAAACAACCGCTGCACCTGCACCCTTCGCCTTTGCCTGCTTCAGGAAATCCACAATGGTTTTCTGAGAGGTACAAAGGATAACCAAATCAATCTCCTCCGGCAAATCTGCCAATGTCGGATAGCATTTTTTTCCAAATACAGTTTCTTTTTTCGGATTAACCGGATACACATGGGAAGTATCTGCTTGGTTTTCTAAAATATTCCGACAGGTGTCACCGCCAAAGCCGGATTTCTCACTGGCACCAACAACCGCAACTGCTCTGGGTCTTAATAACTTTGAAATATCCATACAATACCTCCTTATTTATGCACATAGGAAGCGCCTTCATCAAAACAAATATCATTTTTGGGGTTCTTTTTCCCCTTATCCGCAAAATATTGATTCATTGATTTTTTCAGATAATCCTTCTCAAAAATATCTGTTGCCTCTGCCAATGCGCCTAGCATAATGATATTCAGCCCCTTCGGGTTATTCGTCTGTGCTGCAATGTCATTTGCAGGAACCTGAATCACGCGAATGTCGTCACGATATTCTCTGTTGGGAGATACAATGGAGCTGTTTACCAGCAGAACCCCGTTGGGACGCAGCTTGCTTTCAAATTTATCAATAGATGTTTCGTTCATTGCCATCAAAACATCAATCTGTTTTACATAAGGGCTGGCAATTTCCTCTTCGCTGATTTTTACTGTACAGTTTGCTGTACCTCCACGCATTTCTGCACCGTAGGAGGGGAACCATGTGACCTGCTTTCCTTCGCCCATGCCTGCATAAATAATAATCATACCGGCTACCAGAACGCCCTGTCCACCAAAGCCCGCACAAATGATTTCCTTCATAATCACATACCTCCTTCCGCATTTTTATCAACGAATTCGCCAACCTGAAAGAACGCTTTCTGTTTTTCTCTCATAAAGGTCAGGCTATCCACAGGAGAAAGTCCCCAGTTTGTCGGGCAGGGGCTAAGTACCTCAACCAGACAGAAGCCTTCGCCTCTCTGCTGCTTTTCCAGTGCCTTTCTGATATACTGCTTTACCTTCATTACCTCGCCGGGGCTATCCACAGAGCCTCTCGCCAGATAAGCAATGTCAAAATCCTTCAATGCCTTTGTTACATCAAAGGGGGCACCGTTATATGCCAAATCTCTGCCGGCGGGAGAGGATGTTGTTTTCTGCCCTATCAGTGTTGCCGGAGACATCTGACCGCCTGTCATGCCGAATACACAGTTATTTACAACCAGTGCCAAAATGTTTTCATTTCGCAGTGCTGCATGGATGGTGCTTTCCATACCGATGGAATACGCCGAACCATCACCAGGATGCGCAATAACCAGTGCATCCTTCCGCACTCTTTTTACACCACAGGCTGTAATGATTGGTCTGCCGTGTGCGCCGCCTACGTTGTCAAATGTAACAACATTGGAAATCATTGCACCGCAAGCAACGTCTCTAACCATAATCACTTTATCGGAAACACCCATTTCTTCAGCGACCTCAGTCAAAATTCTTGCTACGATACCATGCCCACAACCGGGACACCAGCCGCTCTCCACAGATGTAATGGTTTTCGGAATTTGCAGTTTCATGTTTGATTCCCTCCCTTATTTCTTATACTGTTTCAACATATCTTCTGCCATCTGAATTGCAATGTCGGGTTCCGGCACATTTGCAAACTCATTATAGCAGTGTACGGGATATTTACCGTCTGTTGCCAGCTTAATATCATCTACCATCTGCCCCAGAATACTCATTTCCACACTCAGGAACCCAACAACGGAATCTCCCAGTGCATCGAATGCCTTTCTCGGATAAGGCCACAGGGTACGAGGACGAATCAGCCCAAGCTTCAAGCCCTTTGCTCTTGCAATCTTTACTGCCTCTTTGCTGACTCTGGAGCTAATGCCATAGGCAACCAGAACAATCTCCGCATCTTCTGTGCAGAAGGATTCCCAACGCTGTTCTGTTTCTTCAATCTCCTGATATTTTTTCAAAAGATATTCCTTATAATTATCTGCACCCATTGCATAATATACGTTTTCTGCGGTACGCTTCGGCTCGTCATCTTTTCTTCCTCTGACTGCCCAATCGTATGTATTGATATCATGCTCTTTAAATTCCTTCAGCTCTACCGCCTCTACCATCTGACCGATAGCTGCATCAGATGCTACAATTACGGGATGTCTATATTTTTCTGCCAAATCAAAGGCTTCGTACGCCATGTCTGCATTTTCCTGCACACTGTTAGGTGCCAATACGATGGTACGATAGTCCCCATGACCGCCGCCTCTGGTCAACTGCCAGTAGTCGCCTTGTCCTTGGAATACATTTCCCAGCGCAGAACCGATACGCATTACGTCTGCAATTACCGCAGGAAGCTCTGTCCCACACAGATAGGAAATGCCCTCCTGCTTCAAGGAGAAGCCGGGGCCGGAGGAGGAGGTCAAGGCTCTTGCCCCTGCCGCTGCTGCACCAAAGAGCATATTGATGCCGGCAACCTCAGATTCGGTCTGCACAAATTCGCCGCCAACCTCTTTCATTCTCCAAGACATATATTCCAATATCTCTGTCTGCGGTGTAATCGGGTATCCGCTGAAAAATCTACAGCCTGCACGCAAAGCGGATTCTGCCAATGCTTCATTGCCTTTCATTAACACTTTTGCCATCTGTCTACTCCCCCTTCTTTATAATACTTCAAATACATAATCGGGACACATTCTGTAACAGGAGCCGCAGCCAACGCACTTCTCCTGATCCACCTGGATTTCCGCATATCCCTTTTTGTTTACATGATCGGAGATGGAAATCGCTTTCGTAGGACATACACTCATACATAAATAACAACCTTTGCATCTTGAAATGTTCAGCTTCAACTTTTCCATAATAACCTCCTTGAAAATTTAACTCTTTTTTGCTAAAATTAACGTATTGGTTTTTGTACAACACATCCTTTCAGGAAGGTTCTTCTTCTCATATTTTTATCCTTCCTGTTTGGATTTGTTGTATTTGCCTATATATAGAGCAAATTCCGTGCCAACTTTTACTGATACGTTAAAAAAGTTTCATTATTTTTAAATTTTAATTGTCTTTTTAACGTAAAAATAAAAAATGGCATCTTTTTTGAGATTTTTACGGCAAGAATAACGAAACAGTATGTCAGTTTATTTGCCAAATTGACAAACTCGTAAATTTTATTTGCCAAACTTAGCAAAAACTTAACAGAAAGTACTTATTTTGATACAAAAAGTGAGGGAAGTGGGATAAAATGACTCTTTTAAAGAAATGTCAACGAGAGATTCAATCTATTTTTGCCATGCTCAGCCACCATTACGGGTTAACCTGTGCCATTTATGACACAAATATCGACTTAGTTGCCTATACAGATTCCTACGAAAAAATTTGGGGAACAAAGGTCTATAAACCCCCTATCGAAAGAGTCTTTCACTTAAAACAGGTCGTCAATACCTCTCCCGGCGAAAAGGATATTTGCGGCGGCTGCTCCTGCTATCATAATTGTCCGGCCACCTTTGAAATTTCTCAGTGTGTTTGCTGCAACGGCGTTCCGATTGGTGTTTTGCTCTTTGTTTCTTTTTCCAAGAGCAGGCGCGCAAACACCCCGAAAAATATACAGGAAACGATTACCTTAATTGAGGACTGTGCTGCCTCCATCGGTACTATTGCCGCAGGGAAAAATTCTTTGGAATATCCCGATGCTGCACAGGAAATCATGAAAACCACATTGGAAATTGCTCCCTATCCCCTTTTGGCTGTGAATTCTAATGGGAGTGTTTTGGCAGAAAATACCGCCTTCGGCTTTTTCCGTGATTCCCATATTTTTCAGGAGCAGGCCTTTTTAGAGACCTTGCCAAAGGATTCTCTCTATCATTTATTATCCGGAAAAAAGCTGAATAACTATATTGTCTCTTTACAGGAGGATACACAAATTCAAATTGAAACCTTTCCCATTTTTAATGCAGGTGGACAACTGATTGCCACCATTATTAAACCGGAATATACCAAACAAACCAAATCGACTTTTTCCGAAGAAACAAGCACCCTCAATCAGGATATCGGCTTTTCCATTGACGATATCATCGGAACCAGTCCGGAAATCAAGCAGCTTAAAAAGCAGGTAGTTCGGATTGCAAACAGCCCTTCCACTGTATTTATCCATGGGGAAACCGGTACCGGTAAAGGTCTGATTGCAAAAGCACTGCATTATGAAAGCAACCGAAAGGAAATGCCCTTTATTTCTGTCAACTGCTCCAGTATTCCCGAATCCCTGTTTGAATCCGAGCTGTTCGGCTATGAAGAAGGTGCCTTCACCGGGGCAAGAAAGCAGGGAAAGCCCGGTAAGTTTGAATTGGCAGACGGCGGCACCATTTTTCTGGATGAGGTAAGCGAAATCCCTCTGAATATTCAGGCAAAACTGCTCACCGTAATTCAAGACCGGGTGGTAGAGCGCATTGGCGGCGTAACACCCCGTTCCATTGATATTCGTATCATCGCTGCCTCCAATAAGGACTTACTGCAAATGATACAAGAGAAAACCTTTCGAGAGGATCTCTACTACAGACTGAATGTTCTTCCTGTCTATCTGCCTGCATTGCGTGAAAGAAAACAGGATATCGAACTGCTGAGTGAATACTTCTTAGCGCGCTATAACAAAATTCTGAATAAAAACGTATTACGAATTGATAATGAAATTATGAAGCTCTTCCAATCTTATGATTGGCCCGGCAATATCCGCCAGCTGCAAAATATCATCGAATATTGCGTAAATGTAACAAATCGCAGTATTCTCACTTCTGAGGACTTGCCGATAGATTTCGTTGAGAACAAAAGGGAGCCTATTCCGGAAGCCCTGCTGCATTTGAATGGGCATGCAGAGCAAAAAATTATTCTGGAAATGCTGAATCACTATGGTTGGGGTGTCGAACAGAAAAAAATTATTGCCAAAAAGCTGAATATGAGCCTTCGCACGCTCTATCGTAAGATACAAAAATATCAAATAGAGCCGACCTTTAAAGAAAACAATTCCTCGGAGCAATAAAAAAGAATAAAAAAATAATATCTAAGCTACGCAAAAAAGGGAGTATCCCAAGGCTTTTGCAAACCTCCAAGCTGAGTAATTCTATCTTTCATCAGTTTGAAGACTGCACAAGCTTCGGGATACTCCCCTTTTGCATTTTCAAAAAAGCTTTTTCATTTTTGGCTTAATTACAATACAAATCCGCCACCGGCAACAAATTCCCCATCATACAGCACAAGTGACTGCCCGGGCGTGATCGCTCTTTGCGGTTCATCAAAGACAACCTCTAATTTATCCTCCCCGACCATCCGCACAGTACACCATGCAGGCTTATGCGCATAGCGGATTTTCGCCAGAAAACGCTGTCCGTCCTCAAATTTATCATACGCCATGTATGCCAGATTGTCGGCACAAAGCGTTGTCCGGAATAATGCCGCATTATCGGAAAGAACAACCTCGTTTTTTTCCGTATCCAAACGATACACAAAGGCAGGCTTGCCAAGCGCAATGCCAAGCCCCTTTCTCTGCCCGATGGTATAATGAATCAAGCCCTTGTGCTTACCTAAAATAGTCCCGTCCATATCCACAAAATTACCGGGCATTCCCGTCAGCTTGCCCTCTCTTTCAATGAAAGCGGCATAATCCCCATCGGGAATAAAACAGATATCCTGACTTTCACCTTTTTTTGCCACAAAGCCGTCCACAGCCTCCGCAATCTTACGCACCTCGTCCTTGGTATATTCCCCAATAGGCAGAAGCATTGCGCCAAGCTGCTCCTGTGTCAGCCGATAAAGCGCATACGTCTGGTCTTTTTCGGCAGTTGCAGAATTTCGGATGGCATAACGTCCCGTTTTCGGATGCTTTTCGATACGGGCATAGTGCCCCGTTGCAATGTACTTCCCACCGATTTCCTTCGCCTTATCCAGAAGGGATTTTTCCTTTACCATGCGGTTGCAGACGATACAGGGGTTCGGGGTTACGCCCTTTTGATACTGTCCGATAAAATCATTCACCACACAGGTACGGAAGGCTTCTCTGCAATCCAGTATCTCATGGGAAATCCCGATGGAATCTGCCACCCGTTTTGCATCGGCAATCGCCTTCTCTGTGCCTTCTCCGTCCCACATCCGCAGTGTTACACCTGTCACCTCATAGCCCTGCTTGTTTAAAAGATATGCCGCAACCGTGCTGTCCACGCCGCCGCTCATCCCTACTACTACCTTTCCTTTGTTCATCTCATTCACCTCGTTTGCCCTGCTTTTTTCCAAGGCATTTTTTCCATCGGCTGATTCTGTCCTTTTGTACCAGCTGTTTTGCATAAGCGAAGGTCTTTTTCTCCCCCTCATCTGCCAGCATTTGCAGTAAGTGATTGAGCAAAGCAAGGCTTTCGGGGTGCATCACCGCCTGTACGCGCTTGCTTTTCTGATGATACAGCCAAGGGCTTGCATCGGTATAGTCTTCCTTCTGATAAACCTTGCACGCTGCAATACGATCCATGAACATTTCCACCACATACCGCAGGGGCATTTTCATCCCAATCAGAAGCGGACCTTCACTGCCGGGCATGGAATAATCAATCCAATATTCAAAATGGTGCTTATTTCTGCCCTTATGATGCAGCCAGGAGGAGGAATATCCCTTCTTTTCCTTCTCTGCATTATTAGGGCTGCAATCGCCCTGAAAATATTTCGCACCGACCAGAAATTCTGTCAGGCTGTATTTGCTCAAATCATGCGTCACCCCCTGCCAGTAAAGCCCAACTCGGAAGCAGCCCTGCCGCACCAGCCTTCTATGGTATGTAATTGTCTGAAAATGTTCTTTTATGTGCATTCTTCTCATTCCTTCTTGAAAACCTACTCAAAAAAGAAACCCCAATTCTCAGGAATTGAGGCCTCCAATCATTATTTTGTCAGCTTTGAAATTGCTTTGAAATGGGGTGTGCCTGCCCCCTGTGTCATTTCATACAGCGCGCCCTCGCAGGTAGTTACAAATGCACCCTCCTGCACAGCTCTCTGGATTGCATACTCCTTATTGTATACCACTCTGGAGCCAACGCAGTCCGCCACAATAAATACACGATAGCCTTCACCAATCAAATCTATAATACTCTGCAGCACGCAGATATGTGCTTCCACGCCGCAAACCAAAATTGTCTTTTTGCCCTGTGCCTTTACCCATTCCACAAAGGCATCACAGCCCATTGCGGAGAAAACTGTTTTTTCCATGGGTTCAAATGCGCCAATGGCTTCCTTCATCGCAGGAACGGTTTCGCCCAGTCCCTTTGTATACTGCTGTGTCACAGCCATAGGAACGCCAAATTCCTTCAACCCTGCTGCAAAAATAGCTGCCTTTGCAACAATTTCATCATGATCTGCAATGGCAGGCACCAGTTTTTCCTGAAAATCGATAATCAATGCCGCGGTATCTTCTGCTTTTATTTTCATATTTTTCCTCCTGATATTCAAAAAGCCTTCTTTCCTTCGGGTATCTAAAAATTCCCCTTTGCTTTTCATTTTATCCTATCAAAAGAAAATTGTCTACACCTTTTATAGGAATATTCGACTACCTTTTTTCGTTTTCCCATAATCCCTTACATAAACTTTCGCATGTGCTGCAATGCGGATTTTTCCAGACGGGAAACCTGCGCCTGACTAATGCCGATTTCTGTGCTGACCTCTGTCTGTGTTTTGCCTTCAAAAAAGCGCAGATTTACGATTTTCTTTTCGCGCTCATTGAGGTGCTGCATGGCTTCGCTCAGAGAAAGATTTTCCAGCCAGAGCCCGTCGCCGTTCTTTTCATCACTCACCTGATCCATCACAAAAAGCGTGTCACCGCCATCATGATAAATCGGCTCAAAAAGGGAAACCGGATCCTGAATGGCATCCATTGCCATCACAATATTTTCTCGGCTCATCCCCATTTCCTTCGCAATTTCCTCTATGCTCGGCTCCTTTTCCTGCTCTGCCATCAGCCGTTCCTTCACCTGTAACGCCTTATACGCCGTATCCCTGAGAGAACGCGACACCCGAATGGTGTTGTTATCCCTGAGATATCTGCGAATCTCCCCAATAATCATGGGGCAGAAATATGTTGAAGGCATCACATCCATCTCAATATTAAAATTATCAATCGCCTTAATCAGCCCCACCACACCAATTTGAAACAAATCATCCATATTTTCATTGCGGTTTTCAAAGCGCTTGATAATACTAAGCACCAGCCGCAAATTCCCCTCTATCAGCTGCTGACGGGCAGCTTCGTCCCCTGCCTTGCATTTTATAAACAGCGCCTTTGCCTCTGTTCCTGTCAGAACGGGCAGGTTTGCCGTATTCACACCGCTGATTTCCACCTTTCCGTAATAAGCCAATCCTGTCACTCCATTCGTTCAAAGGTATATGAATACCTTCTCCCTTTGCGCACAAAAATATACGAAGCAAATCTCGCCAATCCTCGTATAAAATCACATTCTTTTTCGTATCCTAGCAAAAAAGCTGTTATAGCAATTGAAAGGAGTTTTCTTCATGCGTCTGACAGAAATCCATGACGGCATTCCCACAGCAGCCGCCCTGCGCGAAAGCACACGCATCCAGCGCCACGGCGGAAAAAATGGCAATCAGCAGTATATTGACCGTGGGTTTGGCAAGGCAAAAAATGTCGATTATGAACCGCTTCATTATCTGGATGTATAGCAAAAAACGGATATCCTTTGACATCCGCTTTCGGTGCGTCCCAATCGGGCGCACCTTTTTCTTACATCATTTTGCTTATTTCCTTTTTCAGCCGCCGCATAATCTTTTTTTCCAGTCTGGAAATATAGGACTGCGAAATCCCCAGAATATCCGCCACCTCCTTCTGCGTTTTTTCCTCTGTTTCCGGCAGAATACCAAAGCGCATTTCTACAATCCGCCGCTCCCGTCCGCTCAGCTTCTGCATGGCATCCTGCAAAAGCTCTCGGTCAACCTTATTCTCAATATCCTTCGTGATGATATCGTTCTCCGTCCCCAGAATATCGGAAAGCAGCAGCTCATTTCCTTCCCAGTCCACATTCAGCGGCTCATCAATGGAAACCTCTGTTTTCGTCTTGCTGTTTCGTCTCAGATACATCAGAATTTCATTTTCGATACAGCGTGAAGCATAGGTTGCCAGCTTAATTTTTTTATCCACCTTAAACGTATTGATTGCCTTAATCAGCCCAATCGTGCCAATGGAAATCAAATCCTCCACATTGATCCGGTGTTTCCATTCATGGCGTAGGTCCATGGACCTCACTCCTTTCCGTGACTTCACCGAAATTTTACGAAAACTACTTTAGATTTAACTTAGAAAAGACGCCTCCAAGATGAACGTTCTTGGAAGCGTCTGTAAATAAACTATGAAGGTTCTTCCTACAAAAAACCGCTTTGCCCCCTCAAAAGGCTACTGTGAACACCATCGTGTTCTTTCCCTCCACTGTCGCAGTAATGGTTCCTCCCCACGCCCCCACGATAGCTTGTGCGGCGGAAAGCCCAATGCCGTATCCGCCTCCCTTTTGGGTGCGGGCAAGGTCTCCCCGGAAAAAACGGTCAAACATCCGAGACAGGTCTCCCTCGGGAATCTGCGTGGGGCCGTTTCTCACCCGCAGACGGACTTTTTTCCCCTCCTTCTGAAGGGACAAAGCAAGCTTTCCTCCCGGCTCGGTGTATTTTATCCCATTGTCCAAAAGAATGGAAAGCAATTGAACCATTTGCTCCCGGTTGGCCTGTAGCACAATGTCAGGGGCAATGGCCT
>ENA-OPBL01002705-OPBL01002705.1-human-gut-metagenome-genome-assembly--contig:-NODE-2705-length-12416-cov-3.184694_pt1 | contig 12416 bp, 7 predicted proteins | sample MGYA00241073_ERZ501461 | MGnify/ENA primary metagenome ERZ501461 (study PRJEB25962, sample SAMEA2042630) | human gut metagenome | biome: human gut; feature: human-associated habitat; material: faeces... | reverse complement strand
GCCGCCGCGTCTGGTAGTAACCGACTCCCAGGTCTTCGCCGAGGTAGATGCCTTGCTGCCAGCCGAGGTGCCGCTTACCTCGTTTTCAATCCTTATGGCCCGCCACAAGGGCGATCTGGCCGCCCAGCTGGAAGCGGTGCGCGCCCTGGAAAGCCTGACCGACAACGACGCCGTGCTCATCGCCGAGGGTTGCACCCACCACCGTACCTGCGAGGACATCGGCACGGTGAAGCTGCCCCGGCTCATCCGCGTCATCAGCGGCGCAGACCCGCAGTTCGCCTTCACCTCCGGCCGCGATTTCCCCGACGATCTTTCCCCCTACGCCGCCATCGTCCACTGCGGCGGCTGCACCTTGAACGCCCGCGACATGGCCTCCCGCATCCAGCGCGCCCGCGCCCAGCAGATCCCCCTCACCAACTACGGCATGACCATCGCCCGCGCCCACAACATCCTCCCCCGCGCCCTCGCCCCACTGGCCCCGCTGGACCCACCAGCCCCGCTGCCCCACTGATCTCGCCTGCCCCGTTTGCCCCGCCCGCTGTTTTCTGTCGGTGACAGAAAACACCCTCCTGGCGCACTTTTTTCGATTTATATAGCGTTTGGAAAATCAGATCTGCACGCTTTTTGACTTATATAGCGATTCTGGCCCCGATGAGCCTCTCTTAGATGCTATATAACTCGAAAAACGTGCACGGGGGCGCCCGAAATTGTCACGGGCGACGAGCCCCGCAGTTCATCGGTGGCCCTTCCTCCTGGTGCAAACGACGCCGAAAGATTAAAATCGCTCATCGCCAATGTCCAGCAACCATAACATCAATAGTTGCAAAGTATCACTCAATAATGTTAGAGTATAAAAGTGATGATAACGAAGACGCAGGACATAGAGACCTACCTCGACGATACGCTTGGTTTGCAGGCGCGGGCAGGCGAACTGGGCCGAAAACTCCCTGCCTACCTGAGAAAAGGCTGCAAGCACTTCGTCCTCTTGGTGGAGGGCCACTCCTTCGTGGCGGCCGTGTTCGACGCCGGGTCGTTCAACTTGGCCGCCTACAAAAAACAAAGACGCGAGCTGGAAGAGCTGACGGGGCTCCCCGCTATTGCCGTGCTGCCCTCCGTTACCCCCTATCAGCGGCGCACCCTCGTGTCGGAGGGCATCTCCTTCGTCGTTCCGGGAAGCCAGTTGTTCGTCCCAGCGCTCGGAGCGGTGTTCGCGGAGCGCCGCGCGGCGACTCCTCTGCCCGCGCCCGTGCAGGAGCTTTCGCCGGCCGCCCAGCTGGTTCTTCTGGATCTGATCTACCAGGGCGACGACGCGCCGCAACAGCAGATGACTATAGCTGATCGCCTGGGATTCGATGCGATGAAGACGAGCCGAGGCGTTCGACAGCTAGAGGCTGCCGGTCTCGTTGACGTGACCAAGTGCGGTCGTGCGAACATGGTGCGGCCCCGCTGTGCAGGAAAGGTCTTGTGGGAGGCGGCGCAGCCCTTCTTGAAGAATCCGGCGAGGCACGAGGTGTGCGTTTTCCGAGAAGAAGTACCGCCTGGATCGGCGGTGGCTGGCGAGACCTTTGTAAGTCGTCGCAGCGATCTTGCCGAGGGTGCGATCCTGACGCGAGCTGCGCCTTCGTCGGCGCTGCGAGGGCTCAAAGCGCTCGATCCTTCTTGGGTGGAGGACTCGTCGGGTATGATCTATCTTCAAGGGTGGATATATGACCCCGCTATCTTGGGGAAGAGGGGCGAGGCCGATCCCCTTTCCGTGGCGCTCACTTTGAGAGACGTTGAGGACGAACGCTTGCAGGCAGCCGTTTTTCAGATGCTGGAAGGAGTATTCTCGTGACGCAGTTGGGAAGATTCAGAGAAGCGTTTGCCGGCTTCGAGGAGTTCTACACAGTCATCGGGGGCACCGCCTGCCAGATCGTGGTGAGCAGTCGCGGCGGCGAGTTCCGGGCTACGCAAGATCTCGATCTGGTCGTCATCGTTGACGCCGACGGTTTCGAGCGCTTTGGCGAGGCATTCTGAGGTTTCGTTCGAGATGGCGGATACGAGGCGTCAAGGGGGAGCCGCGGCGAGATGCGCTTCTATCGATTCAGGCATCCTCAGCAGGACGGCTTTCCCAAAGAGATAGAGCTCTTCTCCAGAATCACGCTGGAGGAGCCTCTTGATGTGGGGCAGAGAATCGTACCCGTTCCTCTTTCTGGAGGACTTAGCAGCTTGTCGGCCATACTTCTCGACGACGACTATTACAACCTCCTGAAAGAAGGTCGGCAGAGCATCGATGGAATCTCGGTACTTGCCCCCGAATGGCTCATTCTGTTCAAGATGAAGGCGCGAATTGATCTCGTTCGAAGAAGCCGTGAAGCGGGGGATGTGGACTCGCGGGATCTCAAAAAGCACCTGCGCGACGTATTCAGACTTTGGGAGTACGTTGACCCAGAAGCGCGCGTAGCTGTTTCTTTTCCCATTGAAGCTGACATCAAGGAGTTCTTCGATACATCGGATATCACGTCTCAACAACTGAAGCAGATTGGTATCGACGAGCCCGTCGAATTGATCGTTGAGGATCTTAAGAGGATTTATGACCTGACTCGATAGGGGAACGCCCACTTCCCTTGCCGTAGCCTGCTGGTGACAGAAACCACCCCCCTCGGCGCACGTTTTTCGATTTATATAGCGTTCCGAGAATCCTATCTGCACGTTTTCCGATTTATATAGCGTTTCTGGCTCTGATGCGCCTCTCCCAAATGCTATATAGGTCGCGAAACGTGCACGGGAACGCCCGAAATTGTCACGACCGACAAATCCCGCAGCGACAGGCCTTGGCTCGCGCGCCGAAACCCGCTCTCTGAGTCAAATGACAGTCAAGTAAAGGCATAGCAGACGCTACAAAAACTTCGTCTCATCCAGTTTGGCGAGCACCCAGTCGTTCAGGCGAATGACGGGGCGGCGCAGGACGAGGCCGAGAACGAGGCTCGGCGCCAAGATGGCCGCGAGCAGGCCCATCTGCACGAGGTACTGGTCGCCGTAGATGCCGGCCATGGCCCCTTCCAGCGCAGGCATGGAATGGGCGAAGGGCAGCCACGGGTAAATCTCCTGGAACAGCGGGGCCGACAGCATCTGCACCGGCATGAGGCCGCCGGCGCCGGCCAGTTGCAGCACGAGCCCGATGATGGCGAGCGCCTTGCCGATGTTGCCAAAGGACACCGTCAGCGTGTACACCAGGTTCGTGAACACCACCGATGCCAAGCAACAGGCTGCCAGATACAGCCAGAAATGCTCGCACTCCACGCCGAGGAAGAACACGTTGCCGAGTCCCACGATGAGCGCTTGGGCGAGGCCTATCAGGCAGAACACCCCGTAGCGGCCGAGGTACAGCTCGCCCGGCCGCGGCGCGCGCCCGAACTTCTTCGTCAGGGCGGCCTGGCGCGCGGGGGAAACGGTCACGCTCATGAGGGCCACCATGAAGATGGCGCCGATCCACAGCGCGAGGGAGGTGTAGAAGGGGCTCATGGCGCTGCCATTGTCGGCCATGGGGTACACCGCGTGACGTTCCAGGTGCGTCGGCGCGGCGAGAAACTGGGCGATGGCGGCCGGGTTGTCGCCGATGATGCGGCGCACTTCGTCGATGTCGCCGGTGTCCAGGGCGTGCTGCAGGTCGTCGCGGGCCTGGGCGAGCTGGCTTTCCGCCGTGCGCAGGGTTTCGGCGGTCTTGCGCAGCGACGCCGCGGCGGTGGCGAGGTTCGCGGCCAGAGAATCGGTGCTGGCGCCGAGGCTGTCCGCGGTGTCCTTCAGCGATCCGGCTAGGGTTTCGGTGTCGGCACCCACCTTCTGCAAGCTGTCGGCCAGCGACGCCAGCTCGCCCTTCAGCTGGTCGTTGTAGGTGCTCAGCGAGTCGTGCAGACCCGCGCGCGCTTGGTTGATGCTGTCGGTCACCTTGGCGTGCGTCTCGTCGATGGACGCCGCGTCGCTTGCGATGGCGCTCTCGGCGGTGGCGAGATTCGCCTCCAGCGTGCCCAGCTGGGCGATGATGCGGTCAAGGGCGGCGACGGCCGGGCTGTCCGGGTCGGCTCCGGCCAGGGTGTCGCGCATGGTCTGGTAGGCTTGGGCGAGTCCCTGCACGTCCGAGCGACAGGCGGCCAGCACGCCCTGGGCCGCGGCTGGGTCGTCTTTCATGGTGGCGAAGGCTTCATCGGCGGCGCGGGCTACAGCGTCGTAGCTGGCATCGGCAGCGGTGAGTGCCTTCTCGGCTGCGGTGCTCGCGGCGGAAAGCCCGTCCCGGCCGCTCGTCAGGCCCTCTTGTGCCTCGCTCACCAGAGGGGCGGTAGCGTCGGGCGCCTTCCCCGCCTCCTTCAGAATGTTCGCTGTCGCGTTCACAAGCGAGGTCGTGGATCCCATGAGGTCGGCATAGGCCTGGGCCTGGTCGGCTGCCGCGCCCACTTCGCCCACCGCCTCGCCAAGGCGCGACCCCAAGGTTTGCGCGTAGGTGAGAATGCCGTCGCCGCTCATGAACGAGGTGAGACTGCTCGTGGTGCCCAAGGCCACCGACGCCACGGTTTCCGTGAACGTCTCGTCGATGGTCTCCTGTAGGGTGCTTGCGCCCGTGGCGGTCACGCGCTGGGCGATGGCGTTCTCCTTCTCGTTGTCGTAGTAGATGATCTTCGGCTCGGTGATGTCGTCGGAGAACACGGTCATGAGGTCGCGCGAGAACTCCTTCGGGATGACCAGGGCTGCGTAATACTCGCCCGACCGCACACCTTCCACAGCCGCCTCGGCGCCGACAAACTGCCAGGCGAACTGGTCGTTGGCCCGCAGCTTGCCGATGATTTGCTCGCCAGCATTGACGGGCGTCGGTATGAGGTCGGAGGTGTAGCCGGCGTCTTCCGAGGCCACGGCCACCTTGATGTTGCCGGTGTTGTCGTAGGGATCCCAGAAGCCGAGCGTTGTAAACCAGGCGTACATGGGCGGCACGAGCGCCAGCCCCATCACCACAATGGCGGCAATGACGTTCCGGAACAGGTTCCGCACATCACCCGAGAAAATATCCCAAATCACCCTCACGCCGAATCACCACCAATCTGCCCGCTAGCGCGCTTCTGCAGCTCCTCGGCGTTCAGGTTCGCCAGGGCAAGCTGGTGCGCGAGGTTGGTGTCCAGGTAGGAAATCACGATGAGATACGTGTCCACCACGATGATCCCCACCACCATGGCCATGAGCATCATGACGCGCGTATCCACGTCGGCATGCACCAGCACCATAATGGCGAAGGTGACCAGCGGTTGCGCGATAAGCGCCACCCAGCCGATACGCCGCAGTACCGGGTAGGCGCGGTGGAAACGCTCGGCTCGGGCGATGAGGGCCTGGCGGAAGGCGTCGATGTTCAGCAGCGCGCGGACGAGCGTGCGCGTGCGGTACCGGGCCGGCGTCTGCCCTGCGGCTTTGGCGCTGGCCGTGACCGGCTCGGCCAGAAGCAGGTCGGTCGCCCCCAGCTTCTCGTCGAACATGAGGTTCAAATTGAAATCGCAGCGCCCGATGCCCAGTCCGATGGCGAACCCCAGGGGCACGAATAGAAATCCCAGCAGCAACATGTCGTGCAGGTAGTCCATCCCGTAGAAGCCGCCGATGGCCTCGCGCATGGCGTCGATGGAGTAGGTGAAGGGCAGAAGCGGATGAATGACCTGGAAGAAGTCCGGCATCATCTCGATGGGGAACATGCCCGAGGAGCCGGGAATCTGCACGATGAGCAGAATGACCGCGATGGCCTTCCCGATGTGCCTAAACGCGTAGGCCAGCGCGAACATGAGGTTCACGTCCACGAACACCGTGAGCAGCCCTGCGCCGATGAAGGCCGCCGGACTTTCGCACTGAATTCCGAGGGCCAGATCGCCCACGCAGCAGACGAGCCCCATGGCCAGCCCGCACACCATGTAGAACAGCCAGCGTCCGAAATAGGCCTGCACGGCGGTGAACTTCGGCAGCCCCTCCGGATCGACGCGCAGCTTCACCATGGCCATGAGGATGAAACCGGCCACCCACAGGGCCAGATTCGTGAAGAAGGGGGTGACGCCGCTGCCGTAGTTCTTCACGGGATACACCAGTTGCGTGTCCAGGGCCACGGGTGCGGCCATGAAGGCGCCGATCTTCTCCGGGTCGGCCTTCAGATATTCCGCCAAGTCCTTCACGGTGGCGGAATTCTGCAGGGTGGTCAGGTCGGTCAGCGACTGCTCCAGGTTCGTCTCCATGGTGCCCAGGGAATCGGACGTGGTGGAAAGCGAGGTCTCGGAAGAGGTCAGCGTGTTGCCGAGCTGCCCCAAAATGGCCCGCGCCTCGGCGAGCGAGGGAGTGAGCCCGCGCAGGGCCCCTTCCAAGGTGCCGCAGGCTTCCACCAGGGAATCCAGGCTGGTCGTGATGTCTGGCAGCACGCTGTCCTGGAAGGTGGCCGCGGTGGCGCGAATAGTTTCAGAGGCTGAGTGCGTCGCCGTATCCAGCGCGCTCGCCTCGGTTTCCAGAGAATTGGCCGTGGAAGCCAGGTCGTCTGAGGCCGTGCGCAGGGCGTCGGTGGTGGTCAGCAGCCGCTTGTTGGCGGCCCGGGCTTCGGAGAGAGCTTGGGCGATGGCCGGGTCGGCGCCGGCCGCTCCGGCCTGGGCAGTGAGGTCGCTGATGAGCACCTTGTTGTCGGCCAGCAGCCCCTCGGCCGTGGCAAGGGCCGTATTGGTGGCCGCTTTGGCCGCCGCGACATCGCCGCTCACGGTGCCCAGCGCGCGCTGGACCTGCGCGGCGGCGCTCGACAACTGCAGCGCTCCGTCGGTGGCGTTCTTGGAAAGCGCCGTCCCGTACTCGTTCACGGTGCTCCGCGCCTTCGCCAGCAGCTCCTTCGACTGCCCGATGGCCTCCAGCAGATGCGGCACGTCGTCTTGAAGCCCCGCCAGCGTGTCGTCGGCGCGAGCGATGGACGTCCGCGTATCGCCCACGGTGCCGACGAGCCCTTCCAAGGTTGTGCGGGTTTCGCTGACAGTTTCTTTGGCGCTGCGAACGCCGGCGGTGAGGCTGCCCTCGGCGGCGTCGGCTTTCGTTTGCGCCTCGGCTCCCACCTTCTGGGTCGTTTCCACCACCTTCTCCGACACCGTCTTCACGAAGTTTTCGTTGACGGCCGCCTCAACGGCGTTGGCCGCCGCGTCGGTTACCTTGGGCGCGATGGAGGAGGGCTTCTCGTTCACGTAGTAGTCGATGGTCGGCTGGGTGAAGTCGCCGGTGAACACGCTGGCGAAATCGGCGCTGAAATCCTTCGGGATGACGAGCGCCGCCCAGTAGCGTCCCTCATAGACGCCGTTTATGGCCGCTTCGGCGTCGGTGAATTCCCAGCCCATCTCGTGGTTGTCGTGCAACTGGGCCACCACCTGCGCGCCCACGTCCAAATGCCCCGTCTCAGGGCTGTCGGCCCCCGCATCCTCGTTGGCCACGGCCACCAGCATATCGGCCGTGTTGCTGTAGGGGTCCCAGTTGGCTGCTACCACGTACCAGGCGTAAGCCGACGGCATAACGATCATGCCCAAGGCGATGACGAGCGCGACAGGGTTGCGCAGCACCCGTTTCACATCCCGCGCGAAAATGGCGAAGATCACTCCCAGATATGTCCGCATCCGCTTCAGCATATGCGCCCGCTTGCGCCTTTCTCTGCCCGTTTGCTGACCTTGCTTGTAATGAGAAAAGTTTCCCACATCAAGTTCTCTGCGCCACGGACAGCGGGGGATTGTCGCTATGCTGAAACGGGTGCTGCGTCTGACGATAAAGTGACGCGCTCCGGTCGCCGTTTGTCCCCGCCGAACTTCGTTCTTGCTCTGCGGCAAGGGGCGAAGCCTCACCGAAGCGGTTGCCCGCGCTGCCCGTTTGTCGCCGTGTTGTGGCTTGAGTTGCGATGCCGTTGCTTTACACTACGGGCAAGCAACGAAGCGCCGAAGAAGGCGCCCCGTGATGCAGGCCGACGCGCAGGAGGTTGCGCCGCCTGTGAACCTGAAGGAAAGGAGGCCCTCCGTGGCCGATCGCAACATTGAGAACGCGAGCACCGAGGTGCCGGAGATTCCCGACGAGCTGGAACGCGTGCTCGTCTTCGCCCTGGACGAGGCCAAAGAGAAGATCGAGGGCGGCGAGGACGTCATCCCCTTCACCACGCTCGTCGTGAAGGACAATCTGTTCATCGAGTCGCACCCGGGCGATTCCGCCGAGGAGTGCTTCGAGGCGGCCGAGAAGAACGTGCGTGGCGCTCGCGGGGCCGACTGCTACGCCTTCTGCTACGACGGCTACATTGAAACCGACGATGGCGTGAAGGATGCGCTCATTGCTGAGGGCGGCGTGCCGGGCGCCGATGAGGGCTACGCCATCGCCTACCTGTATGAGGTCGATGACGAGGGCGCTTATACCTTCGAATCCGAGGCCGCCTACATCGGCGAGGCCCCGAACTTCATGGCGGCCCTGAAAGAGCCGGTCGCCTACACCGACGACGAGATCGACGAGCGCTACCGCGACGAAGATGACGCCGAAGAGGCTGCCGAAGTTGCCGAGGCCGCCGACCTCGCCGAGGCTGCTGAAGAGGCTGTGGCCGTGGTTGATGCGGAGGATGCTACGGAATAGTTTGACCGCGGCTCTGCCTGAGTCGATAGGTTTGAACCGAGCGACAGCTCATGTCTTTGTGGCAGAGCTGGCGTATTTTGTTTGCGGCTTAGGATATGTTTGCCGGATTTTGCCTCTCGATAGAAATAGATGTGAGTTTCGAGCATAGCGAAGGAGAATTTCGGAAATAGATGCGAGTTTCGGGCGTAACGAGGGAAGGCTTCGGAAATAGATGCGAGTTTCGGGCGCGATTTGGACAAAATCAGCGCGTGCGGTGCGAAATGATGCTCGAAACTCTCATCTACTTCCGGATTTGGGCGGTCACTGTGAGATTTGCCCGGTTCGGCTGCTCGAAACTCGCAACTATTTCCAGAATTCAGCAGACGCAGAAAACTGATGCCTACAAAAAAGCCGGCGGAACTCCGATCCAGTTCCACCGGCTTGTGCCAACAGGGTTGGCAGGTTGCTCATCGTCGCGAGCACGGCGCTTGTTTCAAGGGCAGCGCCAAAAAAGAAGTGAGGCGGCAAGGAGGGGTGCCTCGCCGCCTCGGAGGAGGGGGTAGCGGCATCGAGTGCCGCATTCTGCTTTCAAGGGGATTGAAGCAGAGCGATGGAAGCAGGGGAACTTCCAAATCGCTGAAACGAATTATAGGTCAAGACTTGTTTTGGTCACCATAATGTGCTTCATTTTCCACGAAGAACGGCATCATTTCGGCGGTGAGTAGCATATAACCCCTTGTCAGAGCCCGTTTACCTGCGTCAGAAGCCCGTTCGCCCTCTGAGAATTTTCTTCACATTCAATAAGAAAGTTTCAGATTGCCTGTCTCCCTCCTTTCCGAACCTTTTATCTTCCTTCGTTGATGCAGGGCCCTCGGCATCGGAAAACGCCTTCTGGATGTACGAAACGATGCGCAGGATGCACGGCGGTGTTATGGACGAATAAGAATGTCACCCCCCTGGTTGTTTGATTTTGTCACCCTCTAGGACGCAGGATGCACGGCGGTCGCAAAAGATTATTTGGAAGGGGTTCATGTCGAAAAAGGTTTATCCCTCAAGCAATCTTGTATCATGGAAGGCAGCAAATTCGTGGAAAGGAACTCCTCATGGCCGATCTCGCGCTGCGCTTTGGCAAGGACATGCTCGTCGTTTCGTCGCCGATTCAGGAGGCCCTGCGTCGGGCCGGCATCGAGTCGGTGTGCGATCAGGCGCTCGCGCTTTTGGTGGAGCCGGAAACCATCGAAGAAGCTTACCGCATGGAAACGGTGGCCGGCCCGCAGTGTATGGTCACCCCCGTGGCCGATTTCACGCCGGCTCGCTTGGTGGCCGTTGGTGCCGAGGGCAAAGGCGAAGCGCTGGCTGAGGCGGCTCTTGCGGTCATGGCGGAGTTCAAGCCTCAGCACACGCTTGTGGAAATCGCCCCCTGCGGTTTGCCGCTGGATCCCGACTCCAAGGCGTCGCTTGTGGAAAATCGCGACCAGTACGCCCGCGCAGCGCAGCTGTTTTGCGACTGCACCTTCGACGCCTTCTTCTTGAATGGGTTCACGACGGCCGATGATCTGAAGTGTGCGCTCATGGGCCTGCGCAAGGTGACTGATGCCCCCATCATTGCTTCGGTGGATGTGCAGGGTGACGGCGGCTTGGCGAGTGGCCGGGGCACCTGGCGCGAGGCCGTGGAAGTGATGGCAGAATACGGCGCGGCGGTGGCCGGCTTCACGCTGGCCACCCCTGATCAGGCGCGCGGTTTGGCCGATGCGGCCCGCGAGACACTGGAGGCGCGCGGAGCGGATTTATGTCTCATGGCCACGCTGCAGGTGTTCCAGCGCGACGCCAAGCAACAGGGCCCCACGACCGAGAACCCCTACTACAGCCCCGACACCATGATGCCCGCGGCCCTTGAGCTGCGCGCGGCTGGCGTCCAGTTCCTGCGCGCCGCCGGTCAGGCGACCCCGGCTTACACCGGGGTGCTGGCCGCCACCGTTGCGGGCCTCGATGTGGCGCCGGTCCTGTAACGTTCTCGCCGAGAAGCCGCGTTGCCCATGAGCACCCTGCCATACCAAGGCCGTTGCGCCTTTGCGTCTCTGCATCCCGCGGTGACGCTCGGCTTCTTCGCGGGGGCTATCGTGCTTTCCATGGTGCTTGCGAACCCCATTTGTCAGGTGATGTCCGTTCTTCTTGCGGCGGCCTGTTATCTGACGTTTCGTGGCCGTGAGGCTTGGCGCTTCATCGCGGGGCTCACGGCGGTGCTGCTTGTGGTGACGCTGTCGGCGCCGCTGTTCAACACGCAGGGCGCCACGGTGCTCCTCCGCTGGTGGGGTGGCCGTCCTTACACGTTAGAAGCGCTGGCTTTGGGCGCCTCTACGGGGCTTATGCTCGTGGCTATGATGCTGTGGTTCGCCTCTTATCACCTAGTTATGACCTCGGACAAGTTCGCTTATCTGTTCGGCCGCGCCATTCCGGCGTTATCGCTCACGCTCATCATGGTGCTGCGCCTTGTGCCGAGCTATCGCCGCAAAGCCAACGCCCTCATGACGGCTCGCGCCTGCATTGGGAAAGGCCCGGCGGAAGGCGCCTCCGTGGCAGCGCGCGTGCGCGACGGAGGCAGCGTTCTCTTGTCGCTGTCGGCCGACGCTTTGGAAGGTGCCGTGGTGGCCGCCGACTCCATGACGGCCCGTGGCTTCGGGCTGCCGGGGCACACTCACTTCGCGCTCTTCCGCTGGGAGGCGCGCGATACGGTGCTGGCCGTGGCGATGGGCGCGCTTGTCGCTGGGGCGGTGGTTGCGCTCGTGCAGGGAGGGTTCGCGGTCACGTACTTCCCGACAATCGTATGGCCCTCTGCGGGAGTGGCCGTGCTTATGGGGACCGTTTGCTATGGCGCTTTTCTGGCTATTCCTGCGGTTATCAATTGCGGAGGGAGGGCGTTGTGGCGTTATTCGCTTTCGAAGAGCTGACGTTTCGCTACCCAGAGGCGCCCCGCGATGCCCTTCGCGATGTTTCTGTGGCCATCGAGCCGGGCCAGTTTGTGCTGGTATGCGGTCAGAGCGGCTGCGGGAAGACAACGCTCTTGCGCCAGTTCAAGTCGGCGCTCGCTCCCCATGGGCACCAAAGCGGACAGGTGCTGTTCGATGGCGTGCCTCTCGCCGACGTGCCCGAGCGCGAGCAAGTGGCCCGCATCGGATTCGTCATGCAAGACCCCGATGCGCAGATCGTGACCGACAAAGTGTGGCACGAGCTGGCCTTCGTCTTGGAAAGCCTCGGCTGCGACGAGCGCACCATGCGCTTGCGCGTGGCGGAGATGGCCAGCTACTTCGGCATCCAGCACTGGTTCCATAAGAACGTGGGCGAGCTTTCGGGCGGCCAGAAGCAGCTGCTGAACCTAGCGTCGGTCATGGCGGCCCGGCCCGATGTACTGGTGCTGGACGAGCCCACGAGTCAGCTGGATCCCATTGCCGCCAGCGACTTTCTGGCTACGGTACACCGGATCAATCGCGAGCTAGGGACGACGGTGGTTATGAGCGAGCATCGGCTGGAAGAGGTGTATGGGCTGGCCGACCGCGTGGTGGTGCTGGAGGAGGGGCGCGTCGTCGCCGACGGGGAGCCGCGGGCTGTTGCGGGCCAGCTGCATTGTGCGGTCAGCCCCATGGCATTGGCGCTGCCGGCGGCGGCGCGGATCGCTTGGGGTGTGGAAGGTCGGCTGGGTCGTCGCAGTGGGGAGGGGGCGCCGTGCTCAGACAGCATTGAAGCGCAGGGCTCTTCGAGGGCCACTGACGTTTCTGTATGCACTTCAATGAACTGCGCGCGGAGCCCCTCCCCACTGCGGC
>ENA-OPBL01002704-OPBL01002704.1-human-gut-metagenome-genome-assembly--contig:-NODE-2704-length-12420-cov-3.729802_pt1 | contig 12420 bp, 9 predicted proteins | sample MGYA00241073_ERZ501461 | MGnify/ENA primary metagenome ERZ501461 (study PRJEB25962, sample SAMEA2042630) | human gut metagenome | biome: human gut; feature: human-associated habitat; material: faeces... | reverse complement strand
CCCCCCGATTTCCGCCGCGTAGAGAGCTTCTGGAGTACCATAACGACGAAATTTTTAGGAGGGTCACATGAATACAGTAATTTATGCTCGGTATTCTGCCGGCCCGAGACAGACCGACCAGAGTATCGAAGGGCAGCTTAGAGTCTGTACCGACTTTTGTAAACAGCGAGGGCTTACCGTTATCGACACGTACTGCGACCGTCATATCTCAGGCCGCACAGACGAGCGACCGGAGTTCCAAAGGCTCATCGCCGACGCCAAGCGCAAGAAGTTCGAGGCGGTGGTCGTCTATAAGACGGACCGCTTTGCCCGGAACAAATACGACAGCGCCGTTTATAAGCGGGAGCTCAAGCGGAACGGAATCCAAATCTTTTATGCAGCCGAGGCGATACCGGACGGGCCCGAGGGCATTATCCTTGAGAGCCTTATGGAAGGTCTCGCGGAATACTACTCGGCAGAGCTCGCTCAGAAAATCAAGCGGGGAATGCACGAGAGCGCTTTGAAGTGCCAGAGCACCGGAAGCGGGAGACCGCTCGGCTATCGGGTCGACGAGCAGAAGCATTTCCAGATAGACCCAGAATCAGCCCAGACCGTTCAAACGATTTTTGAGCAGTATATCAAGGGCGAATCAAATGCGGCCATCTGTGAGCTCCTGAACAGCCGTGGGCTGCGTACCGCGCAGGGCAAGCCCTTCAACAAGAACAGTATCAACCGAATTATTAAAAACAGAAAGTACATCGGCGAGTACCGGTATCACGATATAGTCGTCGAAGGCGGTATGCCTGCAATTATCTCGAAGGACACCTTTAACCTCGCTCAGGCCGAAATGGAACGCCGGCGCACTCGCAAGGCTCCGAAGTCGCCAAAGGCTGAATACCTCTTAGCCGGTAGGCTCTTCTGCGGTCATTGCAAAGGGCCAATGCAGGGCGTCAGCGGCACGGGCAAGAGCGGGAACAAGTGGTACTACTATTATTGCGGGAACACTCGCGGCAAGAATAAGACTTGCGATAAGAAGCAGGTCTCACGCGACCGCCTTGAGCGCGCCGTTGTCGACTTCACCGTCCGCTATATCCTTCAAGAGGAAGTCCTTGAAGAACTCGCGAGGAAGGTACATGCGGCGCAAGAGCGCCAAAACGATACCGCCTCGGAGATTGCCTTCTACGAGAAGAAGCTGGCAGACAACAAGAAGTCTATCGCGAACGTGCTGCGGGCTATCGAGTCAGGAGCTGCGACGCAGACCTTACCTGCACGCTTGCAGGAGCTCGAGAACGAGCAAGCGGTCATTCTGGGCGAGATTAGCTTCCTCAAGGGCAAGCGCCTCGCGTTCACAGAGGACCAGATTTTCTTTGCCCTGATGAAACATCTCGAGCCATACCCGGGTGAGTCCGAACAGGACTACCGTCGGAGAATCATCTCTGACTTTGTTTCAGAGGTCTACTTATATGACGGCCGGCTTCTTATCTACTTTAATATCAGTAGCGAAGACGGAAAACTCAAGTCAGCGGACCTCTCAAACATCGAGGGCGGCGAGTTCGACGAGGGACTCGTCGGCTCCATTCAGAAGCCTTGATTTTTCAAGGCTTTTTTTAGTTGAATTTTGAAAGGGATGCAAAGGGTACTCAAATATATAGGAAAGGAGAATTTGAATTTGTCGCGTACAAAAAAATGAAGTCCACAAATGGGCAAGAGCCTGTTTGTGGACTTTTTTGCTATTTTTCCGTTCTTTTTCTAAAATCAAGGGGAATAAAATCGAGGAGGCGAAAAGGATGGAGTATACCTTAACACAGGAAATGGTGAAAGAATACGAAAGGCATTTGCGGCTAGAGGAGCGGAGCAATGGGACGATTCAGAAATATCTGCATAACATTGAGCAGTTTCGTCGGTATCTGCCGAGAGAAAAGACGGTTACGAAAGAGACGGTTATCGCATACAAAAAGAGCATTGCGGAGAAATATGCTATAAGTACAGCAAATGCAGCACTGGTGGCGCTGAATGGGCTATTTTCGTTTTTAGGGTGGCGCGATTGCAGAGTAAAGCCGTTCAAACAGCAACGATGCATTTTTCGGGATAAGGAGCGGGAGCTGTCGGAAAAGGAATATCTTTCCTTATTAAAGGCGGCAAAGCAAAAGGGGAATCAACGGCTGTTTTATATCATGGAAACACTGTGCAACACAGGGATTCGTATTTCTGAATTGCAGTTTATCACTGCTGAGGCAGTGCGGATGGGAACGGCAGTTGTGAAATGCAAGGGAAAACAGAGAAAGGTACTTTTGCCGCAAAGGCTGCGGAAGGAATTGCAGAGGTATTGTAAAAGGAACAAAATTGCTTCGGGGGCGGTGTTTATCACGAAAACGGGAAAGCCGATCAGCCGTACAAACGTCTGGGGCGAAATGAAGCGGCTGTGCAAGGCGGCGTGTGTGGATGCGAAGAAGGTTTTTCCGCATAACTTCCGGCACCTGTTTGCGGTCAGCTTTTACCACTTGGAAAAGGATATAGCAAAGCTGGCGGATCTTTTGGGACACGCCAGCATCGAAACTACCCGTATTTATGTGATGGAATCGGCGGAAAGCCATATCCGCCAGATTGAGCGAATGCGGTTGTATATTTAGGACAAACTACACAGTCCGTATTATGTGAGAGAAAATCGGGGGTGTTTTACAAAAATTAGGGGCAACAAATGCAAATGAAAACGATGGCAAAGCAGGCGAAAGCCTGTGACGCAAAGCTAAAGGGCCTTTCAAATGGCAGCCAGCTGCAACAAGTGCGCTGCCGAGAGGGGAGTGCCTTTTTGTTTTTTACAAAAACATGGGGCTTTATTTGGCAATGAAAAAGGAGGAAGATGGTTATGAAAAAGAATTATTACGCAAAGGTGCTTGCGCTGACCGTAGCGGCAAGCATGGTTTCCGTACCTGCGTTTGCAGAGGAGGGAGATGGAACTGCCGTTGCGGCATCAGTGAAAAATGCAGACACTTCTTTAGCCTCGGAAGAGGAAGGTAAAGGAACGGAGGTCACGATTGACAAGGGCGAATATGCGGATTTAGTTGACATTACAGCGTCTGTTGTGGATTCACAGGTTCGCCTTGATGTGGCATATCATACAGAACAGGAAAATCCTATGGCAGGTATCTACTACACTTATGAGTTAGATGGTGAAACGGTAGAGGGAAGAGCTATTGCACAGTCTTATATTAAAAATGACGGGAATAAAGATTTGATTACTGCTGCAGACCAGGTTACAACTGATACATGGGCAGATGCAACGGCAGACTGTACGATTTATTTATTCAATATCCCTGAAGGAGCAACAAATATTGTTGCAAAAGTAGAGGGTATGACCTATTGGTCTTATGATAAAGATACAAAGGCACTTGAAATTACCGGTGAAGGAAAAATGGCATCCTTTACAACTATATCCGGTACAGGCAATCCTGATTCAACAGACGAGAAAGGTAGCCAGTGGGCAACCTTCCCTTGGTGGAAACAGCAGTTAGAGATTGAAACAGTTACTGTCGGGGACGGCATTACTACAATCGGCAGTCAGGCATTCCGTAAGTTGATTCATATGAAAACACTTACTGTGAACTCTGCTGATTTAGAGACAATATATAATACAGTATGTATGAATAATGAAAGCCTGGAGACTGTAGACTTAAGCAAATGTGAAAAACTGACAGAAGTTGGGGATGGTGCTTTTTCTTCATTGAGTCTTCCAAGCGGCAACAAATGCACTCTTAAGCTTCCTAAACCTGCTCCGGATGTATGGGTAAATGGTGTAAATTATAATTACAATTCTGTAATATTTTCATATACAAATGCAGAAGGGTATCAGGAAATGGAAAACAATGATTTTAAGGCAGTATCCTTTGATGGAGAAACCTGTGAAATCGTTGAATATATCGGTGACGGTGGAGAGGTTGTTGTTCCTGCTAAGATGACAGATACATCTCGTAAAGAATATACTGTAACATCTGTTACGGCAAGCTTATTTGCATATAAAAGTGAAATTACTAAGGTATCCTTTGAAGAAGGCACAGCGATTACAGAACTGCCTGCGAGTTTTTTGGCATTTAAAACAACGGACAACAGCAGTGGTGTTGCGGATGAAACCTTAGTTATCAATCTTCCTGCCACAATCAAGAAATTTAACGATGAAGCTGTCAGAACTTATAAAACAATTGGAGGAATTACTTCCGGGGAAAATGCTGACATAGTTGATTTTACAAACGCAGAAGAATTTGCAGCACAAAGCATGGATTGCCTTGGTGATACATTTAAGGCAAAGACACTTGCATTTTCTGGTAATTTAAAGTCTATGGCATATAGTGCATTTCGTGCCAGCAATATAGGAACCTTTTTATTTAAAGAAGGCAATTATGAAAATACGGAAATTGGTGTAAAAGTAGAGAATCGAGCACCTTCCAGCATTGGTATTGTTGAATTTGAAAACGGCGCTGCAAACTATAATGAAATGGTAGATAGTCTGCTGACATGGAATTGTGTGAAAAAATTTGTATTTGACGGTGCAGATGGTGCAAAGGAGACCTATACCGTTAATTATACAGATAAAACTGTTACGTGGGTTACAACCGGAACAGATATAACCACAGCGCCGACAGTCGGGGATACATGGCATGGCTTTACAGTTAGTGCTGTAGAGGCAGAAAAAGAAGTTACTATCGGAAGCTGGTAAATGTAGATATTATAAACAATAAATGTGAATTGGTAAAATTTAATGAGCCTGAAAACTTTGATGGTAAGATTGCAATTCCTTCTGTAATGACTTATGAAGGAAAAGACTACCCGGTTACTGCATTGAGAGAAGGTGTTTTTGCGGGAAGTGATACTGCCAATAAAAATGCTTTGAAGGAAAAGATAACAGAAATCGTTTTTGCTGATGATTCTCAGGTAAAGGTAATTCCCAATGATTTTATGGCAGCAGGGAGTGGTAAGGAAGGTGAAAAGTTTAATCTTGCAAAGGTAGTACTGCCTGCTTCCGTTGAGAAAATCGGAGAATCCGCATTTGCATCCTATTCCCCTAAATTAACAGAATTTAAGATTGGTTCCAATGGAGATGCCAATAATATTGATATGACAAATATTTGTTCTATTGGTGGAATCAGTTTGGGCAATTTGGGCTTGAAAAGTGCAAGGCAGACTGTAATTACGTTCTCTGCCAAATTAAAGACAGTAGGACAGAATCCGTTTAAAAATATGACTTTCAAGCAGTTCGTCTTTACTGCAGGGGATTATGCGGATATTAGTATCAATGAAAACAGCGACAGAAGTTTGAATCTTGTAGATGGGGCGCTGTTCAAAAAAGGTGCTAAGAATGTAGATGCTATTATCAGCAAACTGTTAAAGAACGTGAATAAATTTGTATTTGAAACGGATGATGAGAATACAATTACCTATACGGTTACATATCCTAAAGATGGAACCGAAGGCAGTGTAAAGGTAGAGGCTACCGGCTTTGTGGATAAGGATTTTATTGAGCAGACAACATGGCAGGGCTATAGCATTACAGATTTGAATGCAAAATATATAATTTCTTTTGATGCAAACGGCGGTACAGGCGAAATGCAAGACCAGGAAGCGACAATTACAAACAGTCAGGTTGTATCTGCCAACCTTACAAAAAATACGTTTAAAAGAGAGGGCTATAAATTTGCAGGCTGGAATACGAAAGCAGATGGCAGTGGCGATGCTTATGCAGATCAGGCTGGAATTCCGGAAGTCCCTGTAACACTTTATGCACAGTGGGTAAAGGATATTGACCAGGCAGGAACCTATACGGTAAACGCAATTCTTGACCAGACCTATACCGGACAGGAAATTAAACCTCAGGTTGTAGTAAAGAAGGGCGATACTGTCCTGAAGGATGGATATACGGTTAAGTATGCCAATAATACAAATGTTGGTGAGGCAACTGTTACTGTTACAGTTGGCGGCGACTCCACTGAGGTAAAATTCAAGATCGTTAAAGATGACAAAACGAAGATTGAAATGGCACCGGTATCCGTAACTTATGGTACAGACTATACCTTGAATCCTGTAGCAAAAACTTCTGCCGGCAATGTAATTGAAAATGCAAATATTGCATTGAAATATTACACAGATGAAGCATGCCAGAATGAGTGGACACCTTCTGCAAAGAAAACACAGCCGACCGCAGCAGGCATCTACTGGGCTAAGGCAAGTCTGACGGGGACAGATAATTATGCTGACGCAGACGAAGTTGTGAAGGTTGAAATTCTGAATGCTACGTTTACAGTAAGCGCAACGGGATATTCTGGCACATATGACGGAAAGCAACATTCTATCAGCGTTGATGCAGGGGATGCTGCAGTAACATATTCTACGGATGGTGAAAATTACACTGCTGAGAATCCTTCTTTTACAGATGCAGGAACATATACTGTTTATTATAAGGCAGTGAAAGCAAATCATGAGGATGTTCTGGGCTCTGCAGAAGTGAAAATTACAAAGGCGGCGGCTAAACTGGAACTTTCTGCAGCTGGTGGTTCTAGCAGAATCAACAGAGACCCTGTAACCTTTACCTATACTTATGATGGTGATGGCAAGGTAACTGTAGCAAGCAGTGATGAAAATGTTGCAACAGCAAGTGTGGATACAGATAAGAAAGTCGTAACCGTAACTTTAAAAGCGGTTGGTACGGCGAAGATTACTGTTTCTGCGGCAGAAGGGGACAATTTCCTTGCAAAGGATGCTACCTATGGTCTGACTGTGCAGAAGAAGAAATCCTCCTCCTCTTCCTCCGCTACAACAACAGACAAGGATAAGGATAACAATAAAACCATCGACAACGACAAGACTACGGACAACAACCAGGCCAAGGATGATAACAGCGCGGCTGAAAAGAGCAAGGTAATCAAGCTGCAAATCGGCAGTCGCATTGTCAACGTGGATAATGAAGCGGTGATTTACGATACTGCACCCGTTATCCGCAATGACAGAACTCTGGTTCCTATCAGAATCGTTACAGAAACTCTGGGTGGCAAGGTTGATTGGAACGGCGTGACAAAAGAGGTTACACTGCACATCGACGGCAAGGAAATCAAGATGACAGTTGGCAAAACACTGGAGAAATACGGTGTTGCACCTGTGATTATTGATGGACGCACCTTCGTACCTGTTCGCTTTGTGGCAGACGAGCTTGGCGCAACCGTCGCTTGGGATAATGCAACAAAGACAGTGACAATCACGAAAATTGAAAAATAAATCGGAAAAAGAATAACCGAGGGCGTTCATCGGAAACGGTGAGCGCCTTTCGTGTCATGGAATACGGGGAGGAGGATGCGCATGAAAGAAATGGGAAAGCGGCTCAAGGGGCTAAGAGAGAGTATGGGGCTGTCACAGATGAAAATGGCAGAGATTTTGGGATTGAAACAGCCCAGTATTAACCGTTATGAGCAGGGAACAGCAACACCAACGGTTGAAAATCTGAGAAAATATGCGGACTATTTTGACGTGTCTATGGATTACATCTTTGCTCGCACGGATAACCCCGAAGGAAGATTGTATGCACATCAGCCGAAGGCTCTGGCAGGGAATAAGGAAGTACAGCAGTTTATCGAACTGTGCTTTGACCCGGGCTCGCCGTACAATGAAAGGCTGAAGGAAACGATGCTTCGGATGCTGGAGGAAATGCAGGAGTGAGTTCCGGGGGCTACAGCTTAGGATGTGCTTCGATAGGATTGTTCTTAAAATCATTGGCTTTATTGGCAGATATTTATTTCAATTTATCGCAGTTTTTAAAATTTGTTGCAAAATTAGGGCTTCTCCTTCTTGTATAACGAACGGTATCATGATACATTTGATGTAGATTCGAATATATGGAAGAAAGAGATATAATAGAAATAAACAGAGGGAGAGAACAATGAAAATTTCAAAAAAAGATGCGTTGCTGTGGTTTTCCTTTTTTGCACAGTTGGACGAGGAGGAAGAACTGCTGCCGAAGCAGATGGAACTGGTTTACGCGACCTTTGCGCAGATTGAGGATACCATTGATGCGAGAAATGAAAAGCTGATGGCGGAAATCAAGGGGCTGAAATCCATTGGCGGCAGAACCTATTTTGTCGGTCCGGAGGAAAAATTCGCCAAGGGCTGCCGTTCCTGCATGACGGGGACAGGCTTAACTGCCATTCGTAAGACGAACAAATGCAACATCCAGTGCAAATTTTGCTATAACTATGGCGAGTTGGAGGACTGCATGCCCATTGGAGAGGGGCTTTGGGAAATCGGCGGCACGAAGTTTTACGAACGGGATTTAGACCTATTGCTTTCCATTCAGGAGAAGCCGACAGGGATTTCCTATGTTTACCTAGAGCCATTTATGGAGATTGAAAAATACTACGGTATCATCCGAAAATTCCACGAAGCAGGGATTCATCAGCACATGTATACCAACGGCACACTGGCGACAGAGGAAAATCTGAAGGCATTAGGTGAGGCAGGTCTGGATGAGCTGCGGTTCAATTTGGGAGCAAGCAATGCTTCCGATAAGGTGATTGAAGCGATTGCGACAGCAAAGAAATATATCAAGTATGTCGGGATTGAAACGCCCATGACACCCGAATATTTTGAAGCATTTATGCAGAAAAAGGATAAGATTCTGGCAACAGGCGTGGATTTCATGAACTGTGCGGAGCTGCATCTGAACAACAACAATATCTGGAATTACGAAGGAGAAAACATGTACGTCTATCGACAGGGGTATGTTTCTCCCATTTGGAGCAGAGAGCTGACCTTCAAGCTGATGAAGCAGGCGGACGAGGAAGGCTGGGATGTTGCGGTGCATGACTGCTCCAACCGCACGAAATTTGCCCGTGGGCTGAATCTGAAGGGCAAGGAAGGCGGTTGGTTCGGCGCAAGCAGCTACGGCTCTGAATTCAGCAGACCGCCCTTTGCGGCATTCCTGCCGATTTTGCAGGACGAGAATTTCCAATTTTTAGAGGAAGAGGAGCTGCCCGAAGGCTACAGACCGGGCGAATTGTTTTTCTAAAAAAGCAAATAAAAAAGCACTTGAATTCGTATTTTTGGGTACGGGTTTCAAGTGCTTATTTTGTATTTCTATTCAGCTGTTTTCCAGAGCAGAAGGGCATCCTCTACATAACATTCCACCTTCCCCTGATCGACCAGATAGGAAAGATAGGAACGAATCGTGCTGCCGATGAGGACATATTGGCTATAATCCATCGTTAATGCAAACCGCTCGAATACCTGCTTGAGAATCAGCTCAAAATGCAGCGGCTCCTTGCAGATTTCCAGAAGTGCATCCAGAATTTCCTGCATCTTTTTACGGTTTGCGTCTGCCAGAGGCTTGATGTCCTCTGTCGGCTCCGCATGGGCAGGGATGAACAGCCTGCCCTCCAGCTTTTCTATCATATTTAGCGTTTCAAGCTGTGCCGCAATATCATAGAAAAAGGAGATATGATATTTTTCAAGGATATTTTCCCCAAACACGCAGTCTGCCATAAAATAAACATCATCGGGCGTTTTCACGCCGATCATGTCCCAGAAATGCCCCGGCAGGCGGAAATATTCCATGCCCGCAGGCAAAAGCGCATCGGCGATATCCTGCCCCTTGGAGGGGGTTGCCATGAGGAATTTATTCCGCAGCTTCTTGAAGGGATAGCCGCCGTAAAGGAAGGATGGCTCAAGCATCGGGTGCTCCACAATCGCCAGTTCCATGGGTGTGGTATAGACGGCGCAGTTAAGCCGATTCTGCAGCAGAGTATTGCCGCCGTCATGGTCGGCGTTGGAATGGGTGTTGATGATTGCGGTCAGCTTCCAGCCCTGTGCATCCAGAATTTTCTGGATTTTTCTGCCGGCATCCTTATCGTTTCCGCTGTCGATCAGCCAGACATCGTCATCACTTACGCGATAAACGCCGATTTTGGAAGGAGCATTGATGTAATAGGTATTTTCTGCGACCTGCACCAGTTCATACATGGGCAAAACCTCCTTTGCTTTTGTTTCTGTGGGACTCTGTCCCACGCCCTGCAAGGGGATAATCCCCTTGACCTTATTTGCAAAAACTGCGTTTTTGCGAGGAATTATTGAAATTTCCCACACAAAACGCAGTTTTGTGTCAGTATAGGGTTCTTAGGGGATTATCCCCTAAGTGGGGTTTGGGGCAAAGCCTCAAGGTCTTTAAGGTGTTTAGTTCATGGAATCCGTAGAGCCGATGACATTTTTGATTTTGTCCTCAACCAGCTCCTGAATCAGCGCTCTGCCTGCGCCCAGATAGCCGCGAGGGTCAAATGCCGCAGGCTCATCCCCGAAGGATTTGCGAACAGCAGCAGTCATTGCCAGTCTCAGGTCAGTATCCATGTTGATTTTGCAGACAGCCATGGAAGATGCCTTGCGCAGCATTTCCGCAGGAATCCCTTTTGCGCCCGCAATGTTTCCGCCGTATTCGTTGCACATCGCAACACATCTCTGGTCAACAGAGGATGCACCGTGCAGAACGATGGGGTAGTTATGGAAGCCTGCCGCCTCCAGCTTTTCTGTGATGGTTGCCAGTCTGTCAAAGTCCAGCTTTGCCTCGCCCTTGAATTTATAAGCACCATGGCTTGTGCCGATGGCAATGGCAAGGGAATCCACACCCGTGCGTTTTACGAAATCAACTGCCTGATCGGGATCAGTGTAGGTTGCATGTGCCGCATCTACGTTAACCTCATCCTCAACGCCTGCCAGCTTGCCCAGCTCTGCCTCAACCACGATGCCTCTTTCGTGGGCGTATTCTACGATTTTCTTTGTCTGTGCTACGTTTTCCTCATACTCCAGATGGGAACCGTCAAACATGACAGATGTGAAACCGTATTCGATACAGTCTTTACATACTTCAAAATCAGAGCCGTGATCCAGATGCAGTGCAATATCCAGACCGGTTTCTTCGATTGCGGCATCCACCATTGCCTTCAGATATTTGGGATGCGCATATTTCAGAGCAGATTTGGAAACCTGCAGGATGACAGCGGAATTCTGCGCCTTTGCCGCAGCTACGACACCTTGGATGATTTCCATGTTATTGATGTTGAACGCACCGATGGCATAGCCGCCCTCAAATGCCTTTTCAAACATTTTTTTTGTTGTTACCAAAGCCATATAAAGACACCTCTCTTGAATTATTTTGGGTTTGCATTTAGCATTGCCTTATATTAGAATTATAATACGGTAATAGATTTGTGACAAGGCATTTGCACGGAAAAGATTGGGGGCATGGAAAAATGAAAGCAATTCTGGCGATTCTGGCAGTTCTGGGGATAGACCTTTCCTCGAAGGAGTGGGCAGAGAAAAACCTGCCGCTCAATAAAAAACGGGAAATTGTCAAAGATCACCTCTTTTTCTGGCACATAAAGAACAGAGGCATAGCATATAATAGATTCAGCGGAAGAAGAAAGGGAATCCTTCTTGCCACGGGTGCGCTGCTTGCCTTTTATGGCGGTTTGCTGGTGCGGATTTTGCGCGGCAAAGGGGAAAGACGGCTTGCCCTTCCGCTTGCCCTGACCTTGGGCGGCGGTGCGGCAAACTTCTGGGAGCGGCTCAGAAAAGGGCGCGTGACGGATTTTTTATTCATCCCTGTGAAGGGGAAAAATGCCCCGATTTTCAACATTGCGGATGTTTCGATTGTCGTTGGTGCGCTCTGGATGACAGTGATTCCGTTTCTCAAAAATAAGAAAAATTGATTTTACTGTTGCCTAACATGGGCGATTGTAGTATAATCAGTACAGAAATCCTGAAATGCACGACAACTTGCTATATTTGAACCTACATTACTGACTCGGGATTCCTATAAACAGCGGATATGTCAGGCCCCAAGATAATTCCCTTTGGGCGGGGGAAGGCAGATTCCGAGGTTGCGGAAACCCACCTGGCTTAGGCTAGGTGTCAAGGGGCAAGACCGGCATTTCGGGGTTATTTTTTTACGTTAAAATAGAAATAGAGTATCAGCAGAGAACTGAACCGCCGGAAGGCGGTTCTTTTTTTGCTACAGATGTATATACTTGTACCAACGAGGAGTTGGTACAATGAAAAAATACATATTACTGGGCGGTCTGCTGCTGCTTTCCCTATCCGCATGCGGTACGGAGCGACCGGCAGAGCGCGCAAAGGTGGGGCAGATTGGTGCAGAGAGCTCCGTCAGTCGGGAAATGGCGGCGAAAACGATTGCCTTAGCGTTTTATACGAATCAGGAATTGGATGAAATGGAAACGAAGCTGAATTTTTCTGACCTTTCAGCGGAGGACTGGGCGTATCCTTATATTCAAGGCTGTGTGGAGCAGGGCTTTTTCGCGGGCAGTGAGGAAGGCACCTTTCGTCCGCAGGCGGATTTAACGCTTTGGGAGGCACAGGCATTGATGGACAGGCTTGCGCCCGATTATAACAGCCGCATTG
>ENA-OPBL01002698-OPBL01002698.1-human-gut-metagenome-genome-assembly--contig:-NODE-2698-length-12441-cov-2.787260_pt1 | contig 12441 bp, 8 predicted proteins | sample MGYA00241073_ERZ501461 | MGnify/ENA primary metagenome ERZ501461 (study PRJEB25962, sample SAMEA2042630) | human gut metagenome | biome: human gut; feature: human-associated habitat; material: faeces... | reverse complement strand
CAAGATAACAGTTGTTGAGAAAAAAGCTATTTTCTGTAAAGATGCTGATATTGAAAAGAAAAAATAACTTTGTTATACTTCACTTTATTGAGGTGAATAAATATGGAAGTATTGTTGGCAGGAAATACAGGATATGTAACAGAAACTTTTATAGAAGAATCATTTCCTGAATGTGATGTAGTTGTACTGGGAAATGAGATGCTGAAATCAAATCGAAAAAAGAATATATTATCTCGTCCGTTCATAAAAGATGAGAAAGAACTGAAAGAGATTTTCGAAACATATGAGTTTGAAAGAATTGTTTATTTTTCCAATTATCTGACCATGCATGGAAGGATGACCGGAGAACTGGAACAACTGAGACAGATACTTCAGTTATGCAAAAAGAATAAGGAAATAAGAATGTTGTATCTGACCGGGCAGGAGAGCATTTATAATATTACAAGTGGAAAAACACTTCTGGTATCCGCAGCAGAAAATGTAGTTATGGAATATGGAAATATGTATCAGATAAACACCAAGATTCTGAGAATTCCTCATTTATATTCAGCGGTATACACACAGGACTTTTTTTATAAGCTGTTTACAGAGGCAGAAGAAAGCGGAAAAATTGTTTTTGAGGAATCACCGGAACAAAATATTTATTTTGTATGTATGGATGATCTGGCAGAACTGCTTTATAAAGTATATGACAATTGGGGAAAAGAACGCTGTCTGAATGTTCCGGATTGTTTCAGGCAGAGTTTCAGTGATCTGGAAAAAGAAATCAGAAAGACAATTCCCGGTAAACTGGATATAAGATATCAGAACAGCGGTCAGATTTATAAGGTACAGCCGGATGATCAGATTATAAGACATGAATATGGGTGGTTTCCAAAGATATCTGTTTTTGAAGATATTCCCGGGATGTATCAGGAGTATAAAAAATTATCAGATTCAGATTTCGGACATTTTGCAAATATCAGGAATTGGATATCAAAAAATACTTTGCTGATCCACATTCTGGAATTAATCTCAGGATTTATTTTATTTGAATTTCTAAACAAATATACAGGAACTTATGCTCAGTTTAAAATGATTGACCTGAGACTTGTATTTATTGTATTTATGGGAAGTCTTTATGGAATTAATTATGGAATATCAGCAGCTGCGTTGGAAACTTGTTCTTTGATTGCAGCGTACAGGCAGGAGAATGTAAACATATATACTTTGTTTTATGAGGCTTCTAACTGGATTCCATTTATTTTTTATTTTGCCGCAGGTGCTGTCTGTGGTTATATAAGGCTGAAGAATAAAGAGGATATAGAATTTGTAACAAAAGAAAACAGACTGATCAAGGAAAAATTTTTCTTTATGCAGGAAATGTATCAGGAGACCCTTCAGGATAAAAGACAATATAAGAAGCAGATTCTCGGAAGCAGGGACAGCTTTGGAAAAATTTTTGATATAACAAGAAAGCTGGATGTGATACAGCCTCAGAAACTGTTTATGGAAACCATAAGGGTAATGGAAGATGTTCTGGAAAATCATACAATTGTACTTTATTCACTGGATTCATGGAAACGTTTTGGAAGGATGGAAGTGTCATCACCTGAAATTCGCAGAAAAATGCCGAATTCTATAAGGATTGAAGAGTATCAGAATGCGGTAGAAACGCTGGAAAAGGGTGAGGTCTGGAGAAACAGGGAACTGCTTGCCGGATATCCGGCATATATCGCAGGGATAAAGAGAAATGGAGAACTTGTAATGCTGGTATTTATTCAGGATGCAGCCAGTAGTCAGATGACATTGTATTATCTGAATCTTATCAAAATTTTATGCGGTCTGGTAGAAGTTTCTCTGCTGCGTGCACTGGAATATCAGGAAGCAGTCAGAGACAGGGAATATCTGGAAGGAACTCATATATTAAAAACAGAGTATTTTATGGAAAGGCTGAAGTTATTTCATTCCATAAAAGAACAGAAAATAGGATCATATGCTCTGCTGCAGATTGAAAATCCGGAAATGACACTGGAGGAAACAGAAAGGATATTAAAAAATAAAATCAGAGAGAATGACATACTGGGAATATCGGAGGATGGACAACTTTATCTGATACTGTCACAGGTGGATGATGCCATGTTACCGATAGTAATTGAAAGGCTCGAAAAGAACGGACTTCATTGCAGAGTGATTGACACCCGTAACGAAAGCAGGGTAGCTGAAGAATGATACAGAATATAACAGGGGTTGTTTTTATTATATTCCATATTATCTGTTGTGTTTTAGTATGGACAGGAATAAACTCCCATTTACTGAAGGTGAAGAGGTATCTCATATTACCTGTGATCTTTGTACCGGTATGGGGTATGATCTGTGTATTGCTTCTGCATTTCCAGATATTTTTTCACCAGGATAAAAAGCGTGAAATCGGAATAGAAAAAATGAAGATCAATGAAGAAATTTACAGGAGCATTATAGCACCGAAAGAAGAAAGTGACAGAAATATTGTGCCACTGGAGGAAGTGCTTCTTATTGATGAGGCCGCTATGAGGCGTGATCTGATTATGAATGTATTGAATGATGATCCGGAGAATTACATCGATATGCTTAAACAGGCAAGGATGAATGACGATGTAGAGGTTGTGCATTATGCGATCACAGGAATGGTAGAGCTGTCTAAGGAATATGAAAGCAGACTGCAGAAGATAGAATACAGATATGCAAAAGAACCGGAAAATCAACAGCTTATTTCAGAGTACTGTGATTTTCTTCAGGAGTATTTATCTCAGGGACTTCTAGAAGGACAGATGGAACTGGTGCAAAGAAATCAATATATAAAACTTCTGAAGAAAAAACTGAAATTTAAAGAGGATCTTCATACATATGTATGTCTGGCTGAGAATCAAATGCAGACGAAGGAGTATGAACAGGTGCTTAAAAGTCTGGAAAGAATGGATAAGAAGTGGCACAGAAATGAAGAATATTGGATACTCAGGATCAGATATTACGTGGAACTGAAACAGGGAAAAGAATTAAAGGAAACATTAGAGCAGATTCAGCAGGAACATATTTACCTGTCGGCGAAAGGAAAGGAGGCATTGGCTTTTTGGCAGGAATGATAAAATATTTACAGTCTTTTCGATTTAAGGGTCTGACTGTTATTCTGGGAGTTTTTCTGGCAATCAGTGTGGTGCTTTGGACAGAGCGTTCAGGAATTCAGTATCAGGCAGAGATCAAGAAGAAGGCATATCTGGACAGGGATACGGTTGTAACTGAAACACAGGCAGTCAAAAATATTGAGAGCAGTTGTCTGGTGCTGATGGACAGCAGTCAGGCAGACAGTGTGGTGGCATGGGAAGAGTTTGAAAGAATTTTTATGGATATGAAAACAGGAGTAGATCTGGCAGATATCAGACAGAGTGAGATTCCTGATTTCTCAGGCTATGAAACAATAGTGGTGCTGATGTCGGATCTGAACCCATTGAAGGATGTAGTTATAAAGATTGGAAACTGGGTAGAAAAAGGAGGACGTGTTCTTTTTGCGTTAACACTTCAGAAGGATACATATGTTTCGCTCATTGAGCAGAAATTGGGAATTACAGACTCTGATTATGGAAATGTTCTGGTAGATAAAATCTATATTGATGATGATTTCATGATTGGAGGGGGAAGATCTTTCCAGATTCCGGATGCATATGATTCAGCATGGGAAGTAAGTGTTGGAGAAACGGCGAAGGTTTATGCATGGACAGATGATGAAAAGAAGGTTCCGCTTATCTGGGAAAACAGTTATGGAAAAGGTAAATTTGTAGTTGATAATTTTGGATTATGTGAAAAAGCCACAAGAGGATTTTTTGCGGCATCCTATAGCCTGCTGACAGATGTGATGGTTTACCCGGTGCTTAATGGATCTGTATTCTATCTGGATGATTTTCCATCTCCTGTGCCGAGTGGAGACGGAACATATATCAAACGTGATTATGGTCTCAGCATCAAAGAGTTTTATACAAATATCTGGTGGCCGGATATGCTGGATATGGCAGAGGAACACGGCGTGAAATATACAGGTGTTATTATTGATAATTATGAGGATGATGTGTCCGGAGATGTTGTGGAACAGGAAGATGTGCAGAGATTTCAGTATTTTGGGAATATGCTGCTTCATCAGGGAGGAGAACTGGGATATCATGGATATAATCATCAGCCATTGAGCCTGTCAAATGTGGATTATGCAAATATCCTTCCATATAAAACATGGGAAAGCTATGATGCAATGAAAAAAGCCATGACAGAGCTGATACGGTTTGGAAAAGAGATGTTTCCGGGGACAGAATTGTCTGTTTATGTACCGCCGTCTAATGTGCTGTCAGATGAAGGGCGGGAAATGATCGTAAAAGAATTTCCGGAGATACGTACAATTGCAAGTAATTATTTTGTCGGAGATATGGCATATACACAGGAGTTTGAGGCTGCAGAAGATGGAATTGTGGAACAGCCCCGTATTATTTCAGGTGCTGTGATTGATGATTATATGGAACTTGCGGCTGTATCTGAACTGAATATGCATTTTGTCAATACACATTTTATGCATCCGGATGATCTGCTGGACGAAGACAGAGGTGCCAGACTGGGATGGAAGAAACTGAAAAAACGGCTGGATGAATATATGGACTGGCTGTATACTTCAGCTCCATGTCTGAGAAATCTTACTGCTTCCGAACTATCAGGCGCAATACAGCGGTATGGGGCACTGGTGATCGATAAGGATGTATCAGATCAGGAACTTAATCTTAAATTAGATAATTTTTATGATGAAGCTTATATTATGATAAGAATGAATGAAGGGACTCCGGGTAATATAGAAGGTGGAGAACTGACGCATATTACCGGAAATCTCTATCTGCTTCGGGCAAAAGAGAAATCAGTGAAAATAGAAATAAGGTGAGAAAATTGAGAATCTGTCTGGTTTTAGAAGGCTGTTATCCGTATGTACATGGTGGAGTTTCTACATGGATGCATCAGTATATCACTGTTATGAAAGAGCATGAGTTTGTGCTGTGGGTAATAGGAGCACATGCATGTGACCGTGGAAAATTTGTCTATGAACTGCCGGATAATGTGGTGGAAGTCCATGAAGTATTTCTGGATGATGCATTAAAACTGAAGGAACATGGAAATCAAAAAGGACAGCTGCACAGAATCAATCATTTTTCGGAAGAAGAAACAAGGAGTTTAAGAGAATTGATGGAATGCAGTCATCCTGACTGGGAAGTATTGTTTCATTTATATCACGACCGGAAAATGAATCCGATGTCATTTCTGAAAAGTGAGCAGTTTTTAAATATATTAACAGAGAGCTGTCTGGAAAAATATCCGTATATTGCATTTGCGGACGCGTTTCATATCTTTTGGGTTCTGAGGTTCCTCAGGCAGACACCTATCATGCGATTTCAACAGGATACGGGGGACTTCTTGCCTGCCTTGGAGGATATGTTTACAGGAGACCGGTATTACTTACAGAGCATGGGATATACACAAGAGAAAGAGAGGAAGAGATCATCAGGGCAAAATGGGTAATCCCATCATTTAAAAAACAGTGGATTTCTTTCTTTTATATGTTATCAGAAGCAATTTATAAAAGGGCTTTTCGGGTAACCAGTTTATTTACGAATGCGATGCTTACGCAAATACAGATTGGCTGTGATGCAGAGAAATGCAGAGTAATTGAAAATGGTATTGATTATGACAGGTTGTCACAGATCCCTCTGAAAGAGGAAGATGGATGGATAGACATAGGTGCGGTAGTCCGTCTCGCACCCATTAAAGATATAAAGACTATGATATATGCATTTTATGAACTCTCATCCAGAATGGAGAATGTGAGACTTCATATTCTGGGAGGGGTAGATGACGAGGAATATGCAGATGAGTGTTATGCACTGGTGAAACAGCTGGATATCAAAAATCTTGTTTTTACAGGAAGGGTAGATATTGTACAGTATATGAGAAAACTGGATTTTACGATCCTTACCAGTATATCAGAAGGCCAGCCATTATCCGTGCTGGAGTCATTTGCGGCCAGACGCCCATGTGTAACCACTGATGTAGGATGTTGCCGGGAACTTCTGAATGGGAAAGAAGGAGATGATTTTGGATGTGCCGGTTATTGCGTTCCGCCTATGTACAGGGATGGACTTGCTGCCGCTATGGAAAAAATGTGTGAATCCAGGAGAAGACGGATCAGAATGGGAAAAAGCGGACAGGCAAGAACTAAGGCATATTACAGGCATGAGCGCATGATCAGTGAATACAGAAAACTTTACAGGGAGGTGGAGGAAGCATATGGCAGGGATTGGATTTGAACTCAAAAAACTGTTCAGCAGAAGAGGGCTGTTTGCTTCTTTCCGCGCCTATGGATATGCAGGGATTATCTGTACCGGTCCCATGTTGCTTGGTATCGTACTTCTGCTGGGGGTTATGTTTTTGTGTGACAGGACAGGCGCTTCGAAACAGAGCAGAGAATTACTGGTCTGCATGATCACATATACACTTCTTGCATCATTGACGGTAACCAGTTTCTTGTCAATGGTAGTAACAAGATTTATTGCAGATATGCTTTATGAAGAAAAAAATGAGGCAGTTCTGTCATCTTTCTGGGGTTCGACAGGCTTAATGCTCATTGCAGGAGGAATTTTATATGGGATTTTTCTGATATTTTCCGGAGTTGGGCTTATAGATAAGTTTTTATGTTTTGAGTTGTTTGGAGAACTGATCGTTACATGGAATGCGATGAGTTATCTTACTGCAATTAAAGATTACAGAGGAATTATGTTATCCTTTCTTGCTGCGATCGCTGTTACTTTTCTTTCGGGAGCTTTATTGTTGTTTCTGGGAATTTCCCATGTGGAAGCATTGATGGCTGCGGTATGCATTGGATATGGGATCATGCTTTTATGGGATGTTGTTTTACTGTATGAGTATTTTCCACAAAGTGATATCAGTGCATTCTTATTTTTAAGGTGGGCAGATGAGTTTCTGCCGCTGGCATTTACAGGACTCTGCATTAATATCGGGCTGTTTGCCCACCTTGTGATCATGTGGGCCGGACCGCTGGGGAAACAGGTAAAAGGACTTTTTTATGGGGCACCGTCTCATGACGTACCGGCATTGATCGCATTTCTGACAATTCTGATCACCACTGTAAATTTTGTGGTTTCTGTAGAAGTTAATTTTTATCCGAAATACAGGAATTATTACAGTTTATTCAATGATGGGGGAACCATTAAGGATATTATGCAGGCCGGTACAGAAATGCTGGATGTACTGAACAGAGAATTGAAGTATACCGCTTTGAAGCAGTTACTGACTACTGCGCTGGCGATTTCAATGGGTGAGAGTCTTTTGAAGTACCTTCCTTTGGGATTTAATGATCGGATGTATGGATATTTCCGGACACTTTGTGTTGGTTACGGCATTTATGCAGTTGCAAATACGATGCTTCTGCTTCTTTTATATTTTACAGATTACAGGGGAGCATTGGCTGCTTCTGTAATTTTTGCCGTGGGAACTTCTGTGTTTACTGTGATTTCTCTGTTTTGTCCGCAGGTATATTATGGCTTTGGGTTTCTTGCAGGATGTGTACTGTTTTATTTTATAGTTATGATCCGTCTGGAACGTTATACCAGACGTCTGCCATATTATATTCTCAGCATACAGCCGGTGGTAGCAGAAGACAAATCGGGGGTATTTACCAGAATCGGATGTTTTATGGATGAGAAACTGGAAAGGAGAACGAACGTTGACAGGAATTAAAAAAATAAATCTGATAAGTGCAGTATTAGTCAGTCTTTCTCTCTGTGGAGGCTGCACTCTGGAAAAAGCGGGAAACTCTTCGCAGGATCAGACAGTACAGGAAGATAACGAAACAGAACAGGTAAAGGCAGAAAAAGCAGAGAAAGAAGAAATCAATGAGATTCATTTAAGAGATAAGGATTCTTTGTATGAAAATGATGATGATACCAGTGTTGTTACCATGTATCTTACTGTATCTAAGGGAAATTCATCGGAAAATACATATCATACATGGAAGGAAATCAACAGCTATTCTGTTTATGATTACGAAGATATGGGAGTGGAGAGATATCAGGTGGCAGGACTTTTGCAGGTGGGAGATGAGAATGGACCGACAGAAGGGGAAGTCGGATATGGAGAACGCGTGCCTAATGCAACTGTTCAGATCAGGGGCCAGACATCCAGCCAGAATGCACAAAAAAATTATAAAATTGAGTTAAAAAAGAATAAAGGAACGTGGAGAGGCCAGAGAACCATTAACCTGAATAAACATATGACAGAAGGAATGCGCTTTCGAAATAAGCTGGCATATGATCTGATCAGGGGAATTCCTCAGATGGTTGGTTTACGTACACAGTTTGTGCATTTGTATGTAAAGGATAATACAGAAGAACCAGGTGGAAAATTTGAGGATTATGGAATTTATACACAGGTTGAACAACTGAATAAGACGGCATTAAAGAGTCATGGACTGGATTCAAACGGACAATTGTATAAGATTAATTCTTTTGAATTTTATCGCTACGAGGATATTATAAAAAAAGAAGATGATGCAGGATATGATAAGACAGCCTTTGAAAAAATGCTGGAAATAAAAGGGGATTCAGATCATACCAAATTGATCGATATGCTGACAGATCTGAATGATTATTCTATAGGGATTGAAGATGTACTGAAAGAACATTTTGATGAAGAAAATATTGTTTACTGGATGGCATTTCAGATTCTGATGGGAAACGTAGACACACAGAACAGAAATGTTTATTTATACAGTCCTCTGAATTCAGATATCTGGTACTTTATTGCCTGGGATAACGATGGCTGTCTGATGAGACCGGAATATGAATTAAGGAATTTTTCGGATCAGAACAGCTGGGAAAAGGGAATCAGCAATTACTGGGGAAATATTCTGTTTCAAAGGTGTCTGAAGTCACGGTCTTTCCGGGAAAAATTAAATGATGCCATTCTGGATCTGAGGGAATATCTGAACAAAGATATGCTCACATCAAAGATAGAGAGCTATAAGAATGTACTGAAGCCCTATTTATATTTGATGCCTGATGCAGAGTATGAACCGCTTACATCTGAACAATACGATCAGATTGCAGCATCACTTCCTGATGAGATAGAGAAGAACTATCAGTTATATCTGGAAAGTCTGGAAACACCAATGCCATTTTATATAGGTGTTCCGTCAATAGACGGTGATAAGCTGAAATTTAACTGGGATGTATCTTATGATCTGGACGCAGAGGACATTACGTATTCTGTGGAGGTTGCGCGAGATTATCTGTTTCAGGATGTGATCTATCAGAACACAACCCTGACTGTTCCGGAATCGGAGATGGAACTTCCGAATGCAGGACAGTATTTTGTGAGAGTAAGAGCAACAAATACATCTGGAAAAACGCAGGATGCATTTGATTATTATGTAACAGACGAAGGAAAGCATTATGGTATGAAGTGCTTTTACATAACAGAAGATAGTACGGTAGAGGAAGACAATTATGAAGAAGGCTGACAGGAAGAAAGAACATTTTCGTAATGAATGGAAATATCTTATCAGTACCAGTGAGAAAGAAGTCCTGAATCTTCGGATGAAGCCACTTATGAAACTGGATCCTCATGCAGAAAATGGAGGATATCTGATACGGAGCCTGTATTTTGATGATTACTGGAACAGTGCATATGAAGAAAAGGAAAGCGGCGTTCTTATGAGGAAGAAATACAGGATACGAATTTATAATTATAGTGCTGAAAGTATCAAGCTGGAGAGAAAAAAGAAGTTCGGCAGTTATATTTATAAAGAAGATGCTCCGCTGACAAAAGATGAGGTGCAAAAAATTCTTTCCGGCGAGTATGAATTTCTTCTGAAAAGTCCGTATAATCTTTGCAGGGAATTTTACACAGAATGTATGAGTAATATGATGCGGCCGAGAACAATCGTAGATTATGAGAGAGAACCATGGATCATGGATGAGGGAACAGTCAGGATCACATTTGATACAGATGTCAGAGCTGCTGTTGGAAGCTATGATATTTTCGACAGTACGCTTCCGGCTTTATCTGTACTGGAACCGGGAAAACTGATCATGGAAGTGAAATTTACGGAGCTGCTGCCTCAGATTCTGAGAAATCTTCTGCCGCCGCAGGCAGAAGAATTTACAGCAGTTTCCAAATATGTACTGTGTTATGAAAAAACGCGGTACATGAATGGATTTGAGTATTGGTATGATACACAGGGGAGGATGATAAGATGAGTGTACAGGATATGATAAAAAAATCTGTACTGGAATCAGGAATGTTCAGTCAGTATGATATACCTAAGATATTGGCTGCTCTGGCAGTGGCTTTGATTTTGGGAAGTGTGATTTATCTGGTTTATCAGAAATTTTATGTTGGAGTTATTTTCTCCAGAAGTTTTGCAGTTACACTTGTGGGAATGACAGTGCTTACCTGTATGGTAACACTTGCAATCAGCAGCAATATTGTGATTTCTCTTGGTATGGTTGGTGCATTGTCTATTGTACGTTTTCGTACAGCAATTAAAGATCCGATGGATCTTCTGTATCTGTTCTGGGCAATCACATCGGGGATTACAGCCGGTGCAGGTATGTATGCATTAACTCTGTTGACAGCTGTGATTATCATTCTGATGATCACCCTGTTTTATCACAAACAACAAAATGGAAGAATTTATATTGCAGTGATTCATTATCAGGGAACTCAGGCGGGAGATGAAATTATCCGCTGTTTTGGAAAAAGAAAATATTTCGTAAAATCAAAAACTATGCGCAATGAAAAAACAGAAATGGCAGTTGAAATATATTGCAGACAGAATGATATGGAGTTTATGGAAAAAATCCGGGATATCGGTGGAGTGGAAGATGTTACATTGATTCAGTATAATGGAGAATATCATGGCTAAAAGTCAGAAACGATATCTGGTTCTGTTGGGTTTTGGACTTTTAGTTATTATAGCAGCAGGAGTATGGATGGTATTTGGAAGAAAAACTCAGATATATGAAAAAACAGAAGAAATTTTTGGAAATCCATTAATGGGATATGCACCTTGTGCCTGGGAAGAAACAATAGGAGAGGATATATCTTTACTGTATATGGATATTACCTGGGCTGAACTGGAACCGGAGGAAGGAAAATATGACTGGGAGAAAATCGAAAGAGAAAATCAGACTGACAGATGGAGAGAAGAAGGGAAACACCTGGTACTGAGGTTTGTGTGTGATATTCCCGGGGAGGAAAAGCATATGGACATTCCACAATGGCTATATGACAAAACTGATCATGCGGGAACCTGGTATGATATGGAGTATGGAAAGGGATATGCTCCTGATTATAATAATGAACAGATGATACAATATCACAAAAGGGCAGTTAATGCACTTGGAGAGCATTTTGGCAGAGATGGACTGGTCAGTTATATCGAACTTGGAAGTCTGGGGCACTGGGGAGAATGGCATGTAAATATTTCCGCAGGAATACAGAGTCTGCCAGAAGAATCTGTAAGAGAACGTTATATGATTCCATGGACAGAGGCCTTCCCTGATTCCATGATACTGATGAGAAGACCTTTTAGTGAGGGAGAACATTATGGAACAGGTCTCTACAACGATATGACCGGACAGCCAGAGAGCACAGAGGAATGGTTTCGTTGGATTAATGAAGGCGGTGAGTTTGACCAGACTCATGAGAAAAAAGGGTTATCCGCAATGAAAGATTTCTGGAAAAAGTTTCCTTCCGGAGGTGAGTTTACAAGTTCAATTACAATGAAAGAGTTGCTTGACACAAATCTGGATCAGACAATAAATCTGATAAAGAAAGCACATACTACTTTTCTTGGACCGAAAGTAGCGGATAAAACTTATGAAAACGGTTATAGGAAAGTTTTAGGAAGCATGGGATATCGTTTGTGGATTTCGCAAGCAAGCCTTATTCAGATGCCGGGGTATGTCAGCCTGAATCTTAAATGGAAGAATGATGGAGTTGCAGCATTTTATGAAGACTGGCCTGTATGGGTTCTGGTAGAAGATGAGGATGGAAATAGTCTTGAAAAAGAAGCGGTTGACATTTCGTTAAAATCACTTCTGCCGGAAGAAACTTTACAGACAAAAACAAGAATGCAGGTAAAAAAGATGATCTCACTGGCCGGAAAGAAATATAAGATCAGTATAGGTATTGAAGATCCGATGACTGGGAAATTAGCTGTTCGATTTTCAATGAAAGGAACTTATAATGAAGGGAAAAATTATCTTTTTCAGTAAACTGAAAGAGTTACGTTTTGATATTTAGAAACTAAAATTACCTTATTTAATTACTATAAATGAGCAAATTTGAAAAATTGCACAAAATTATCCTGCTAATTTCATA
>ENA-OPBL01002689-OPBL01002689.1-human-gut-metagenome-genome-assembly--contig:-NODE-2689-length-12521-cov-7.693005_pt1 | contig 12521 bp, 13 predicted proteins | sample MGYA00241073_ERZ501461 | MGnify/ENA primary metagenome ERZ501461 (study PRJEB25962, sample SAMEA2042630) | human gut metagenome | biome: human gut; feature: human-associated habitat; material: faeces... | reverse complement strand
CCCTGCACCTGCCCGGCGGCGACACCCGCACACTGATTTTGTGCAAAAAGATTTTAGCCTTGGCTGGTCCCATGCCTTTGTATTCGGTCAGTTCGCGTATGGTTTTCTTGCCTAATGTGTTCAGGTTGTTGTCGCAGTTGCTCATGATTCGTTTCATAAGGTCTACAGCGCTCTCGTCTCTCGATCCGGAACCGATCAGTATGGCAAGAAGTTCGGCATTGGAAAGCGCTGAAGCTCCCAGTCGCTCCAATTTCTCGCGCGGCTTGTCTTCTTCTGCCCATTGGGATATAGAAAGTTTCTCACTCATAAGTGGTGTTTTTTTAGGTTTTTAGAATGGAGAAGTAAAAATGAGGATTGGCTTACCCCTTCGTTTTTACTGACTCTGTAATTCTCGAATTCTTGATACTTACTTATAGAAAGTCTTGTTGTAGGCGCTGAACTCGCTTTTGCCCAATACGCATCTCTTCCACCAGGCAGAGAGGAAACCACATCCATAACCTAAGAGCTGAGTAAAGGCGGCTCGGATGCTGAGCAGACCTATCTTCAGACTTTTGTTTTCTCGCGTGCTGTCGATGCAAAGCGCTACAGAGTAGATTGCGATGCATGCGAGACCGATGAGTCCCAACAAGGTGATGGCTTGTCCCAAGATGGGGAAGATGTGCTCTGTACCGAGCAGATAGGGCAGGACGGCAAAGAATAGCAACAGACACGTGCCTATAACTCCCAGGGTGAATACCATAGGAAGCAGGTGTACCAACTTCAGACTTTCGGGATATTTCTTATAGAGATTGATGCGGGCAATACCGCTATTGTAGACTTGTCGCCAGAACTTGCGGAAGTCTGTGCGTCGTTTGTGCCATACCCATGCTTCAGGAAATAACCGGCACTTGCAGCCTGCCTTGAAGATGCGGATAGAGAAATCGATATCCTCACCAAAGCGCATGGCAGAGAAACCTTCCAACTTCAGGTATATGTCCTTGCGTATGCCCATGTTGAAAGAACGTGGGTAAAACTTGTCCATCTTCTTCTTTCCGCCGCGAATGCCGCCTGTAGTGAAGAAGGATGTCATGGAGTAAGAGATGGCTTTCTGAGTGTCTGTAAATGATGAGTGTGCCTTGTCGGGTCCGCCAAAGGCATCGGCAGGCTCACGGCTCAACTCATCACTTACAGCCTTGAGATATCCTGATGGCAAAACCACATCGCTGTCGAGAATCAGTAGATATTCACCAGATGCTCTTTCAGCTCCATAATTTCGGCTTTGCCCAGGACCAGAGTTTTGTTTATAATAATAATGTATGTCCATCTTGTCCTCGTAGCGCTTGCAAACATCTTCGCAAGGTGTTTGCGAACCGTCCTCTACGATAACAACCTCAAAATCTTTCTCCTCCTGTGAGGCGAGACTGTTGAGAAGCTCGTCAACTTCGTCAGGACGATTGAATACAGGGACAATGATGGAATACTTCATACTATAATCGTCTTTATATAAAATAGGTGTAACCCCAAGGATTACTCGCTTACACGACCGAGATAGCTGCCGTCACGGGTATCGATCTGAACGGTCTCGCCTTCGTTAACGAACAAAGGAACGCGAATCTCAGCACCCGACTCAAGTGTAGCAGGCTTGGTAGCGTTGGTAGCTGTGTTGCCCTTGATACCTGGCTCAGAATGAGTAATCTTCAGAGTTGTCTTAACAGGCATTTCGGCCAAGAGGATAGTGCCGTCTGATGTATCGGTTACAACCTCTACAACATCACCTTCCTTCATGTACTGACCGCCAGTAACGTTCTCCTTAGCGATTGGCACCTGCTCGAAAGTCTCCTGGTTCATGAAGATGCAACCAGTAGCGTCCTCGTAGAGATACTGATAAGGACGACGCTCTACGCGTACATCTTCCAATTTGAAACCAATCTGGAATGTGCGCTCCAATACACGACCGTCGGCAACATTCTTCAATTTGGTGTTCATAACAGTATTACCCTTACCTGGCTTTCTGTGCTGAAAGTCGATACAAACCCATACCTTGCCATCCATACGGATGCAAGTACCAATCTTAATTTCCTGTGAATTAATCATTTTGTTATGTTTGAATTTTTATATAATAATCTCAAAAACGTCTGCAAAGTTACTGCAAAAACACGAAAAAGCAAAGTAAAAATCGAAAAAAACATAAATATTTAAGCTAAATTTGGAGGTTTTCTTTGCTATTTCAGAAATATTGCGTAATTTTGCAGCCCAAAAGGGCGCATTTTGCTCTCTTTGTAGTGAATATTAATTAAAAAATAAATAAGAAAAATGAAAAGAACATTTCAGCCTCACAATCGTCGTCGCGTGAACAAGCATGGTTTCCGTGAGCGTATGGCAACAAAGAATGGTCGTCGCGTATTGGCTTCTCGCCGTGCTCATGGCCGTAAGAAGTTAACTGTTTCTGACGAGCACCACGGAAAGTAATTTCCTGGCAGAATCGTTGGAATGACGATGACATTAAAAGCAGCATTGACCAATTCTTTGCTGCTTTTTGTGTTTTTTTACCCGATTGTTTCCTTGTTTCGTATGAAATCATTATCTTTGTGCAAAATTTAAATACATGACTTCATCCGAGTTTATAAATAAGTTCAAGAGTAAGTACCTGTGGGGAAACCTTGCTGCCATGGCATTGGTGGTGGTTCTGCTGTGTGTGGGTGTCAGGTTTGGTATCGACTTTTATACTCACCATGGAGAAGCCATCTCCATTCCAGATGTAAGGCATAAGAGTTTTGCCGATGCAGAGCGTATCCTCAAAGATGCCGGTCTGCCGGTGGTGGTTTCTGATACTGGATATGTGAAGAACCTCCCTCCCGACTGCGTGCTGGAACAGATTCCGGCGCCAGGCGAGAAGGTGAAGTCGGGCCACGTGATCTATGTCACCATCAACTCGGCTCATTCGCCTGTTATCACCATCCCTGATGTTATCGACAACAGTTCCTTGCGCGAAGCCATGGCCAAGCTTACGGCTATGGGATTCAAGTTGGGATCGCCACAGTACATTCCTGGTGAGGAAGACTGGGTGTACGGCATCTTGGTAAAGGGCAGACATGTAGTGGCAGGCGACAAGGTGTCGATAGACGATGTACTTATTATACAGGTAGGAAACGGCAGACGTGATGCTGGCGATTCTGTAGAGATGGTTGACCCCATGGGTGGCAGCCATGAGCTACTGGAAGGAAGTGGTGAGACCGAAGACGAGGCTGTGGATAATTTCGAGGTTGTCCCGGGAACAGAGTCGGGCGAGCCCTCTGCGTCATCTCATACTCACAGTCACAATCAAAACGAAGTAGTGGAGTAAATGAATATGATAGAAGATAATTATAACGACGATATAGAATTGCTGGACGAGCCGGAAGTGGTGGATGCTGGCGACGGCACGCTATACGAGCATTGGAAGATAGAGGTGGACCCCGGTCAGAAGCCTGTGCGTATAGACAAGTTCCTCTCCGAAAAGAATCCCTATCAGAGCCGTAACCGCATACAGAATGCTGCCGATGCAGGGTTTATTCATGTCAACGGGAAACCCGTGAAGAGTAACTATAAGGTGCGCCCCAATGATGTCATCACCCTGATGCTCGACCGTCCCAAGCACGACACCAGTATTGTGGCAGAGGATATTCCGCTGAATATTGTGTACGAGGACGATGCGCTGATGGTGGTCAACAAGGAGGCTGGCATGGTAGTTCATCCTGGTGCAGGTAACTTTACCGGTACGCTCATCAATGCAGTGGCATGGCACATGAAAGACGTGAAGGATTTCGATCCTAACGATCCAGAAGTGGGACTGGTTCATCGTATTGACAAGGATACTTCCGGACTGTTGGTAGTGGCAAAGACACCGGATGCCAAGACGGCTCTGGGAAAACAGTTCTTCAACAAGACCACCCATCGCAGCTATAATGCCCTGGTATGGGGAAACATCGTAGAGGACGAGGGACGAATCGAAGGCAATATAGGTCGTGACCCCAAGAACCGTCTTCGTATGAAGGTGTTCGATCCGGATAGTGGAATAGGCAAGACAGCCGTTACCCATTATAAGGTACTGGAACGTTTCGGCTACACCACCTTGGTGCAATGCATTCTCGAGACAGGCCGTACCCATCAGATACGTGCCCACATGAAGCATATCGGTCATCCGCTCTTCATGGATGCAACCTATGGAGGTGCCGAGATTCTTAGAGGTCAGCGCAGCAGCAGCTATAAGGCATTCATCCAGAACTGTTTCAAACTCTGTCCACGTCAGGCTCTCCATGCTAAGACATTGGGATTCGTCCATCCTTCCACAGGCAAGCAGATGGACTTTGACAGTCAGTGGCCCGATGACTTCCGACAACTGATAGAGAAGTGGAGAAACTTCTTAGCAGGCTCCACACAAGATACTTTTCAAGAAAGATAACGATATAATCAATATAACAAAATGGACAACAACAAAAGAACGATAGCCATCGTATGTGGTGGCGATTCTTCTGAGCACGACGTTTCATTGCGCTCAGGTCAGGGACTCTACTCTTTCTTCGACAAAGAGCGTTACAATATTTATATAGTAGACGTCAAGGGTATCGACTGGCATGTGGCATTCGATGATGGCACAACAGCCGAGATCGACAAGAATGATTTCTCGTTTGTCAAAGACGGCAAGCGCGAGTTCTTCGATTATGCCTATATCACCATCCATGGTCAGCCAGGCGAGAATGGTGTGATGCAAGGCTATTTCGACCTGATTCACATGCCTTATTCTACCAGTGGCGTACTTGTGGAGGCAATGACCTTCGACAAGTATGTACTCAACAACTATCTGCGTGGCTTTGGTGTAAAGGTAGCTGACAGTATTTTGCTTCGTCGTGGCGAGGCTTACGATGAGGAGGCTATAGCCAAGCGCATCGGTATGCCTTGCTTTGTGAAGCCAGCAGCCGATGGCAGCAGCTTCGGCGTGTCCAAGGTAAAGGAGAGCGATCAGTTGGCTCCTGCTCTTCGTCTGGCGTTCATGGAGTCAGAAGAGGCTATGGTAGAAGCCTATATGCAGGGTGTGGAAATCTCGCAGGGCATCTACAAGACCAAGGATAAGTGCGTGGTGCTTCCGGCCACAGAGGTGGTGACAACCAACGAGTTCTTCGACTATGATGCCAAATATAACGGTCAGGTGCAGGAAATTACACCAGCCCGTCTCTCACCCGAGACTGCAGAAGAGGTGGCAAAGACCACTTCGCGCATTTACGACATTCTGCATGCCAACGGAATCATCCGCATCGACTACATCATCACCAAGGACAAGGACGGCAAGGATGTGGTCAATATGTTGGAGATCAATACCACTCCTGGTATGACCGTGACGAGCTTCATTCCTCAGCAGGTACGTGCTGCCGGACTCGACATCAAGGATGTACTGAGCGACATCGTGGAGAATCAATTTTAATAATTAATGAGGAGTTAAGGAGTTAAAGAAGTTAAGGAGTTATGACAACGGAAGGATTTAATGGTATGTAAAGATATCGTTTTAGAACATTTGTCTTAACTCCTATAAAATCATAAAGTTATGAAGATCCCTCAAGAATTTGATGCCATTCGACCTTGGGAGCCTGAAGACTTGCCCGAGGTGTTCGGCCGCCTGTTGGCCAACGAACAGTTTAAGCAGGTGCTTGCCTATCTCTATCCGCAGGTGCCTTTCGAGATGATTGCCAAGAAACTCAAGGCGTGCAAAACCAATTTGGAGTTTCAGTTTGCTTTTGCCTACGACTTTGTAAAAGGTCTGCTTGCAAAGGTTGCTAAAGGCTACGAGATGGACTGTACGGCCATCGACTCTTCCAAGTGCTATACCTTTATCAGCAACCATCGAGATATTGTGCTCGACTCTGCCATCCTTGACGTGCTGCTGGTGGACAACAAGTTTACCACAACTTGCGAGATAGCTATTGGCGACAACCTCTTGTCGTTGCCTTGGGTCAAGGACTTGGTACGTGTGAATAAGGCTTTCATCGTAGAGCGTGCACTCTCCATGCGTCAGATGCTCATGTCGAGCAAACGACTTTCCGACTATATGCACTTTGCCGTCAAGGAGAAGAACGAGAATATCTGGATAGCTCAGCGTGAGGGACGCGCCAAGGACAGCAACGACCGCACACAGAAGTCAATCCTTCAGATGATGTCGATGGGAGGTGAAGGCAGCATCATCGAACGGCTCATGCAGTTGCATCTCGTTCCGCTGTCTATCAGCTATGAGTACGATCCTTGCGACTATCTCAAGGCTAAGGAGTTTCAGCAGAAGCGCGACAATGCCGAATGGAAAAAAGGACCTACCGACGACCTGGTGAGCATGCAGACAGGTATCTTTGGCTTTAAAGGTCATGTGCACTATCATGCTGCTCCATGTCTCGACGGCTATCTTGCGCAGATGGATCCTGAGACTCCCAAGCAGGATATATATAATAAGGTGGCTACGTATATCGACAAACAGATTCATGCCAACTACATGCTCTATCCGGGCAACTATGTGGCACTCGATCTCTTAGAGGAAACTTCCGCTCATGCCGACAAGTATACCGAGGCAGAGAAGGCAACCTTCGAGCAGTATATTGCCGGTCAGTTGCAGAAGATTGATTTGCCCAACAAGGATGAGGCTTTCCTCCGTGAGCGTATGCTCACCATGTACGCCAACCCTGTGCGCAATTATCTTTTAAGTAAAGACTGAACGCATAGACGTTAGTCGTTTGATGCGATAGGATAAAAAACGCAAGTACTTTCATTGCCTGTTGAAAGTACTTGCGTTTGTTATTTTAAGTACTTGCGTTGCTCATCGCAAGTACTTTTGTTTTTGGGATGAAAGGATTTTGTGCCACAAATGCTTAAATCCAAAAAGTCAAGGAATATAGTGTAAAAAATCTTGCTTTTATGTCATAATACCTACTTCCGAGGGTGTTTACAGTGATTCCAGCATACGCTTGATGACAACCTCGGCAGAAATCTCACGGTTGGCAGCCTCTGGTATTACCAGGCTGTTCTTGCTTTCGATGACATCATCGGTGACAATCAGTCCTCGGCGTACTGGCAGACAGTGCATGAAGCATCCGTTGTTGGTCCAGCTCATGTGCTCCTCGTCGATGGTCCAGCTCATGTCCTTGCTCAATATCTCACCATATTGTGCTGGATCCTTCACGCCTGGACAGCTCCAGTTCTTAGCATACACGAAGTCAGCGCCTTCCAGCGCCTTCTTCTGGTCGTACTCCACCTTGGCATTGCCCACAAACTTAGGGTCGAGCTCATAACCTTCTGGATGAGTAACTACGAAGTCGACGTCGGCTGCATTCATCCACTGTGCGAATGAGTTGGGCACAGCCTGAGGCAAAGCACGGCAATGAGGAGCCCAGGTAAGAACCACCTTAGGACGTGCCACCTTCTTGTGCTCCTCGATGGTGATGAGGTCGGCAAATGCCTGAAGAGGATGGACGGTTGCGGTCTCCATGGCGAAGACGGGACGTCCGCTGTACTTCACAAACTGATTGACGATGGTCTCGGCATAATCGTAGTCGCGGTCTTTCAGTCCGGCAAAACTGCGAATACCAATCAGGTCGCAGAAACTTCCCATCACAGGGATGGCCTCTAAAAGGTGCTCGCTCTTGTCGCCGTCCATGATGACGCCACGTTCCGTCTCGAGTTTCCATGCTCCTGCATTCACGTCGAGTACGATGACGTTCATGCCCAAGTTCATGGCTGCCTTCTGTGTACTCAGGCGGGTACGAAGACTGTTGTTGAAAAATATCATCAGCAAGGTTTTGTTCTTGCCTAATTCTTGATAACCGAAACGGTTTGCCTTTACTTCCTGTGCCTCGGCGAGCGCTGCTTTCAAATCGCCAAGGTCTTCAACATGAAAGAATGTTTTCATTGTTATTTGTTTTTTATTTGTTATTTCTTATTTCTTATATATTATATTACTATAGAATTGGCTTTCCCTTTGACCGTCGAACGTTGTTTCTTTACTCTTCGTTCTTCACTTCCTTGTCTGGCCGTTTCCTGTAATCAACCACTTGTAGGTGGTAATTTCTTCGAGAGCCATAGGTCCGCGTGCACCCAGTTTCTGTGTACTGATGCCTATCTCGGCACCGAGTCCAAACTGTGCTCCATCAGTAAAACTTGTTGGGGCATTCACGTATACGCAGGCAGCATCCACCATGGCTTGAAATTTCTTTTGTGCTTCCTCGTTGCCAGATACGATGCTCTCGCTGTGTCCGCTTCCGTATGTGGCGATGTGGTCGAGCGCCTCGTCTTCTGTCGCCACCGTCTTGATACTCATCTGCATACTGAGCCATTCGGTGTTCCAGATGCTCCTGATCTGAGGATTCTCTTCCTTCATCTTCTGCTCGCTCTCCTCGGCCTTATATAATAAGGTGTCGGGATAGTTGCCTTTCAGGGCTTTGTAGGCCTTGGTGTCGGCATGAATCTTTGTCTCATGTTTGGCAAGTTCTTCGCACAGCGTTCGAAGGTCGTTCAAACGGCTTTCGTGAATGAGCAGACAGTCGAGGGCATTGCATACACTTACCCTTCGGCACTTGGCATTGGTGATGATTCGTTTGCCCATCTCTATGTCTCCGTCCTTGTCGAAATAACAATGTACCACACCGGCTCCTGTTTCTATGACCGGCACCTTGGCTGTGTCGCGTACAAACTGTATGAGCTTCTTTCCACCACGAGGAATGCAGAGGTCTATGTAGCCTACGGCATTCAGCATCTCGCCTGTTGCCTCATGGGTGGCAGGCAGAAGGGTCACTACATTGGGACTGATGCCAAAAGTTTTCAACACTCTGTGGATAAGTTCCACGCCGGCAGTGTTGGAGGTGTCTGCATCCTTTCCTCCTTTCAGCACACATGCATTTCCGCTTTTGAAGCAGAGAGAGAAAACATCATAGGTTACGTTGGGGCGTGCTTCGTAAATCATTCCGATGACCCCGAAAGGGACGGCTACCCGCTGCAGATGCAATCCGTTATCGAGTGTCTTGTCCTTGAGAACTCTTCCAAGCGGTGAGGGCAACGTACTGACGTGTCTCATGTCTGAAGCAATATCCTGGAGTCGTTGCTCTGTGAGTTGCAATCGGTCATAGAGTGGGTTCGCCTTGTCCATCTTCGCCAAGTCTTCTGCATTTGCTGCAAGGAGCGCAGGAGTTTCGGCGATGATGGCATCAGCCACCGCCTGCAGGATTTCATTACGTTGGTCATCGGTAAGCAGACCTAATGTCTTGCTTGCCGCCTTTACTTGTTCGAAGGTCTCTTTCAGTTCCATTGGCTTTTTCCTTTCTTGTTTATGATAAGTGACTTGTATTTTTACAGTCACTAAGCTGTTCCTTTGTTGCAAAAGTAAGCATAATTATTGATAATTACAAGCTTTATGTGGGAAAAAGTAATGATTATGCTGATAAATGGATAGTTATGCAAAAAATGATACAAAAGAGGGTGCTTTTATATTTGCTGCTTAGTTTTGTGCTCAACTGTATTCCCCTGCTTAAAAAACGCACCTAAGAGTTTTTTTGAAATAGAATTACGCAAAAACCCTTCACCCTTCATCTATCCCTCGGAATCCCCTGTGTTTATCGGGGTTTCAGGGGCTGAATGGCACAAATCCACCCTTCATCACCCTTCATCGCCTGTCATTTCGAGTCATTTTCTGTCATTCAAATTGTTTTCAGTTCGTTATGAACTCACTTCCCTCACTTTCCTATTTGTTAAATTTCTATTATGAATTTGTTTTGCCAATAGTGGATAAATCTATGTTCTAAACTTTCGAACATAAGTCCTAAACTTTGGAACACAAGTTCTAAACTATCGAACATAAGTTCTAAACTTTAGAACATAGATTATATAAGCTACAGAGAACATTTTCTGTGGTTTAACGATATGGTTAACCACTCTTTGTGTAATTTTTAATACGAGTTGACTCGCTTGTTACTTAGTTATAAATTACGTTGGCTTACTTCATTTTAGTCATATTCACAGTTGACTACTTATGCAGAAGTTGCATCAGTTAGCCGGAATCCGAAAATGGCAAAAAAATGAAGAGTAATGAAGGGCGATGAAGGATGATGAAGGGTTAATTTTGACCTTTCTCTCTCGAATCCCCTGTGTTTATCGGCATTTCGGGCGTATAGATGAAGAGTGAAGGGTTTTTGCGTAATTCATTTTTATAAATACTGATGCAGGAAAAATGCCTACTTATGGCACTATTGTGCCCAGCGCTGGGCACAATAGTGCTCTTTGAGGAGCAATTTTACAGGAGGGGAAGTGATATTTTTGTAATGCATTATGACAAGGGCTGTTTGTGTTGCTAATCCTTGGGGGATGTTTGTATGGGCGTGTCAATCGGGCACTTCGACGATAAGATAGGTAGATTTCAAGATACAAAAGAGGGTGTGCCATAAATAACATGGCACACCCTCTTTATGGGTATAGAGTTTGTTATTCTACGTTGAAAGAGTAGATGTCATCGAATTGCTTGTTGGTTCCGATGGCGCCAGATACTGATTTAACGACGACTCCATTGATGATCACACGGCAGTTGTATCGTCTGCCCACAACACCGCCGAAGTGATGAACCTTTACCTGGTATTGTCCTGGAGTGAAATTGTCATTCACGCTATAGATGTTCTCTACTGCATTGCCGGGGTTGGATATCCAATCACGGTCGAGTTCGAAACAGCCTTGTTTCTTGTTGGTGAAGAAAACGTGTAAGTTATCCGGACCATAAAGGTGCAGGTCGTAGTCTGTATGTTCTGCTTCGGAAGGATTGACCCATGTCAGGGTGGCCTGGAACTTGCCTGTTCCATATGTTGTGGTGATGGTGCCCCATGCGTCAGAACGTCCGTCGTTCCAGAAGATGTTGTCCAGCTTGATGTCTGTCCATCCAGAATATGTGTCATATCCACCTGTGCCTGCGATGAGTTTATTGGTTACATTTACTCTGATGACAGATGAATATTGTTCCATTTCTGTGTCGGAGTTCAACTGGCTTCGTTTCTGGCGAGACAGCACGGCTTTGTATTCTCCTCTTGCCACGTATGCCATGTACAGGGGTGATCCGTTGGGTGAGAAGGCTATCATCTTGGCATCTTTTGAGCTGCCGTTGACAGGAGTGAGAGTGAGGTAGTAGAAATATTCGTTGTCTATATATTTCTGTAATATGCGGACTCCACCCATTTCTGTGGTCTGTTGTGGATATTCCACCAACACGAAGTATCCTGTCTCAATGAGTGACACATTGGAGGTGCCGTCAGCGTTGCGAGAGGAGAATGGTACTACTTCCCAACTGTTGGTATAGTCATTGTAACGCAGCAATACGTAGTTGGTGTTGCCTCCTGTGGGGCATTTGAGCACGAGCGGGCTGTTGAACGTGAAGTTCATAGGCTCTATCTTTATGCTGTTTCTCCCTACGATGCTGGCACCTGTTGGCAGCTGGCAGGGCAGGTCGGGAATATCAACATGGCTAATAGAAAAAGCCACTCGTCCGTTGTCGCCAGAGTTGGTCTTTGGCACGGAACCCTTGGGTACGTAGAGTGTGAAGCCTCCATTCTCGATGTCGGCATATTCATTGGTACCAACCACCACCGTCTGGTCGCCATCGACAAACTCGTTTTTCTCTCCCTTTTCCAGTACCATGGTGTCATCACCATCGCTCAGGCACGAGGTGAATAGTATTGCAGTCAGACCTATCACCAGTGTGCATATCTTATATGTCATTGATTTCTTCATGTTATTATTTTTTTAGTTGTTCTTAATGGTAAACTCTACGCGGCGGTTCTTGGCACGCCCTTCCTCAGTGTCGTTGTCGGATATGTTCCCGCTGCTGCTTGGAACTGATGGCGGCGATCTCGTTGAGACAGTTCCGGAAGAAACGGTTCACATGGTATTCATGCATATGGGAACCGACGTTCCGGTAGTCCCGGTGGCGCAGGATCGGGATATTATAAAAGAAGATATCCGGGCCCTGGAGCCCGATCTGGTAGAGCCAGCGGTATTTGGAGATCACATGCTTTAAATAATTGTTCGGCAGATCGTTATAGGCCTTTACGCCGAACAGGTAATGGGTCGTAAATCCTGGCAAATCGACCAGCTCCTTTATATTGGTTTCTGTACTGGTTTCCGGAAGGCGTCGGAAATCCTGCCTCCGGCATCATACCCTCAGTATATCATATCTTACGGTAAATTGGAATAAAACATAATGAGAAAAGTCGCAGCAGGAGGTTGGAATGATCCATTGGATCCATACGATGGTCTGGGGGCCGGGGATGCTGGTTTTATTCCTGGCTGTGGGGATCCTTTATACGATCCGGTTAAGAGGTTTTGTGTTCTGGGGTTTCCCCCGGTGGTGGAAAAATACGGCCGGGAGCCTGTGGAAAACTCCGGAAAAGACAGGGACCAATGAGGAAAACATGCAGGGCGGGGATGCGGCCGGGGGAATGTCGCCGTTCCAGTCGGCGTGTACGGCCCTGGCAGCTACCATCGGTACAGGGAACATAGCC
>ENA-OPBL01002682-OPBL01002682.1-human-gut-metagenome-genome-assembly--contig:-NODE-2682-length-12541-cov-2.627022_pt1 | contig 12541 bp, 10 predicted proteins | sample MGYA00241073_ERZ501461 | MGnify/ENA primary metagenome ERZ501461 (study PRJEB25962, sample SAMEA2042630) | human gut metagenome | biome: human gut; feature: human-associated habitat; material: faeces... | reverse complement strand
CGAACGAGAAGCCCGAGCCCAGGATGTCGTTGCCCAGCAGCCCGTATTCCCGCGCCTGTTCGATGGCTCGCCTGAGCCGTTCGATGGCCAGCGGGTATTCGGCGCGGATGTAGATCAGTCCGTGCGAGGCGCCCGTGCAGTAGCCGTTGATGGCCATCGCTTCGAGGATCGAGTGGGGATCGCCTTCGAGGATCGAACGGTCCATGAATGCGCCCGGATCCCCTTCGTCGGCGTTGCAGACCACGTATTTGCGGTCGGCTTTCGCATCGCGCGTGATCTTCCACTTCAGGCCGGTGGGGAAACCGCCTCCGCCGCGCCCCCGCAGGCCGGAGTCGATGATCTCCTGCAACACGTGGTCGGGCTGCATGCCGAGCACTTTGGCCAGGGCTGCGTAGCCGTCGCGGGCGATGTATTCGCCGATGTTCTCGGGGTCGATGAACCCGCAGTTCCGCAGGGCGATGCGCAGCTGCGGCTTGTAGAACTTCATGTGCTTGCTGTCGGGTACGTGCTGCCCCGTGTCGGGGGCCGTGTAGAGCAGCCGCTCTACCTTGCGGCCTTTGACGACATGCTCCCGGACGATCTCTTCGGCGTCTTCGGGTTTGACCGAGACGTAGAAGGTGTTGTCGGGGATCATCTTGACGATCGGCCCCTGCTCGCAGAAGCCGAAGCAGCCGGTGCGGATCACCCGTGTGCGCTCGGACTCTCCCGTTCGGTCGAGCGCCCGGCGCAGGGCCGCGATGATCTCCTCGCTCCGCGATGCCCGGCATCCCGTGCCGCCGCATACCAGGATGTAGTTATTGATTTTTGCCATCGGGTTGGATGCTTGTTAAAGATTCGGATCGTTTTCCTTCGTTTCAGATGCCCGGCTCGACGGTCGGACCTGTCGCCTCTTTCCGAAAATTCTCGGATTGCCGGACGCAGTTTATGCTTCGATCAGGCCTTCGGCCGTTTCGCCCCGGACGATTTGCCGCTCGACGAGCTCCGCGACGCGCTCGGCAGTGACATGGCCGTAAAGAACCGGCCTGCGGCCCGGCAGCGTGATTTCGACGGTGGGTTCGTCCTTGCAGTGTCCGGCGCAGCCGGTCTGGGTTACGATGCCCCGGATGCGACGCGCGGCCAGTTCTTCGACGAATGTTGCGAGGACCGCTTTGGCTCCGGCGGCGATGCCGCATTCGTCCATCGAAACCCGGATCTGGGGCAGCTCATCGGGTGTGTTGCTGTTTTCCCGGATCTCGAGGTCGGCACGCAGTTTTTCGCGCATGAGGCGCAATTCCTCCGGAGTGTTTATTTTTGCCATGTTTTCCGGTCGTTTAGAGTTTGATTTTTCAGGTTTGTTCGCTCCTGCCTGCCGAAAAATATCCCGGAAACGGAGCTTCTTTCGGGATCGGGTGGTTAAATATAATCATTTGTTATCAAAATAACAATAAAAACGGCCGGAAAAAAGGGGCGGAATAAAAAAGCGGTCCCAGAGAACCGCTGGAGCGGGGTGCGGGGTGTCCCGGAAACAGCCGGGTGGTCGATGAAGGTCGCTGCCGGGAAAAAGTATAGCGTTATGGCTTGTCCGGTCCGCAATGCCGCCGTCCCTGTTTCTGATGGGCGTTCCGGGGTTCCGGGATTTGTACCGGCTCGGCCCCGGTTGCGGCAGCAGTCGAGTGCCCGGCCGCGCATCGTCGGGCCGTTGCGGTGAAAGCCGAGTGCGCCCCCGGACGAGTATGGCGGCTTGCGTATCTTTTTTATCGTGGAGGATTGTCGCGGGAGAGTGATTGCGAAAAAGGCTGCCCATTGACGGGCAGCCTTTCGATTTTGCAGGCCCTGTAAGCCGGGTTCTGTGCTCCGGTTGCCCGGAGTCCCCATCATTTATCTAGGACGCCGGTCTCCCGGCGCTTCAAGCAACCTACCCCCCGGCATTGGACGAGCAACCCTTGATTGCCGGTATACATGGTCTTGCAACCCACGAGATGTACTGTCCGAAGCGTATCGCTACCTTCGCGGTGGGCTCTTACCCCGCCTTTTCACCCTTACCCCTGCGGGGCGGTTATTTTCTGTTACACTTGCTATACCCTCACGGATATCAAGCCGTTAGCTTGCGTGGCGCTCTGCGTTGCCCGGACTTTCCTCCCCCTGTTGCCAGGCGGCGATGGAGCGGACCTGCGGGGCAAAGGTATGAATAAGTCGGGGATAAAAGTAAATTTATTCATGTTTTATCACGCGAAAATATTCGGGACGCAGTCGGGACAAGGGAAAATTTTGCAGGGAATCCGCCTCCCGCTTTTGATCGGCTGCCGGCGACAAGGCTATCCGATTTGGTGCAGGTTGCGGCTTGTCGTGCGGGAAAGAGGTTTTCCTTCAGATTGTAATTATTTTATAATAAAAAATAATGTATTTATTGTTTGTTTATGTGAAAATTATTATAATTGTATTGGGTTATTTTGTATAAATCAAGTAGATTGGAAGATGATAAGGAATATATTAGTTGTATTTTTATTGCTTTTTGTTGGTTTTTCATGTGATTTGAAAAATAGAAAAACAAAAAATTTAAGAGATATTTATGGCCAAAATCTTATTTTACCTGGTCATGCGACATGGAAAATAGAAGGTCGTGATACGGTAATAAACATAGAAAATTTAGCACCTAAACTTGTTGTATATTATAGTAGTGGAACATGTGCGCCATGTTCATTAAAAGGCTTGCATCATTGGGGGAAAATAATAGATAGTGTAGAATTAGTGGGACCCTCACTTGAAATAGTCTTTATTATTAAGGCGAATAGATACGACTCTTTGTTTTTTCATAGTTTAAATTCAGAGCATTTTATATTTCCTGTATTATGCGATAAGGAGGGGGAGTTTGAAGAAAATAATCTTTTACCTATAAATAAGGAATATAATGCCTTTTTGTTGGATTCAAATAACGAGGTTGTATATGTCGGGTCACCGCTATTAGGACGAAAAATGCGAAGTTTATTTATAAGTATAGTAAAAGTTCTGAATAATGATTATCGTAACGGTGTCAATAGTGACTTGCCATCATCTGATACCATAGATAATATAAGTAGTTAATCAAGCGGTGAATGGCATAAAATAATAGGATTTATACATATTCATTTAATATGTTTTATATATAAAGATTGATTCTATGAGAAAATATATGTATTTGATATCTATTTTGATATTATCATCATGTCAAGTTGCAGATGTCCAAAATGGTACAGAAAAGAAAGATAATTTTTTGCAGGAGGTTGGTCGCTTAAGTGATTTTGTATTGTCTCAATCAAAAGTTGGAGGGTATCTGTCTGAAGAAGATGCTGTAATTTTAGATAATTGGTTAAAAGAGTTGTCTACTCGATATGATTTTCAAAATAATTTTGATTATTGTGGAGATATTTATACTCGTTCTGATTATGAACCAGATTTTTATGATTATTTGAATTGGATTGAAGAAAATGCTACTTCTGGTTTTTACCAAATTATTTATCGTTGGCTGGTTGATGAAGAATTTGATGATGATTTAAATCAAATTCTTGCAAACACTATTTTGTTGCCGAATGAACAGGTTGCAATAGCTGTTGTTTATCCATTGGTACAAAATTCTTTGGTGGAATTTGAAAGCCGAGGGGGAGTTGATCAATGTTACGATCAATATAATAGTGATATAAAACGCTGTAAAAGGGATTATCATATAACTATGGCTGTGGTGACTGCCGTTTCGGTCTTATCCGGAGGAAGCGCTGCACCGGCTGCTGCGGTATCCCTCGTTGGAAATACCGTTGCTTTGAAGAGTTGCATGGATGGTGCTGCCCGAACTTTTGATATTTGTGTGAAGTATGCAAAATAGAGATTCGAATTGGAGACATTTTCTGGGAGACCGCTGTCGGATCGTGCGATGCGATCCGGTTCCCGGGCGGATATTCACTTCCGAGAGGCTGCTGTGGGCTTTGGCGGTTGTGATCGGAATCGAGCTGCTTGTTTCCCAGGTCATCTCTTGGGAAGTATCGGTTTGGGTAGCGATGTGTGGTGACGGTTTGCTTGCACTCGGGACCTTGGGGTTGTTCCTGGCCCGAATATACCGCAACCGGGAGGTGGACTGGTTGTTGCTTTTCGTTGCCGTGATGATGGTGCTGTTGGCCGCTAATCATTGGGAGATAGCGCAGAGCCATCCGATCGCGGGGTGATACGCCCCGTTGTTTCTCTAACGCCGAGTCGCCGGAACCTGCAAAAGGCCCGGCGATTCGGCGTCAGAGGTGAATCGCTGTTTTTTATTTTTCGGTGTCCGTACCGAAAATGTTGAAACGCCGGAGCAGCGGGTTGCGGCGGTCGAGCAGCAGGAACTCCAGCAAGAGCAGGACGAGGGCCGCTCCGATCAGGTATTGGAACTGTTCGTTGAACTCCTCGAAGCGGAGGGCCGCCAGGTCGCCTTTTTCCATATTGTTGATCGTGCGTACGATTTCGTCCAGCCCGATCGACTGGTTGGTCGAGCGGATGTAGGCTCCGTCGGTCGCCTGTGCGATCTTTTCGAGCAGGGGTTCGCCCAGTTTCGATACGACCATCTCTCCCTTGTCGTCCTTGATGAACTCGCCGCCGATCTGGATCGGAGCGCCTTCCGGCGTGCCGATGCCGATGGTGAAGATGCGGATGCCCTGTTCGGCGGCCCGTTCGGCCGCTTCGATGGCGCCGGAGTCGTGCCCTTCGCCGTCGGTGATGAGCACGATGACGCGTCCTGCGGGGTTATCTCCCTTTTCCGAAAAGGACATGGTGGCCAGCGAGAGGGCCTGACCGATGTCGGTGCCCTGCACCGAAACCATCGAAGGGGATATTCTGCGGGCAAAGGCTTTGGCCATGCGGTAGTCCGAGGTGATCGGCAGTTGCACTACGGCGTCGCCCGCGAAGACGACCAGTCCCACGCGATCCTGCTTGAGTCCGTCGAAGAGCTTGTCGATGGCGTATTTGGTGCGTTCGAGGCGGTTGGGCTGGAAATCCTCGGCGAGCATCGAGTTCGAAACATCGACCACGAGCATCATCTCGATACCCCGGCTCTCCACCTCGCGGAGTTTCGAACCCAGCTGCGGCCGTGCGAGCGCCAGGGTGAGCAGGGCGAATGCCGTGAGGTACAGGATGAATTTCAGACGCCGGCGCCCCGTAGAAGCGTCGGGCTGACCTGAAGCGCGGCGTGGCGGCAACAATAAAATGGTATAAAGACAACGGCGTGCGAGCTGTCCGGCGGCCGTCCATACGGCGACGAGCAACGGGAGGAGCCACAGCAGCCAGAGGTATTCGGGATATGCGAATCTGAACATTACGGCAGGGATTTTAACCAGAGGGTACGCAACAGAAATTCCACGAGCAGCAGGGCCAGAGCCGCCGCTGCCCAGCGGAGGTACTCCTCGGTGTAGGTGGTGTATTGCGATATTTCGACCTTGCTCTTTTCGAGCTGGTTGATTTCGTCGTAGATGGACTGTAGTTTGGCGTTGTCCGTGGCGCGGAAGTAACGGCCGCCCGTGAGATCGGCGATCTCGCCGAGTATCTTTTCGTCGATCTGCACCTTGGCCTGCACGACGGTCGGGTTCCCGAAGAAGTCCACCGTCGGATAGGGGGCCGTGCCGCGTGTGCCGACACCGATCGTATAGACGCGGATGCCCTGGTCGCGGGCGATCTCCGCAGCCGTGAGGGGAGCGATTTCACCCCGGTTGTTCTCTCCGTCGGTCAGCAGGATGATGACCTTGCTCTTGGCGTTGCTCTCGCGCAGGCGGTTGATTGCCGTCGCCAGTCCGTTGCCGATGGCCGTGCCGTCCTCCACCACGCCGCTGCGCAGGCGTCCCAGCAGGGTTTGCAGCGTCCCCTGATCGGTCGTCAGCGGGCTTTGGGTGAAGGCTTCGCCCGCGAAGGCCACCAGTCCGATGCGGTCGCCGGGGCGGTCGGTGATGAAGTTGCCGGCAACCTGCTTGGCTGCCTGGATGCGGTCGGGCTGGAGGTCCTGGGCCAGCATCGAGGTCGAAATATCGATCGCCAGCACGATGTCGATGCCTTCGGTGTTACTCGTCGAGCCTTCATCGACCGATTGGGGGCGGGCCAGCGCTACGATGAGGAGCGCGACGGCCGCGCAGCGCAGCGCGAAAGGCAGATGCCGCAGGTAATAACGTACGGTACGCGGTGCTTCGGCGACACCGTCGATGGTCGATACCTGGATCGAAGCGCCGCCCTGACGGGTCCGCCAGACGTAATAGACCACCATGAGCGGAATGACCGCGAGCAGCCACAAAAAGTATGGAGAGGCGAATTGCATAGCCGTTTCAGAATTGATTCGTTACCAGTTTTTATTGCCGCGTACCACGACCCCGGCTTTCTCCTTGAGTTTCTCCTGGGTCTTGTCCTCCTGGGCCTGGATCGCATCCAGCATCCGTTCCTGTTCTTCCGGGGAGATGCCGTTTTCGCGGGGTTGGCCGGGCTGCCGGTCGTCGCTGTCCGGTTTGTCGGAATCCTGCGGCTGTTCGTCGGGATTTTGTCCGTTCTTGTCGGGATCATTCTGACCGTTCTGCCGGTCTTGTTGATCCTGTTGCTCGCCGCCCTTGTCCTGCTGCCGGTCTTTGTCCGAATTATTATCCTTGTTTTTGTCTTGATTCTGATCCTGACCGCCGCTGTTCTGCTGGTCCTTGTTCTGGTCTTTGTTTTGATCCTCGTTCTGCTGTTTTTGCAGCAGTCGCTTGGTGTAGGCGTAGTTGTACTTGGCCTCCTGGTCGGCAGGATTCATCCGCAGGGAGTTCTTGTAGCTTTCGAGCGCCTCCGGGTATTTTTCCTGCTTGAATTGGGCGTTGCCCAGGTTGTAGAAAGCCTCGGCCCGTTCCTGGTCGGTGCGGGTGGAGTCTGCGGCGATGCGTTCGAGCGTCTTGGCCGCCTCTTCGTATTTTTCGGTGCGGTAAAGGGCGCCTCCCAGGTCGTAGGCGGCCTCGAAGTTTTCGGGGGCCGCTTCGAGCGCCTTCGTGTATCGTTCGATGCTGCGGTCGTACCGCTCCTTCGCGAAATCCCGGTTGCCCTTGCGCACGAGGCTGCGCTCGGGGTATTTCTGGGCCGAGGCGCTGCCGATTCCGAACAACAGGGTGATGAATATCAGTAGGATTCTGTTTGGCATGGCGTGTCGGATGCTATTGGGTGTCGTCTTGTTCAGCGCCCTCCTCCGCGATTTCTGCGGGCTTGGTCTCCTCGACGAAATAGTAGGCGTTCAGGTAGTTGTCTTCGTTGGTCGTCCCTTCGGGCCGGGCTTTGGCGAATTTCACCAGGTCGGCGTCCCGGAGGATCGCCTGCAGGTCCATGACGCATTTCTGCGGCAGGTCGTAACGGCGGACTGCGGCGAGAATTTCGTCGGAGGTCATCTCCATCGCACCGAAGCCGTAGCGGTCGGCCAGGTAGGTGCGCAGGATGTCCGTCAGACCCGAATAATACTGTTTGTGGCGTCCGCTCTGCCAGAGTTTCTGGTTGTGGAGCGTTTCGAGCGCTTGGATGGCTGCGATGTGGGGCGGCAGGGGCGGTGCGGGACGGAAGATGTCGCGTACCTTGCGGGCGTAGCGGGCCATCAGGCGGCGGCCTGCGTAGATCGCGCCGCCCAGGACGATCAAACCCAGCAAGCTCCAGAGGACGTAGCCGCTGATTTCGCCGTAGCGGAAGGGCAGCGTGCGCTGGGCTTTGATATCGTAGATCGTGTGCGACGTGGAGTCGATCTGAAAGGTTCCCACCTGCAGCCGCAGGGTATCGGCGGTATAGAGCGTGTCGGTGATGTTCTTGTCCAGATAGAGCACTTGTGCGCGTCCCAGGCCGAGGTTGCCCTCCTCGAACGCCGCCAGCGTGTAGCGTTTGCGCAGGCTCAGGTGACGTCCGTCGCGCCGGAGGGTGTCCACCGGATGCGATTCGACGACCTCCAGTCCGCTCTGCGGAGGCGGGTTGAAGGTGGGAAATTCCACGACCTGCACCAAATCACGATCGACGTCGATCACCACGTCGAAGCGGTCGCCGATTCCGATGCTGTCGGGTTCGACGCGGGCGGTGATCGTCGGCGGTGCGGCGTACAGAACGGTCGTCAGCCCCGTCAGAAGAGCTGTCGCCAGAGCTGTTTTTACTCTTTTCGTGATGGATGTCCGACCGGCTTTCGGACGACCCGAAGACCGCAGGCCGACGAGCACCGCTTCCGAAGGAGGTGTTTGCGCGGCATTTTGCCGCTCTGCGGCGGCGGACGGTTGAATACCGCCGTTGCGTGCGAACGGAGAGCAGGTTGATGCCGGGTTATTTGGGATCGACTTCATCGCTGTTTGAATAGTTTGATGAGTTCCACGACGTAATCCCCGTCGGTCGATACCTCGGCCGTGTCGATGCGGTGGTGTTTGAGCGCCGAGAGGATGGCGGCGCTCCGCTCCTGCCAGACGCGGGCGTAGTGCTCCCGCACCCGGGCCGAGGAGGTGTCCACCCACGCTTTTCGGCCCGTTTCGGCGTCTTTCATTTCGATGATCCCTACGTCGGGCAGTTCGGCTTCGCGGGGGTCGCTGACGCGGATTCCCACCAGGTCGTGTTTTCCGGAAGCGATCTTGAGCGCGTCCTCAAGCGCCGTACGGTCCTTGCCGGGGTCGAGAAAGTCCGAGAGCAGGAAGGCCGTGCAGTGTTTTTTGGTGACGTTGGTCAGGAAACGCAGCGCTTCCGAGATGCGCGTTCCCCGCGATTGCGGCTCGAAGCCGACCAGTTCGCGGATGATGGCCAGGATATGGCTGCGCCCCTTTTTCGGGGGGATGAATTTCTCGATCCGGTCGGAGAAGAAGATGCAGCCCACCTTGTCGTTGTTCTCCGAGGCCGAGAAGGCCAGCACGGCGGCGATTTCGGTTTGCAGGTTCTTTTTCAGGCGGTCCGTAGTGCCGAACATCCGGGAGCCGCTGACATCCACCAAGAGCATCATCGTCAGTTCGCGCTCCTCTTCATAGACCTTGATGTGAGGCGTGCGCGAGCGGGCCGTGACATTCCAGTCGATGTCGCGCACGTCGTCGCCGGCGCGGTATTCGCGCACTTCGGAAAACGACATGCCGCGTCCCCGGAAGGCCGTGTGATACTTTCCGGCGAAGATTTCATTGGAAAGCCCCCGGGTTTTGATCTCGATCTTGCGGACTCGTTTCAGGATATCGTTTTCGGTCTCCTGCATTATTGCATTTTCAATTAGGGTACGATTACGTTGTTCAGGATGTCGGTGATGATCTGCTCGGTCGAGATGTTCTCGGCCTCGGCTTCGTACGTCAGGCCTATGCGGTGGCGCAGCACGTCGTGGCATACGGCGCGCACGTCTTCGGGAATGACGTACCCGCGGCGGCGGATGAAGGCGTAGGCGCGTGCGGCCTTGGCCAGCGAGATCGACGCACGGGGCGAGCCGCCGTAAGCGATCAGGGGCTGCAGTTTTTCGAGGTTGTATTCGGCCGGTTCGCGGGTGGCGAAGATGATGTCGATGATGTATTTTTCGATCTTTTCGTCCATATAGACCTCTTCGACTACGCGGCGGGCCTTGACGATGTCTTCGGGCGAAGTCACTTTATTGACCTTCGGGAGTCCTTCCCCGGCCAGATTCATACGCATAATGTCGCGCTCCTCCTGTTTCTGGGGGTAGGAGATCTTGGCTTTCAGCATGAAACGATCGACCTGCGCCTCGGGCAATGGGTAGGTGCCCTCCTGCTCCAGCGGGTTCTGCGTCGCCAGCACCAGGAAGGGCTCGGGCAGCGGATAGGTTTTGTCGCCGATGGTCACCTGCCGCTCCTGCATGGCTTCGAGCAGAGCCGACTGCACCTTGGCCGGCGAGCGGTTGATCTCGTCCGCGAGGACGAAGTTGGCGAATACGGGACCCTTGCGGACGAGGAACTCCTCCTTTTTCTGCGAGTAGATCAGCGTACCGATCAGGTCGGCCGGCAGCAGGTCGGGGGTGAACTGAATGCGCGAGAAATCGGCATCGACCGCCTTGGCCAGCGTGGTGATGGCCAGCGTTTTGGCCAGCCCCGGCACGCCTTCCAACAGGATGTGCCCGTTGGAGAGCAGGCCGATCAGCAGGGTGTCGATCAGGTGATTCTGTCCGATAATCACCTTGCCCATTTCGCTGCGCAGCGTATCGACGAAGACGCTTTCGCGTTCGATCCGTTCGTTGAGTTCCTTGATGTTGATGACTTCACTCATTTTTCGGTGTGTATTTTCGATTTTTCGTTGTTTTCGGTATTTATGCAACGCATACCCTACAAAATTATTGCAAAATATGTATTTTTTTCGAAAATCGAAAATCCCGACCGCTCTTTTCGCCCTGATGCGGGGCGGTGCCCCGGTTGAAAAACCGTACCCGGGCGCCGCTTCGGGGCGAAGATCGGGCGGAGGGGGGTCCCGCAGGTTCGCCTTCGGTTGCGGCGTTCCGTCGTATTATTCGGCTGCGGACGCTCCGTCGTTGCCGGGAAATCGCTATATTTGCACGTTATGGAATCTCAAATATTGAAAGGCCTGAATCAGGCCCAGCGGGATGCGGTGGTGAACTACGATTCGCCGTCGCTCATCATCGCGGGCGCCGGGTCGGGCAAGACGCGCGTTCTTACTTCGCGCATCGCCTATATGATCGAGCAGGGGGTGGCTCCGTACAACATCCTCGCCCTCACCTTCACCAACAAGGCCGCCGAGCAGATGCGCGAACGCATCGCCCAGATGCTGCCGGACGGACGGCACCGCTATATCCGCATGGGAACCTTCCACTCGGTTTTTTCGCGCATTCTGCGCGACAACGCCGAACGGATCGGCTTCCCCCAGAGTTTTACGATTTACGAGCCGTCGGACTGCAAGAACCTTCTGAAAACCATCGTCAAGGAGTTGAACCTGGACGATACCAAGTATAAGCCTGCGATGCTCGCCTCGCGCATCTCCTACGCCAAGAACTGCCTGGTCACGCCGGGCGCTTACCTGGCCAATGCGGGTGCCGCAGCCGAAGACCGGCGGATGCAGATTCCCGAGTTCGGCAACATCTACAACATCTATTGCGCCCGCTGCAAGCGGAACGGGGCGATGGATTTCGACGACCTGTTGTTGCAGACCAACATCCTGCTGCGGGACTGTCCCGACGTGACGGCCCACTATCAGGAGCAGTTCAAATACATCCTGGTCGATGAGTATCAGGATACCAACTATGCCCAGTACGTCATCATCCGGCGCCTGTCGCAGCTCCATTCGAAGGTCTGTGTGGTGGGCGACGACGCCCAGTCGATCTATTCGTTCCGGGGGGCCAAGATCGAGAACATCCTCTCGTTCAAGAAGGATTTCCCCAACGCGATGATCTTCAAGCTGGAGCAGAATTACCGCTCGACGCGCACGATCGTCGAGGCGGCCAATTCGGTGATCGAACGCAATTCGAAACGCATGGAGAAGAAGTGCTTTTCGGAAGGGGATATGGGCGAAAAGATCCGCGTGCTCCGAGCCTATACCGACCGCGAGGAGGCCGAAATGGTGGTCAGCGACCTGCGCGACAAGGTGCGGGCTGCGGGCGATGAGTGGGCCGAGGCAGCGATTCTGTACCGCACCAACAACCAGTCCCAGGCGCTCGAAGACGCGCTGCGCCGCAAAGGAATACCTTATCGTATTTACAAGGGCAATTCGTTCTACGACCACAAGGAGATCAAGGATCTGCTGGCCTATATCCGGCTGGTTATCAACCCCCGCGACGACGAGGCCTTCAAGCGGATCGTCAATTACCCTGCCCGGGGTATCGGCGATACGACCGTAGAGCGGATCGCTTTGCTGGCCAAAGCTCGTAATCTGTCGATGTGGGAAGCGGTGGATGCGCTGACGGCCGAGCCGGTGACGGATCCCGTGCAGAAGACCATCGTCCGCAAAGTGGCCGAGTTCGTGGCCCTCGTCCGGGGGCTGTCGTTGGCCCGGGCCGAAAAGGGGCTGTACGACCTGGGACTCGAAATTGCGACTCGTTCGGGTATCATCGGCGCTTACCGGGCCGAGAACACCCCCGAGGCGACCAGTGCGCTGGACAATATCGAGGAGCTGCTCAACTCGATGCAGCTCTTCAACGAGCAGCGCGAGGCCGAGATCCGGGCCGGAGAGCGTCAGCAAGAGGAGCGCGAGGCCGAGATCCGGGCCGGAGAGCGTCAGCAAGAGGAGCGGGCTACGATCGAGGAGTGGCTGCAGGGGGTGATGCTGATGACCGATATGGACAAGGATGATCCCCAGGACCGCAACAAGGTGACGTTGATGACCGTACATTCGGCCAAAGGGCTGGAATACAAATTCGTGTATATCGTCGGATTGGAAGAGAACCTCTTCCCGTCGCAGCGGGCCGTGGAGTCGCCCGACGGTTTCGAGGAGGAGCGGCGGCTCTTTTACGTGGCGCTGACCCGGGCCAAGGAGTTGGCTACGCTCTCCTATGCCGAGATGCGTTTCAAGTGGGGCAATATGGAGTTCTCGCGTCCGAGCTGTTTCCTGCGCGAGATCGACCCCAAATATGTCCGCGCCGACTTCGACGCCGGCGAGGAGCGTCCGCGCCGCCCGCAGG
>ENA-OPBL01002663-OPBL01002663.1-human-gut-metagenome-genome-assembly--contig:-NODE-2663-length-12602-cov-9.707978_pt1 | contig 12602 bp, 9 predicted proteins | sample MGYA00241073_ERZ501461 | MGnify/ENA primary metagenome ERZ501461 (study PRJEB25962, sample SAMEA2042630) | human gut metagenome | biome: human gut; feature: human-associated habitat; material: faeces... | reverse complement strand
ATTTTTTTAAGTCGGCTCTGCCAGAGCAACACTGGACGCTTTCCTCTTTGAAAAGCTATCCCAACGGTGTATGTCGCATTATCTATATCCTTGATAAAAAAGCAAGATAGCCAAAATGTGCGGCAAGCATACATTTCTATTTTCAGGAATAGAATAAATGTTCCGATTACAAACAATTTAAGTCGGAGATAATTTGTCCTTGTGAAAAAATACTGAATTTTATACCTCTGAAATCCAGCACTTTGTAAAATTGAGTGTTGGATTTTTTATTTTCTGCCGCGTTTTTTGCCAATTATATTCATGTGCGCACGCAGAAAACAAAGTGTAATTTTCAAAATTGACAGAACCATGAATTATTTCTTGCTGGCGGAAACCGACTTTTTCCGCCTGATAAACGAAGCCGGCGACTGCAATATGGAAACGGCATACACGGCTTTCGCCACCCAAGTGATCGAACTGTGCAACGGCGGCATGGACATGAACCACTTTTTGCTAATATGGTTCGACAAGACAAAGCCTGTCATCAAGCTGCTTCGTCTAGGAAGCCACTCTGAACTATACTGAAAATCCAACTGCCCTTACTGTGCCATGAGCGATGACGACCGCCAACGGACTCGGATCTATAAGCTCAGTGAGATGGATGCAGACCATGTGACAGCCTGGAGCAAAGGCGGAGCAACGGACAAGGCAAATTGCCAGATGCTCTGCAAGACACACAACAGATCCAAAGGGAATAGATAAATAAAGATACAATGAAAAAATTACCACTTATCATCTTTGCTTTTATAGCGATTTGTTCATGCAATAACTTAGGACAGAACAACTCTGCAAAAGAAAATGTTGATTCCACGTCTTATTATGACTCCATAGACTCAGCTATGAAAGCCTTCGATGCCGATATCGATCGTCAAATCAAACAGGAAGATTCCATAAGATTGGCTAATCTCGACAAATTTGAAGGCGAATATAAAAGTGATAAAACAAATGAAACATATACATTCAACAAAGACCATACAGGAACATTTGTAACTGGAGAATCAACGGCCTATTTTGAATGGAAGAAAAGTGGCAAAAGAGTCACAGTAAAATTCAAATATATGAAGCTCAATGGTGAAAGTAAAAAAGACGAATGGGGAGGTACAACTGTACTAAGATACGATGCAAAAAATCATAGTGTATGGGAGAAGTCTAAAATTTATGATGAGAATATTCAATTCAAAAAATATTGGGGTGAAAGCCATGATACTTATGCCAACGATGGTGGTGAGTCAAAGAATAAAAGCCAGAATGTTATCGACCGTGCGTATGCAGTCGTAGCTGGTAATAATGGTGCTACAGCTCTTTATTTCTCCCGTCCTTTCCAGAAGGCAAAGGATGATATCAAATTTGGTGATAAGGGAAGCGTTCACTTCAAAGATGCTGAAGTAGCTCAGGTAAACCACATGCACAACGTTTGTGCCGGCGAGCCAAACTATTATGTAAAAGGTAATGGCGTTTGTGCTCAGGTTCGTAAGAGTGGTGCTATTATCGTGTTGGGAAGTGGTTCTGACCGTGACGTGACTGTAGCCAATGGTGCTGGCGACGGCAAGTGGCTCAAGTCTGGTATTTATAAGGATATGGTAGGCGGTGGTGCTTTCACCGTCAATGCTTCTACAATCTCTGGCCATGTTGGCGAGTCTGGTATTGCTGTCATCTATAATGCTGGTCCTATCGTGCTGACTCCTGAGGTGATTTTCAATCCAGTTGATGGCACAGCCTTCTCAGAAGAGTCTCTCACGGTGACAGCTACTCCTTTGAATGCTGTTTCTGCCTGGATTCAGGTGAATGATGGTGCTAAACAGACTTTTACTGCAGCCAAGCAGTTTACTGTAGGTGCTGATGTTGCCTATGGTAAGAATGTCACTATCACTTGGGGTGCAACCGACAAGGAAGGCAAGACAGAAACAGGTTCGGTCACTTACAAGAAGGTGAAGGCTTACGTTCCTGAATTGGGCAAGGCTGATGAAATCTCCTGTTTCTTGGAGACATCCAATGCGGCAGCAGCCGTATATGTATGGAATGGCAAGGTTAGTCCTGTAATTGAGTATGTTGGTGCATGGAAAGATGCTATCAATAAAAAGTTGCCTCTTGTAGGTAAGAGTGTTTCTGGAAAGTATGTCTTCAAGTGGACTTATGATGGCACCGAGACAACTACTCCTACTCAAATCATTTTCTTGGATGGTAATGGAAATAAGATAACTGCTGACGTGGAGTTTGTCAACCACGGCTATTATGTTGACGGAACATACAGCACTACTGTGACCAAGGTGCATGAAGATGAGATCGTTGATCCAGAGTATGTTTACTTCGATAATGCTTCCAACTGGGAGAATGTTTATTGCTACTTCTATAATGGCAAAACATCTTCTTCTGCATGGCCAGGTGTAAAGATGACTTACGATGCTTCTGCTTCTCATAATGGTAAGACAGGATGGTATAAGGCAACGATTCCTACAGCATACCTCAATGCTAAGTTCTTTATCAACGATGGTACTCCTGGTACTGCTATCAATGGCGCAAATGCTTCTGCTGAAAAGGTAGTAAACGAAGGTGCTGTAGTGGCACCAACTCCAACTCCAGAACCAGAGCCAACTCCAACTCCTGAGCCAGAGCCAACTCCAGAACCAACACCAGAACCAGAGCCAACTCCAACACCTACCCCTGATCCACAGAATCTGGATGCTCAGTATCAGACCAATCCAAATGGTGCAGGTGTTAAGAAAACCATTACTGTAGATGGTGATATCAGCGATTGGGATGAGAGTATGATTATAGCACAGGGTGCTGCCAATGACGATCCACGTGTATATATGGATGCTGCCATGCACGAGAATCCTGTCGATCTCTATGCACTTTATGGTTGCTATGACGATAATAACCTCTATCTGATGTGGGAGATGACCAACGTTCAAGATGTGGTAGCTCCAGAAGCTGATTTTCCACTCAGTAATGGTGTGCTGTTCAAAAATTACAATATGCCAATCTTTATCGGCATCAACACCAATAATGCCTCTACAAGAATAGGCAATCATTGTAAGACTACAGCAGGTGGAACTCTATGGGATAGTGGCATTACTTGCGAAAGCCCAGTCAACAAGGTAGTGGTATTCTCAACCAATAACACCAATGGTCCATTCATTTATGGTGGAAGCAGCGCAGGACTGAATGCTTTGGAAGAGGTAGCCTATAAAGAGACAGGTGTTGTTGTGAAGTATGGTATGGGTATTCTCAGCAAAACGATAAAGGGTATTAAAGAATGTTATGGAGAGTCACAGGGTCGTCTTGTAGGTGATATGACAAAGGGTACATCTACTTATGTAGATTTCAATACCTTAGGACACAAGTCTTCCCAATACGATTTTCATTACGAAATCTCGATTCCTTTAGCTAAGCTTGGTGTTACAGCTGCCGATGTGGCAAGCAAGGGATTGGGTGTGATGTTAGTAGCTACCTTTGGTACAAGTGGTATGGACTGTCTGCCTTACGACACAAGTATGAGCGACAATGCCGATCAGTCTTATTCAAGAGATCCTTCTACTACAAAAGAGAAGGAAGATGACGACAATATCACCGTTCCTTTCGCTTATATCGGTAAGACCTTGTAATGTCATATATATTAAGGTATAATAGATGAATAGAGCAGAGCTCTTAGATGGCAGCGCCATCTAAGAGCTCTTTGTATTTGGCAATAGCATCAGCTATTTCGCTTATTCTGATAAACTCATCTGCGGAATGGGAGCGGGAGGATTCGCCTGGTCCCAACTTGAAGGAAGGAAATGGCATCAGAGCCTGGTCGCTAAGAGTAGGACTACCGAAAGGCTTCATTCCCATGGCTACACATTTCTTAATAAGAGGATGCTCAGGATCAATACGGGATGATTTTAGACGGAAACTATGAGCCTTTACTTCACTCTTCAAGTGCTGGCAGATAAAGTGATAAACTTCCTCATTGTCATAAAATTCATTGGTGCGGATATCTACCAGCATCGTACACTTATCGGGAATCACATTGTGCTGGGTTCCTGCGTTGACTACGGTAAGTGTCATCTTGGTAGGACCTAAGAAAGGACTCACCTTTTCAAACTTGTAATCACGAATCCAGCGCATGTCGTCCAATGCCTCGTAGATGGCATTCACGCCTTCGTTTCGGGCTGCATGTCCGCTTTTGCCGTGCGCTATCACGTCTAATACCATCAGTCCCTTCTCTGCCACGGCAGGCTGCATGCCCGTAGGCTCACCCACAATAGCCAGGTCGATTTTTGGCAAGAGAGGCAAGGCTCGGCTGATGCCGTCTTTTCCAGACACTTCCTCTTCGGCCGATGCTAAATAGATAAGGTTGTAGTTCTGTGTTTTCTCTGTCAGCATCCGGAATGTCTGCAACAGTGAGCACAGACCGCCTCCACAGTCGTTGCTGCCCAGACCATAAAGCGTGTCACCCTCTATTGTAGGAGCAAAGGGATCGCGCCTCCATGAATCGACAGGCTTCACGGTGTCTATATGGGCATTGAGTAGCAAAGTGGGCTTCTGCTCGTCGAAGTGTGGGTCAATCACCCATACATTGTTGGCTTCACGATGTGGCGTGAAACCATAGTTGCGAAGGGCTTTTTCCATGATGTCGGCGGCATCCTTCTCGTTGCGACTTGTCGAAGGGGTAGCAATCAGCTGGCTGAGCAACCCGATGGCGTCTCTTACATATTCCTCTTGTGTCATCATATCTGTCTCTCTTAGTCTTATTTGTGATGCAAAGTTAAGCTAAAACGGGATAAGGACAAAATAAAATTCCGATTTATTTTGTTTTCTTAATGTTTTCTATTATCTTTGCATCCAATAATTAAACATTATGCTTATGCAAGTCAAAAGTCATCTTTCGGTACTGATTCACGATTTGGCCAATAAATATGGCGATAAAACTGCACTTACGTTCAAGAAGTTTGGCAGCGACAAATGGCAGTCTGTGTCATGGAATCAGTTTTCGCTGAGAGTGAAACAAGTGAGCAATGCTTTGCTGAACATCGGTGCAAAGCCGCATGACAAGATTGCTGTTTTCTCCCAGAATTGCGTGCATTATCTCTATACCGACTTTGGTGCTTATGGCATCAAGGTGTGCTCGATTCCCTTTTATGCTACCAGCAGCGAGCAGCAGATACAATATATGATTAACGACGGACAGGTGCGCTTCCTCTTTGTAGGCGAGCAGGAACAGTACGACAAGGCACATCGTGTCTTTGCTCTCTGTCCTTCGTTGGAGCGTATCATCATCTTCGACTCCAGCGTGCGCATCAGTACTCACGACCCGGCTGCCCTTTACTTCAAGGACTTCATCAAGTTGGGCGAGAACCTGCCTCGACAGACTGAGGTGGAGGCTTTGTATCAGTCGGCAAGCATGGATGATATGGCTAACATCCTTTATACCAGTGGTACTACCGGTGACAGCAAGGGAGTCATGCTGACCTATGGACAGTATGATGCTGCCCTGAGAGCCAACGACGAGGTAGTGCCTGTTTCCGAGAAAGACCGTGTCATCAATTTCCTGCCATTTACCCATATCTTTGAGCGTGGATGGGCTTACCTCTGTTTGAGCGAGGGAGCACAGTTGTTTATCAACACTTATCCGCACGAGATTCAGGAGAGCATGCGCCAGGTACATCCTACCTGTATGTGCAGCGTTCCCCGCTTCTGGGAGAAGGTGTATATTGCCGTAAAGGCCAAGATGGATGAGGCAGGTTCTGTACAGAAGAAACTTTTCTATCATGCCCTTGCTGTAGGTCGCAAGCGCAACATAGAGTATATTGCCAACGGCAAGCGTCCTCCTTTGACACTCGAGTTGGAATATAAGATTATCAACAAGACCATCCTGAGCATGGTGCGTAAGCAGTTGGGCTTGGACCATCCTAATATATTCCCCACAGCAGGTGCCTATGTGAGTCCGGAAGTCGAGGAGTTTATTCTCTCTGTCGGTATCGGTATGGTCGTAGGCTATGGCTTGACCGAGAGTCTTGCCACGGTATCGTGCGTGCATCTTGACAAGAAGTTTACCATCGGTTCTGTTGGTCGCCCAATCTCCAGCATCCAGATCAAGATAGGCGAGGACAACGAGATATTGCTCAAGGGTCCTACCATTACAAAGGGGTATTATCATCGCGACACCACCAATGCCAAGGTGTTCGATGAGGAAGGTTTCTTCCATACTGGCGATGCTGGATATATGAAGGATGGCGAGCTGTTCCTCACCGAGCGCATCAAGGACTTGTTCAAGACATCTAATGGCAAGTATATCGCTCCCCAGCAGGTGGAGTCGCTGTTGCTTGTTGACAAGTTTATCGACCAGGTGGCTGTCATTGCTGACCAGCGCAAGTTTGTGTCTGCACTCATCGTACCGGAGTTCCGACTTGTTGAGGACTGGGCACGCGAGCATCATATCGCCTTTAGCAGTCGTGAGGATCTTTGTGCCAACGAACAGGTGAAGAAGATGCTGCAGGAGCGCATCAATACTTTGCAACAACAGTTGGCCTATTACGAGCAGATCAAGCGTATCACACTCTTGCCTCATCACTTCTCTATGGAGTCGGGCGAGTTGACCAATACGCTGAAGATCCGCCGACCTATTATCAATAAGAACTATCAGGCAGAGATTGACAAAATGTATGAGGAGTAATATGCAGCATAAGGCTATTGGCTAAAAACTCCTTTGATACTGAAGAAAGAAGCGGTAACGGATTTGACTGCTATAACTTCAATAATTTATAATAAATTAATGATAACAGCTGACCAATTGAAGGATGTGATGGAGCGCGCTGACGCCCTGCATCGCTATCTCAATATAGACCAGAAACAGGTGGAGTTCGAGGAAGAACAACTCCGCACACAGGCTCCCGATTTCTGGGAGGACCCAAAGTATGCCCAGGAACAGATGAAGAAAGTGAAGGGTATACAGAAGTGGATAGACGGCTACAAGACCGTGCGCCAGTATGCAGACGAGCTGCAGTTGGCTTTCGACTTCTACAAAGACGAAATGGTGACCGAGGAAGAGGTGGACGCCGACTACGATAAGGCCATCAAGGCCATAGAGGACTTGGAGTTGAAGAACATGCTGCGCCAGAAGGAAGATCCGATGGACTGTGTGCTGAAGATCAACTCTGGTGCCGGTGGTACCGAGAGCCAGGATTGGGCTTCCATGCTGATGCGTATGTATATGCGCTGGGCTGAGGCTCATGGCTACAAAGTGACCATTACCGATATACAGGAAGGCGATGAGGCAGGTATCAAGAGTGTTACCATGACGATAGAAGGCAACGAGTATGCCTATGGTTATCTGAAGAGCGAGAATGGTGTGCATCGTCTGGTGCGTGTGTCGCCTTTCAATGCTCAGGGCAAGCGTATGACCAGTTTCGCAAGTGTCTTCGTTACGCCGTTGGTCGACGAGACTATTGAGGTATATGTAGACCCAGCCAAGTTGTCATGGGATACCTTCCGCTCCAGTGGTGCCGGAGGTCAGAATGTCAACAAGGTGGAGTCGGGTGTGCGTCTGCGTTATTGGTATACTGATCCCGACACAGGCGAGGAAGAGGAAATCCTCATCGAGAATACCGAGACGCGCGACCAGCCTAAGAACCGTGCCAAGGCTCTGCTTCTCTTGAAAAGTCAACTCTACGATCGCGCAATGAAGAAGCGCCTTGAGGCGAAGGCGAAGATAGAGGCAGGCAAGAAGAAGATAGAGTGGGGAAGCCAGATTCGCAGTTATGTGTTCGATGACCGTCGTGTCAAAGACCATCGCACCAACTATCAGACATCCGATGTCGATGGCGTGATGGATGGCAAGATAGACGGATTCATCAAGGCTTACCTGATGGAGTTCCCCTCTGAGAATGAAGAATAGTAATAACCTAATAATATAGAACGACTATGAGTAGTAATAAAGAATTAAGAAAGTCAAAGCATGCTGCTTACGAGAAGAAGCAGGCTGAAAAGGGTGAGAGAATCATCAAGTGGATATTTTTCGTGCTGATAGCATTGGCCATTTGTTTTGCCATCTATTCGGCTACTATCGTGTAACGGATCATATCCTGACATAACAGAAATAAAAAATGAGTGGACTGGAAATAGAGAGAAAGTTCCTTGTCAAGAAAGGCGACGCATACAAGAGCGCCGCCTTTTCTGATAGTCATATTCAGCAGGGCTATATCCCTGCGCAGGGAGCTACGGTGAGAGTGCGCACACGCGACGACAAGGCTTACCTTACCATCAAGGGTAAGTCGGTGAATGGTGGCATGACGCGTTATGAGTTTGAAAAAGAAATCACGCTCGACGAGGCACAGCATCTGCTGCAGTTGTGCCAGGGTGGCGTCATCGACAAGCGCCGCTATCTGGTAAAGAGTGGCAATCATGTCTTTGAGGTCGACGAGTTCTATGGCGACAACCTGGGACTGGTCATGGCAGAGGTGGAACTGGGCAGTGAGGATGAGGCCTACGAGAAGCCCGACTTCATAGGTCGTGAGGTGACGGGCGACAAACGTTTTTACAATTCTCATTTGCTTGTCAATCCCTTCAGCAAGTGGCGTGACAGTCTGCCGGAAGAATAGTTTTTACTGATTAAGTAACCTTGCTCTATTAGCGTCAAGTTGCCTTTTTGCAGTTAATTTGTATTTTTACTTTCAATTTATACGTTTATATGCGAAATATTTTATAATTTTGCAGTCGTATTATGGAGAAAGGATAAAAATGACAGAATTAGATAGAGGTAGTTTTGGTAGCAAGATAGGATTGATTCTTGCTACTGCAGGTGGTGCTGTAGGTTTAGGCAATGTATGGCGCTTTCCTTATATGGCAGGCCAGGAAGGTGGTGCTGCCTTCATCTTGGTTTATATAGGGTGTGTGCTCCTTTTGGGCATTCCCTGTATGATTTCCGAGTTTATCATAGGTCGTCATGGTGCTTCGAACACAGCCCGTGCCTATACCAAGCTGTCGAAAGGAAAGGCCTGGAAGTGGGTGGGCTACTTGGAGGTGCTTACCGGTTTCCTTATTACGGGCTATTATGCCGTCGTGTCGGGCTGGTGCCTACAGTATGTGTATGCCAGCATCATGGGCGAGCTGCAAGGCGACCCAACCTTTGTGGCAGAGTACTTCAAGGAGTTCTCTGCCGATCCTATACGGCCTGTCATGTGGACGGTAGTCATCTTTCTGATTTGTCATTTTGTGATTATCCATGGTGTTCGTGGAGGTATTGAGAAGGCGTCAAAGATTATGATGCCCGTCTTGTTCATCCTCCTGCTTATCATCGTGGTGGCAGCCTGCCTGTTGCCTAATGCCGGAAAGGGCGTTGAGTTCTTGCTGAAGCCCGACTTCTCCAAGGTGGACAACGGCGTTTTCTTGGGTGCCTTGGGGCAGTCGTTCTATTCGCTCAGCATCGGTATGGGGTGTATCTGTACCTATGCTTCCTATTTCAGCCGACAGACCAATCTGTTCAAGACAGCTCTGCAGATATCGGTCATCGACTTCATGGTGGCTATACTTGCCGGACTGATGATCTTCCCTGCGGCTTTCTCTGTGGGAGTTTCGCCCGACAGTGGCCCGTCGCTCATCTTCATCACCCTGCCCAATGTGTTTAATGAGGCTTTTGTCGCAGTACCTGTCTTGGGCTGGATTATCTCGCTGTTGTTTTATGTTCTTTTGTCCTTGGCGGCTCTTACATCGCTCATGTCACTCCATGAGGTCAACACCTCTTTCTTCTATGAGGAGCTGAAGATAGGCCGCAAGAGTGGCGCTTTGATTGTCAGCGTGTCTTGTGCGGTGATAGGTGCTTTCTGCTCGCTGTCTTTAGGGGCTACAGATGCGCTCACGTTTGCCGGCAAGTCGTTGTTCGACTGGTTCGACTTTGTCACGGGGCAGGTGTTCCTGCCTGTAGCAGGTTTCCTTACCTGTCTGTTCATTGGTTGGTATGTGCCCAAGAAGCTGGTCAGGGACGAGTTTACCAACTGGGGAACATTGAAGGGAAATCTCTTCTTCGTCTATCTGTTCTTGGTGCGTTTCGTGTGCCCAGTACTCATCCTTTTGGTATTCCTCAATCAGTTGGGACTTCTCGAAGGCATTCTGTAAGGGGGTAAATCAATCATATCAACCATATAAAAAAAAGAAAAAATGGAAAACAGCAGAGGCAGCTTTGGCAGCAAGTTGGGCGTGATCCTTGCTACGGCAGGATCGGCAGTGGGCTTGGGCAATATATGGCGCTTTCCCTATATGACAGGGCAGAATGGTGGCGCAGCCTTCATTCTTATCTATCTGGTATGTATCTTTATGTTGGGCATTCCCGGCATGGTGGCTGAGTTTATCATCGGTCGTCATTCTGCTGCCAATGCTGCGCGGTCGTACAAGAACCTTTCCAACGGCAAGCCCTGGGGCGTTGTCGGCTACATGGGTGTCTTTACTTCCATGATTATCCTGGGCTTCTATGCGGTGGTGGCTGGCTGGTGCCTACAGTATCTCTATGCCAGCATCATGGCCGAGGTGCAGGGCGATGCCAATTTCGTAAAGGAGTACTTTGCCTCTTTCTCTTCGGATGCGGTGCGGCCCACTTTGTGGACCATCGCCTTTATCCTGCTGACTCATGTGGTCGTGGTCAAGGGTGTACGCAATGGTATAGAGCGTGCTTCCAAGATACTGATGCCGCTGCTCTTTGTGCTGTTGGTGGTGCTGGTAGTTGCTTCCTGCTCTTTGCAGGGAGCCTGGAAGGGTGTGGAGTTCTTGCTGAAGCCCGATTTCTCTAAGGTAGACCCGAATGTGATGATAGAGGCTTTGGGACAGGCTTTCTTCTCGCTGAGTCTGGGCACGGCCTGCCTTTGTACCTATGCCTCCTACTTCAGCCGTCAGACCAATCTTCTCAAGACTGCCACACAGATAGCTTTCCTCGATACGCTGATAGCCATCCTGGCAGGACTGATGATTTTTCCTGCAGCCTTCTCCGTGGGCGTGCAGCCCGACAGCGGTCCGTCGCTTATCTTCATCACCCTGCCCAATGTGTTCAATGAGGCTTTTGCTTCCATGCCTGTGGTGGGTTATGTCATCTCGGTGCTTTTCTATGCCCTGCTTGTGTTGGCGGCGCTTACCTCTACCATCTCCATGCACGAGATAGGTACGGCTTTCTTCTATGAGGAGATGCATATCTCCCGCCGTGGTGGAGCCTGGATAGAGACGGTGGCTTGTTGTGTGATAGGTATCTTCTGTGCCTTGTCTTGTGGTGCGGTTCCTGAACTCACCTTCTTTGGCAAGTCGTTTCTCAACTGTTGCGACAATTTTACGGCACAATGGCTCATGCCGATGGCTTCTTTCTTCACCTGTATCTTTGTGGGATGGTATATTCCTAAGAAGGTAGTGCATGACGAGTTTACCAATTGGTCAACCCTTCGTGGCAGGTTCTTTGGCGTTTATCTTTTCATGGTTCGTTTCGTCTGCCCTCTTTGCATCCTCATTATTTTCTTGCATCAGTTGGGCGTACTTTAACGCTTCGTCTGTCATTCGTCAATCTTCGCATTTTACGTGAACCCAATCCGCATCTTATTCGTACGACACGTAAGGTTCAAGACGTTCTATCTGTGCAGGAGGAAAAGTCTTGAGGAGCGATAATTGGTGCAGACTCTTAATGGGACCATGCAGTCGGCGATAGTCGCAGATATCGCGTGCCTGATAGAAGTTGAGATAGGGATGTCGGCGAAGCTGACTCATCGAGAGCTTGTTGATCTTCAGTTTCGTTATCTTGTCTTTCTCTACTTGCATGAATGACAGCGCCTCTTCTGGGAAACCTTCTATCTCCATCAGTTGGTTGGCATTGACGTATCCACCCAAGCGTTCCCGGTATCTCACGATGGCACGCGAGTATGCGCTTCCGATACCTGGAATCTTCTTCAGCTCGGTGGTGTCGGCAGAGTTCAGGCTGACATGCTCGCCGGCTTTCAACTTCTGTGGATAACTGTAAATCTTCTCTTCGGTCTTCTCGCCAGTGGCTTGGCCTTTCTCCGTTTTCCCTTCTTTTCTCGCTTGTCGGTTGTAAGCGTAGTCTTTTTGCTGTCCGTAGTAGTCGGATGCCGGTCGGTAGTCTTCACCTATTATTATATAGGGGCGTAAGGTCTCGTATTGTTTCTTGGTGAGACCATAAAGACGGGCAAAGTCTTCGGGTCGTCTGTAGATACCACCCTTGGCACGGTAACGGTAGATGCTTCTCACCTGCCATTCCTGCAACCCCAGCCTGAGCAGGTCGGTGCTGTCGGCTGTATTGGGATCGAAGGCGAAAACTTCGTGTATCTCTTCGTCTACCTTATAATATAAAGGATGTTCCTTGTCTACGCGTTCCGGGTGCTGGGTGAGGGTAGAGTCGGCAACTCCCTGGCGGGAACCGTCGTCCTCGCCTCCGATGAAGATAATAAGTGAGCAAATGATAGCTATTATCATCAATATGACGATAATTGCGTTTCGATCGTTGCGTTGAAGATAAAATAGACTTCTCATAAAAGTCGGGATTAGGCGACTCGAACGCCCGACCCCTACGTCCCGAACGTAGTGCGCTACCAACTGCG
>ENA-OPBL01002651-OPBL01002651.1-human-gut-metagenome-genome-assembly--contig:-NODE-2651-length-12650-cov-3.094561_pt1 | contig 12650 bp, 10 predicted proteins | sample MGYA00241073_ERZ501461 | MGnify/ENA primary metagenome ERZ501461 (study PRJEB25962, sample SAMEA2042630) | human gut metagenome | biome: human gut; feature: human-associated habitat; material: faeces... | reverse complement strand
CGGGCATGCAAATAAAATGATGGGACATGCATATGCGATCAGTGGTGTGGTAATGCATGGAAATGCCCTGGGAAGGACCATTGATTTTCCTACGGTGAATCTGATTCCGGCTGAAGATAAAATTCTTCCTCCAAATGGTGTATACGGTACGGAGATAGAATTTGACGGAATCAGAAAAAGAGGAATTACGAATGTAGGCAGGAAACCGACTGTGGAAACCGGCAGACAGATTAATGTAGAAACAAATATTTTTGATTTCTCAGGCGACTTATACGGACAGGCGGTAACGGTGTATTTTCATGAATTTATACGTCCGGAAGTGAAGTTTGGTTCATTAGAAGAATTAAAAGACCAAATCCGTCATGATGTCGATTTATGGAAACAAGGTTGACATATTGTGAGAATGTGCTATAATTTTCTTTGGTGTTTATTACAAAAACTTACTAATGTATTAGCAGAAGGAGGAAATATGCGAAATACAAAACTAGTTGCAGGATTATCTGTTGCTGCATTAACAGCATTGGGTGTAACAGCCTTCACATTTGGCGGCAATGGTAACCAGGAAGAGAAGAAAGAAGAAACAGCAAACATTCAGGAAGTGAAACAGGAAGCTGAATATACAGGAGATACATTTGTCAGCTCATCATTATTGTCTGCATTATATGATAATGTTGAAAATAATGCTAAGTTGAAAGAACAGACCGGAACACTGATGTACTCAGAAGCTGGCATGTCGGAAGCACTGGATGGATATGGAAATTATATTACAGTGGCAGACAATGAAACGGGAAATGCATCCGTGGAAGCACTGGATGTTGCATTGAAATTTGTTCCGGAAGGTTCTGTTATTGCAGGATATACGAATTTAGGTGTTTCCAATGTAACTACCTATCTGAATGTCCGTTCCGGAGCAGGTACGGATCATAATATTGTCGGAAAGATGCCGGGCGGAGCAGCTTGTGAAATTCTCGGAGAAGAGGATGGCTGGTATAAGATTCAGTCAGGCAGTGTAAATGGTTATGTGGATAAGCAGTATATTTTAAGTGGTTATGAAGCCAATGTGAAAGCAATGGAAACCATGAAAAACGTTTTAAAAGTAAACTGTGATATTTTAAATGTACGTCAGGAACCGTCTCAGGACTGCTCCATTGCGACCAGGGTTGAAAATGGAGAAATTCTGGAAATTCTGGAAGGCGAGTCGAATGGCTGGTATAAGATCAATATCAATAATCTGGAAGGATATGTAAGTGCAGAATATGTGGAAAGCATGACCACACTTCCTGTTGCGGAATCCATCGCAACACTGGTGGCAGCCGATGGTACATCCACAACATATTCCTCTGCCAATGCATCCCAGAAGGCGATCGATATTATTAACTATGCATACCAGTTTTTAGGAAATCCATATGTCTACGGCGGAAACAGCCTGACAAACGGAATTGACTGTTCTGGTTTCTGTCAGCAGATTTTTGGACATTTCGGTTATTCCCTGCCAAGAACATCTTCCGCATATCCGGGTGCCGGAACAAGAATCAGTTATACGGAAGCACAGCCGGGAGATATCCTTGTATACAGATACAGTGACGGATCTGGTCATGTTGCCATCTATATCGGAAACGGAAAGATTGTACATGCATCCACACCGGCAACGGGTATCTGCATTGGAAATGCTTACTTTACCACACCATATTGTGCAGTAAGAGTTATATCCTAAAAAGGTCTTGACTTTTCCGTTCTGATATAGTATATTAATCATCGTGTGAACTGACACCCGGTTGTTGGAAAACTCCGACCATTGCTGAAGTGTTCAGGGATTCAAGATTATATTAAATGGAGGAAATTACAATGATTTCAAAGGAAAAGAAAGCAGAACTGATTCAGGCTTATGGAAGAAAAGAAGGAGATACTGGCTCACCAGAAGTACAGATCGCTATTCTTACAGAAAGAATCAACGAATTAACAGAGCATTTAAAGGTTAATCAGAAAGATCATCATTCAAGAAGAGGTCTTCTTAAGATGGTAGGTAAGAGAAGAGGATTACTTGATTATTTAAAGAAGAATGATCTGGAAGGATACCGTGCTTTAATCGAAAAGTTAGGAATCAGAAAGTAATACTTTTCTGCGGTATACCGTGGACATATATAGACAGGGCGCAAGCCTTGTCTATTCTTAATTAAAGGCAGATGCGGAAATGTCTGACCGGGACCACTGAAAAGGACAGAAGTAATCTGTGCTTTTCAGTGTTTTCGGATTTCCGCAGAAAACCGGAAGTAACCGGTAAATGAATAACAAACAGATATGAAATGAGGTAAATATGGAAAAGAATTATAAGAGTTTCAGTATGGAACTGGCTGGAAGAACACTGACCGTAGATGTGGGACGTGTGGCAAAACAGGCAAATGGTGCAGCTTTCATGCATTATGGGGATACTACCGTACTCTCTACTGCAACAGCATCAGAGAAGCCGAGGGATGGTATCGACTTCTTCCCTCTGAGTGTAGAATACGAAGAAAAATTATATGCTGTAGGAAAAATTCCGGGCGGATTTAATAAGAGAGAGGGAAAAGCATCTGAAAATGCGATCCTGACATCCAGAGTCATTGACCGTCCGATGAGACCACTCTTCCCGAAGGACTACAGAAATGACGTAACTTTAAATAACATGGTAATGTCCGTAGATCCGGAATGTACACCGGAACTTACCGCCATGCTTGGTTCTGCCATCGCAGTAGCTATTTCTGATATTCCGTTTGACGGTCCTTGTGCAACCACACAGGTAGGTCTGATTGACGGAGAATTTATCATCAACCCGAGTGCGGCACAGACATCGGTTTCTGACTTAAAGCTTACCGTTGCGTCCACAAGGGAAAAAGTAATCATGATCGAAGCCGGAGCAAACGAGATTCCGGAAGCAAAGATGATCGAAGCGATTTACAAGGCACACGAAGTAAACCAGCAGATCATTGCATTTATTGATACCATTGTGGCAGAGTGCGGCAAGCAGAAGCATGAATATACAAGCTGCGCCATTCCGGAAGAATTATTTGCTGCCATTAAAGAAATTGTACCTCCTGCAGAGATGGAAGTTATCATGTTTGCAGAGGACAAGCAGGTAAGAGAAGAAAGAATCAGTGCATTAAAGGATAAACTGGCAGAAGCATTTGCGGAAAATGAAGAATGGCTGGCACTGATTGGCGATGCGGTATACCAGTACGAGAAAAAGACTGTCAGAAAGATGATTTTAAAGGATCATAAGAGACCGGATGGTCGTGAATTAACACAGATTCGTCCACTTGCAGCAGAAGTTGACCTGATTCCAAGAGTACATGGTTCTGCCATGTTTACCAGAGGACAGACACAGATCTGTAATGTGTGTACACTGGCACCATTATCCGATGCGCAGAAACTTGACGGATTAAATGAGACAGAAACATCCAAGAGATATATGCATCATTATAATTTCCCGGCATATTCCGTAGGTGAAACAAAAGTATCCAGAGGTCCGGGCCGTCGTGAGATCGGTCATGGAGCACTGGCGGAGAGAGCACTTCTTCCAGTACTTCCTTCAGAAGAAGAATTCCCATATGCAATCCGTACCGTATCCGAGACATTTGAATCAAACGGATCTACCTCCATGGCGTCTACCTGTGCTTCCTGTATGTCACTGATGGTTGCAGGTATTTCCTGTGGTCTGGTAACCGGAGAAACCGATGATGATTATGTACTGTTAACGGATATCCAGGGACTCGAAGATTTCTTCGGAGATATGGACTTTAAGGTAACAGGTACGGATGCAGGTATCACAGCGATCCAGATGGATATCAAGATTCACGGACTGACCAGACCGATCGTGGAAGGTGCGATTGCCAGATGCCGTGAAGCAAGAATGTTTATCATGGAAACCTGTATGAAACCGGCGATTTCCGAACCAAGACCGGAAGTAGGACCGTATGCACCAAAGATTAAGCAGATTATGATTGATCCGTCCAAGATCGGCGATGTTGTCGGACAGAAGGGCAAGACAATCAATGCAATTATCGATGAGACCGGTGTGAAGATCGATATCACGGACGAAGGCGCAGTAAGTGTATGCGGTATCGATGCTGAAAATATAGAGAAAGCAATTAACCTCATTAAGATTATTGTAACAGACTTTGAAGAAGGACAGATTCTCGAAGGAAAAGTTGTCAGCATCAAAGAATTTGGTGCATTCCTTGAGTTTGCTCCTGGAAAAGAAGGCATGGTTCATATCTCAAAAATTTCAAAAGAAAGAGTTGAGCATGTGGAAGATGTGCTGAAATTAGGCGATGTTGTAAAAGTAGTATGCCTTGGAAAAGACAAGATGGGCAGAATCAGCTTCAGCATAAAAGATGTTCAGTAAATAAATAATAAAAGATATTTGTATGTGCAGGGAACGAAAAAATTCCTGCACATATTTTATAATGGGAAGGATTTTGTGCAGACATTACAAAAATCCTATAAAAAACATAGGAATTGAACCCGAAAAATCATGGTTTTTCGTACATATTATACAAATTATGCCCTTGCATTTTGTCGTAATATATGGTATGATGAAAAAAGATTGTTAATGAATTGTCAAACAATAAATATATATCGAAAGGAGTTCTATTATGGCTAGTAAAATTACTGTTATAGGTGCAGGCAGTGTAGGTGCTACAATCGCATACACACTCTCACAGCAGACATTTGCATCTGAAATCGTCATAATTGACATTAACAAAGAAAAAGTTGATGGTGAGGCAATGGATATCGTTCAGGGTACCGCATTCCGTGATCCAGTCGACGTAATCTCAGGAGATTATGAGGATGCAAAGGACTCAGACCTTGTTATTATTACATCAGGAGTCCCTAGAAAAGCGGGACAGACCAGAATCGAACTTGCTCAGACAAACGTAAATATTATCAAGGATATTGCCCCAAGAATTGCAGCAGTTGCTCCAAAGGCACTCTACATCATTGTTTCCAATCCTGTAGATGTTATGACATATGCATTCCTGAAGGCATCTAAACTTCCGGAAAACCAGATTATCGGATCCGGTACATTACTTGATACTACAAGACTTCGTTATGGTCTTGCAAATCATTTTAAGATTGCACAGAAGAATATTCATGCTTATGTATTTGGTGAACATGGAGATTCTTCTTTTGTGCCATGGTCATGTGCAAGTGTTGCAGGTGTGCCGATGGAAGAATATACAAAGATTGTAAACAGCTATGGAAAAGGACTTGCTGATTTTGATGAAGCGGCGATGGAAGAATATGTGCATAAATCAGGCGGAGAGATCATCAAGAGAAAGGGTGCTACTTTCTACGGAGTATCCATGTCTGTTGTAAATCTGTGTGGAATGCTTCTTGCAGCATATGAATCTGTAACTACCGTATCCACCATGATGCATGGGGAATATGGTGTGGACGATGTCTGTACAAGCTGCCTTACAATTGTAGGACCGGAAGGCGTAAAGGGTAAGGTTGAGATGAAGCTTACAGATGAGGAAATCGCAAAATTCCAGAAAAGTGCGGATGCATTGAAGGCAGTTATTGCACAGTTAGATATTTAAAATGCCAGGGTTGTGGGAGTGCATAGCACGAAACAATCCGTAGGCATCGGAATTAATCTATTAATATTCAGAACAAACAGGAGGTAAAAAAATGGAGTATCGTATTGAGAGAGATTCCATGGGTGAAATGCAGGTGCCGGCTGACAAATATTGGGCAGCACAGACACAGAGAAGCTTTCAGAATTTTAAAATTGGCGGAGAAAAGATGCCGGCTGAGATTATTCATGCATTTGGTATCCTGAAGAAGGGTGCAGCCATTGCAAACTATAATCTTGGAAAGCTTGATGAAGAGAAGAAGGATGCCATATGCAAAGCAGCAGACGATGTAATTGATGGAAAATTAATGGAACATTTTCCATTGGTTGTATGGCAGACCGGAAGCGGTACACAGTCTAACATGAACTCAAACGAAGTAATTGCAAACCGTGGAAATGAGATCGCAGGAAAGAAATTACTTCATCCAAATGATCATATCAATATGTCACAGAGTTCAAATGATACCTTCCCTACAGCACTTCATATTGCAGCAGCCATGAGCATTGAAGATAAATTATTCCCTGCCATGGATAAGTTAATCGAGACATTTAAGAGACTTGAAGCAGAAAATGACGATGTGGTAAAGAGCGGACGTACGCATCTGCAGGATGCTGTTCCAATCAAGTTTTCACAGGAAATCAGCGGCTGGAGAAATATGCTCGAAAAGACAAAGAAGATGCTCGAAGCAGCACTTCCTGGCTTAAAGGAACTGGCACTTGGCGGTACAGCCGTAGGTACAGGACTGAATGCACCGGCAGGATTTGACAAAGAGGTGGCAAAGGTAATCAGTGAACTGACCGGAAAAGACTTTGTTACTGCTGAGAATAAATTCCATGCACTGACAGCAAAGGATGATATCACATTCGCACACGGTGCATTAAAGGCACTCGCTGCTGATATGATGAAGATTGCAAACGATGTAAGATGGCTTGCAAGTGGCCCGAGATGCGGACTTGGCGAAATTACCATTCCGGAAAATGAACCGGGAAGCTCTATTATGCCGGGCAAGGTAAATCCTACCCAGTGTGAATCCATGACAATGGTTGCTGTCCAGGTTATCGCAAATGATACCGCAGTAGGTATGGCAGCCAGCCAGGGTAATTTTGAATTAAATGTATTTATGCCGGTAATCGCATATAATTTCTTACAGTCCGTAAGACTTCTTGCAGATGGCATTACATCATTTAATAATAATTGTGCGGTTGGTATCCAGGCAAAGAGAGATAAGATGAGTCATAATCTTCATAATTCTCTTATGTTAGTTACCGCTTTAAATCCTTATATCGGCTATGACAATGCTGCAAAGACAGCCAAGAAGGCATTTAAGGAAAATATTTCACTGAAAGAAGCATGTGTAGCGCTTGGATTCCTTACAGAAGAGAAGTTTGATGAAGTATTCCATCCGGAAGAGATGGTATAAGATGGAGGCAGGCATGAAATATAGTTACTATCCAGGATGTACGCTTAAAACAAAAGCGAAAGAATTAAATGATTATGCCATCCGTTCTGCACAGGTGCTTGGAATCGAGATGGAAGAAGTAGAAAACTGGCAGTGCTGCGGCGGTGTATATACCGCTGCAACAGATGAAATCGCAACAAAGCTTTCATCTGTGCGTGCACTTGCACAGGCACAGGACAAGGGACAGGATTTGCTTACACTCTGTTCCGCCTGTCATAATGTCATCAAGAGAACAAATTATGATATCCAGACAGACGAAGTATTTGCTTCCAGAGTAAATAATTACATGGCCAGTGACGGCATGGAATATCATGGTGCTACAAAAGTAGTCCATTATCTTGAGATGTTAAGGGATGTAGTAGGATTTGATGTCTTAAAGAGCAAAGTTGTAAATCCGTTAAAGGGAAAGAAGATTGCAGCATATTATGGATGTCTGCTGCTTCGTCCGGGTACGGTTATGGCTTTTGATGATCCGGAAAATCCGAAGATTATGGAAGATTTTATCCGCGCAATCGGTGCAGAACCGGTTATCTATTCGCAGAGAAATGAATGCTGCGGCGGATATCAGACATTAAATGATAAGGAAATAGCAAAGAGCAGAAGCGAAGCGGTTGTTTCTTCTGCCGTAAACAAGGGAGCTGACTGTATGATTACAGCCTGTCCATTGTGCCGTTACAACTTAGAGGCAAATGCTGTTACAGAACTTCCGGTTATCTACTTTACAGAATTACTGGCTGAGGCCCTTGGTGTAAAGGAGGTACAGTAATGTTTAATGATAAAATCAGCAAAGAAGAATTAGAAAGAATCAGTGGTGTAAAAGTAAATAAATGTATGAAATGTGGAAAATGTTCTGCTACATGTCCGAATTTCGATGCCATGGATTATCATCCACATCAGTTTGTAGATATGGTAGACAAAGGAAACATTGCACCATTACTTGCATCAGATTCTATCTGGACATGCTTAAGCTGCATGGCATGCTTGCAGAGATGTCCGAGAAGCGTAGAACCTGCAAAACTGATCGAGGCGGTAAGACTTGCCGTAGTACGTCAGCAGGATCAGAATTATCTGAAAGCAGAAGAGATTCCGGAACTTTTGGATGAGAATCTTCCACAGCAGGCGATTGTCAGCGCATTCCGTAAATTCAAGAAGTAAAAGACAGTAAAACAATAAATAACATTTAAGAAAAAATTTAGAAAGCAGAGTGAAAAAAATGCAGAGAATTGGAGTATTCGTATGTTGGTGTGGCAGTAACATTGCCGCAACAGTAGACGTCGCAGCCGTTGCCGAGGCTTTAAGCCATGAGCCTGGTGTTGTGTATGCAACTGACTATCAGTATATGTGTTCTGCAAGTGGACAGGAGATCGTAAAGGATGCGATCAAAGAGCATAACCTGACAGGTGTTGTTATCTGTTCCTGTTCTCCGAGAATGCATGAGACAACTTTCCGTAAGACTGTTCAGGCTGCCGGACTGAATCCATATATGTTAGAGATTGCAAACATTCGTGAGCAGTGTTCCTGGATTCATAAGGATAAGCAGAGCGGTACGGAAAAAGCAATTATATTAGGAAAAGCAGCTATCGCAAAGGTACATTTAAATGCACCTCTGACATCCATGGAAAGTCCTGTAGTAAAACGTGCATTGGTTATCGGTGGTGGTATCGCCGGAATCCAGACTGCACTTGATATTGCAGATGCAGGATTTGAGGTAGATATCGTAGAGAAGAAGCCGACCATCGGTGGTAAGATGGCACAGCTTGATAAGACATTCCCGACACTTGACTGTGCAGCCTGTATCCTGACACCTAAGATGGTAGATGCAGGAGCAAATGAAAAGGTTAAGATTTTCTCTTACTGTGAAGTAGAAAAAGTAGAAGGTTTCGTTGGTAATTTCAAGGTTACCATCAAGCAGAAACCTCGTTATGTAGATGCTACAAAGTGTACAGGATGTGGTGAATGTACTACAAAATGTCCTTCCAAGAAGAACCCGAACGAATTCAACATGGGACTGGATAACCGTCCGGCTATCTATATTCCATTCGCGCAGGCAGTGCCAAAGCTTGCAACCATCGATCCGGATGATTGTATCTATATGAAGACAGGAAAATGCGGACTCTGCTCCAAGGTATGTACTGCAGGTGCAATCAATTACGAACAGAAGGAAGAATTCATCGAGAGAGAATATGGTGCAATCGTAGTTGCAACCGGATATAACCAGATCAAACCTACAAAGTTTGAAGAATATGGTTACAATAACTGTCCGGATGTTGTAACATCTCTTGAATTTGAACGTCTGATGAATGCAGCAGGTCCTACAAAGGGTCATCTCTTACGTCCTTCTGACGGAAAAGAACCAAAGAAGATTGTATTTGTACAGTGTGTTGGTTCAAGAGGACAGTCCTGCAGGGATAAATCCTACTGTTCCAAGATTTGTTGTATGTATACTGCAAAACATGCAATGCTTGTAAAAGACCATTATCCGGACGTGGATGTTACCGTATTCTATATTGATGTTCGTACCCCGGGTAAGAACTTTGATGAATTTTACCGTCGTGCGGTAGAAGAATTCGGTGTTCATTACATCAAAGGTATGGTTGGAAAGGTATCAGAAGAAGATGGTGTATTAAAGGTACAGGCTTCTGATCTGCTCGCAAACAGCCAGATTCATATGGATGCAGATATGGTTGTTCTTGCAGCTGCCATTGAGCCGGATGAATCCGCAAGACCTCTTGCTACTATGCTGACAGCAAGTATGGATACCAATGATTTCTTTACCGAAGCACATGCAAAACTTCGTCCTGTAGAAAGCCCGACAGCAGGTGTATTCCTTTCCGGAACATGCCAGGGACCAAAAGATATTCCGGAAACCGTTTCACAGGCAAGTGCAGCAGCGGCAAAGGTTATCGGACTTCTTGCAAAAGATCATCTGTTATGTAATCCTTGTGTATCACATTCCAATGAACTCTTATGTAATGGATGTTCCACCTGTGCAAATGTATGCCCTTACGGAGCGATTGATTATGTAACAAAAGAAATCAACGACCATGGTATCAGAGAAACCAGAAGAGTTGCAGTTGTAAATGAAGCCGTTTGTCAGGGCTGTGGTGCATGTACGGTTACATGTCCATCAGGCGCTATGGATCTTAAGGGCTTTGCAAATAGACAGATTATGGCGGAGGTAGATGCAATATGCAGGTAAATGAAGTTGAAGAAAAGAAAGAATTTACTCCATTGATTGTGGCATTCTGCTGCAACTGGTGTTCTTATGCGGGAGCTGACCTTGCAGGAAGCAATCGTCTTTCCTATCCTGCAAATGTAAAGATTATCCGTGTACCGTGTTCCTGCCGTGTAAATCCGCTCTTTATCTTAAGAGCATTCCAGCGCGGTGCAGATGGTGTTATTATGTGTGGATGCCATCCTGGCGACTGCCATTATACAACAGGTAATTACTATGCAAGAAGAAGAATGACAACATTATTCTCCATGCTTGATTATCTGGGAATCGAAAAGGAAAGAACAAGAGTGGAATGGGTTTCTGCAGCAGAAGGTGTAAAATTCGCACAGACAATGAATGATTTTGTAGAAACCATCACAAAACTCGGAGAGAACAGAAAGTTGAGGGATCTGCGATGCGAGAAATAAGAGAGTTGCTGTTAAAGAAAGTAAATGAATTACTTGAGAACGGAACCGTAGATCGTGTCATTGGCTGGAAAGCAGGTGACTTCTGTTATGATGTTACTCCAGCGGTCTATAAAAAAGGTGATAATTTTGATGATTTCCTTTTTGACGGTTTCTGCGGTGCAAATCAGAGTAAATATTTAATCAATGAAACAAAGGGCGAAGGCAAAGTATTAGCTTTGTTAAAACCATGTGACACTTACAGCTTTAACCAGCTGATCAAGGAACATCGTGTGGACCGTGAAAAGGTATATGTATTAGGAATTCCATGTCACGGAAAACTTGATGTAAATAAAATGAAGGAACAGGGAATTACCGGTATCCTTTCAATTGAAGAAACAGAAGATAAGGTAAAGGCGGAAACACTTTACGGAACGCAGGAATGTGACAGAAAGTCAGTCCTTTTAGAGAGATGCCTGTGTTGTAAGGGAAGTAAGCATATGGTATACGATGAACTTCTTGTTCCGGAAGAGGAAGACAGAGAAGTACCATCCCTGGACAGATTCTCTAAAGTAGCTGAACTGGAAGCGATGACTTCCCAGGACAGATTTGACTTCTGGAGAAAAGAACTTTCCAAATGTATCCGTTGTAATGCATGTAGAAATGTGTGTCCGGCATGTTCCTGCAGAACATGTGTATTTGACAATGCCGCATCCGGTGTTGCTGCAAAAGTAAATGCAGATACATTTGAAGAAAATATGTTCCATATCATCCGTGCATGGCATGTAGCAGGACGTTGTACGGACTGCGGTGAATGCAGCCGGGTATGTCCGCAGAACATTCCTCTTCAGCTTCTGAACCGTAAGTTCATCAAAGATATGGATGAATTATATGGTGAATTCCAGGCAGGTGAAGATGATAAGACTGCAGGACCATTGACAGCGTTTACAAAAGAAGACTGTGAACCTAGCATTATATATACGAGAGGCGGTGACAGATAATGTTTAAGATTTCAATGAATGATATTGACAGGCTTTTCAAGGCAATTTCAGAGGTTGATACATTATACCTTCCGATCGAGCGGGGCGAACAGATTGAGTTTTACGCATATGATGAAGAAGCAAAGGTACGTCTGGATGCACTTCATACCGTAAAGTCTGCAAAAGATGCATTCCTTCCAAACTGCGAAACCATGATGAAGTTCAAAGTAGAAGGAAAGAATATCGAAGTAGAAGAAACAGCCAGAGTAGAAGAGGAATTTGTTATCTTTGGTGTAAGAGCATGTGATGCAAGAAGCTTTTCTATTCTTGATAAAGTATATTTATCCGATCCGGTGGATACTTTCTATGCAGCAAGAAGAGAGCATGGTGTTGTGGTATCCATGGCATGTAACAGACCGGAAGAAACCTGTTTCTGTAATAAATTTGACATTGATGCAACAAAGCCGGAAGGCGATGTTGTAACATGGATTGTCGGAGATGAACTCTTCTGGGAAGCTCAGACAGAAAAGGGTGAAGCACTTACAGAAAAAGTAAAATCAGTGCTTACAGATGCAGATTCTGCTGCTGTTGACAAACAGAGAGAAGAAGTAAAGGCAATTATGGATAAACTGCCGCTTAACAGCATGGATATGGAATATTTAAAGGGTGCGGATATGATGGAACTCTTCAACAGCCCGAAGTGGCAGGAATTATACCAGTCCTGTCTTGGTTGCGGAACTTGTACCTTTGTATGCCCGACCTGTCAGTGTTATGATATCCGTGATTATGATACAGGACATGGAATTATCCGTTACAGATGCTGGGATTCCTGTATGTATAAGGATTTTACAATGATGGCTCATGGAACAAACAGAAAGACACAGATGGAACGTTTCCGTCAGAGATTCATGCATAAGCTTTCCTATTTCCCGATTAACAATGACGGGGAATTCGGATGTGTTGGCTGCGGGCGTTGTA
>ENA-OPBL01002641-OPBL01002641.1-human-gut-metagenome-genome-assembly--contig:-NODE-2641-length-12686-cov-2.574539_pt1 | contig 12686 bp, 5 predicted proteins | sample MGYA00241073_ERZ501461 | MGnify/ENA primary metagenome ERZ501461 (study PRJEB25962, sample SAMEA2042630) | human gut metagenome | biome: human gut; feature: human-associated habitat; material: faeces... | reverse complement strand
GACGAAAAAACATCCAGAATTGCCTGTGCAGCATCCTCATCCTTCATGGTGGACATGCATGCGATCACCAGCGGCGACGACGCGAAAACGACGCCGACAAGGGATGCGACCCCAAGGACGGTGACGGTCCCCATGAACACAGGCCGGCCCTTTTCGCCGACAAGACGGTTATTAAGGGGAAAAGCCAGCAGGCCCAGGGCGCTGGCACCCTGAATAGGGAACTGCGAAAGGAAGGGGCCATGCCCTCCAGGTTGAGCTAGGCTGGCTTGGAAGAACAGCGTCGACTCAAGGAATACGAAGAAGAACAACGCAAGTGCGCAAAACAGCAGTCTATTTTCGCGTTTCACGTTGCCCATCGCGCTCCTCCTTCCAGGCGTGTCTATGCCCTTTTCTTTATTGTATCCCGTGTTGCGTTTCCTTCGTTTTTCAATTTCTCCCAGATGGCTAACTTTGGCCGCGAGTTCTCGGGGAGCGTTTGTAGTTTGGCCGTATTGTCCACGGGGGTCGTCTATACGACCCCTGACGCCCATTCACCCACTTGCGAAAACGGAATATCGGGGTCGTACGTTCGCATATACGGCGTAGCTCCCTGTACCCCCATTAGCAATGATGTTGTGAGGAGGCGTAGCGGCTAGATGCCTGTTGCGCCGCTGGCGCGATGCGCGGTTACGGGCTGTGCGCGCGTTCGGCGATCGGCGGGGAAATGCCGACGTCGGCGGGCGCCATGGCATGGGAGGACCGTGCGGGAAGGAGCGGGCCCATGGAGGCGTCAGGGTACCGGAAAAGCCCGAGCGCGCGCATATGCAAGCGCGAGGGGATATGGAAGGCCGCGATGCGGTGGAAGGAGGCGAGGACATGAAATCGACGAAGCGTTTCAAGGCAGCGTTAGCCGCCGTGCTGGTGCTTGCGTTGTCGCCGCTGTTCGGCGGCGCGGCGTTCGCGGAAGACTCGTCGGCAACAACGTACAGCGGCAACAAGACCGCCGTCACAGACCTCTCGACCATTTGGGATTGGCAGGGGCTTATCGAGAATGATACGTCGAGCGTCGGGCGCATCTGGACCGACAAGACCGTGTCGGACAATGAGATCAGCAAGAACGGCATCACCGTATCCAAGGAGAACGGTGCGGACTTCCTGACCGCGCTCACGGCGTTGTCGTCCACCTCTAACCTGTCCGATACGGCGACCACGCCGCTTGACATCGTGCTGGTGCTCGACGCATCCGGGTCGATGGACGACCCCATGGGCAGCGGCGATAAAACGAAGCGCATCGACGCGCTCAAGAGCGCGGCGAATTCGTTCATCGACGAAATCGCCAAGCAGAATGCGACGGTCAAGGATGTCGCCAAGCAGCATCAGGTCGCAATCGTGAAGTTCGCTGGCGATTGGACCGACAAGGTTGGTAACGACAGGTATTGGAGCGGCAGGTTCGAGTACAACTACAGCCAGGTGATGAAGACGCTGACTCCGTGCACCAGTGCTACTGAACAGCAGTTCAAGGACCAGGTGGGGGCTATTCAGCCCGCCGGTGCAACCAGGGCCGATGCGGGTATGGAGCTTGCGAAGGGCCAGACTTCCAAGCGTTCCGATGCCAAGAAGGTCGTCATCTTCTTCACCGATGGCACGCCGACGGAATATAGCGAGTTTGAACCGGAGGTCGCCTCGAGCGCCGTTGGAAATGCTAAGGATATGAAGGATGCGGGTGCTGAGGTGTATTCCATCGGCATCTTCCAGGGCGCCGATCCGGCCAAGTATCCCGATGCGCAGGGCGTTTCCAAAGAGAACAAGTTCATGCACGCCGTGTCGAGCAACTACCCGTCTGCCACGTATACGGAGACCCGGGATGGGTTTAAGTGGAGCTTCGGCGATCGCGCGAAGGGATCTGATGGCAAAGACGCCACGTTCTACAAGAGCGCGACCAATGCCGATGAGCTGAAGCACGTGTTCGACGACATCTCCAAGGAGATCTCGAAGGGCTCCGGCTATCCCACGGAGACAAGTGAAGGCTTCGAGCACGAAACCGGTTTCATCACCTTCGATGACCAGTTGGGCGATTACATGCAGGTCACCGACCTGTCCAAGCTCGTGTACAACGGAAAGGTGTACGACTGCGAATCCAAGACCACGGGTGGAAACGTCGACACGTACCACTTCAGCGGCGACGTGCATTCCGGTCTGGCCGCTGCCGACCTGAAGGACGTCGTGATCACCGTCACGCGTTCGGACGATGCTGCGGTGGGCGACAAGGTGCAGGTGAAGGCGCCCGCGTCCTTGATCCCGCTGCGCAACTTCGCAATCGACCTGGCAAAGGATACCATGAGCGTCTCGGACACCACGCCGATCTCGGTGCTGTATTCTTCCGGCGTGAAGCCGGCGGCGCTCGATCTGCTGGAGAACCCCGATGATGCCATGAAGGCGTATATGGAGAAGAACACCGACGCAACGGGCAGGGTGAACTTCTATGCCAACAAGTGGACCGGCAAGGAAACGGGCGACGCGGTCGCTACGTTCGAGCCGGCTGGGGGCAATAGCTACTATTACTTCACGCAGGACACGCCCATCTATGCCGATGAGGCATGTACTGTTCCTGCGAAGTCGGTGGAGAGCGGCTCCACGTACTACTACAAGCACAGCTACTACGCCATGGAGAACGGCAAGCCCGTCGCGAAGACCGAGCATGTGCCCTTCCCGGGCAATGCCGCCGAGAAGGTCGAGGGCGCTATCGGCAAGGATCCCACGGGTGCCTGCTATCTTAAGTCCGGCACGCCGCGTTTGACCTACATCAGCGAGCTGCACAAGGTCAAGACCAATAATCCCACTGCCACGGCTAAGGATGTGCTGAACCCGAAGTGGAGCGGCATTGAGCAGTCCACCGCGCAAACGCTTATCAACGCCTATCTAGGCAATAACGGTAAGCTGAGCATCGATGCGCCCGGCACGCTGACGGTGACAAAGCAGCTGAAGCTGCCCGATGGGTATAACGCGGCTGATTTCGCGAACGAATCCTTCGAGTTCACCATCGCCATGCAAGATGCCGTCGGCAAGAGCTTCAACGCCGTGGTGAAGAACACGGACGGCCAGCAGCAGGGCGATAAGTTCGTGCTGGCGTTTGGCCAGGACGGCCAGGCGAAGCATTCTCTGAAGCCGGGCGAGACCCTGTACGTGTACGGGCTTTCCGCAGGCTGGGACTATAAGGTAAGCGAGACGCCGCGTGCCGGCTTCACGGCAGAGGCCGCCGGTGCAGAGGGCAAGATCACTGCTGGCGAGACGAGCGCGGTAACGTACACGAACACGTATACCGCATCCGGCACGCTGGATGGCGAGACGTACCTCAAAGGCGAGAAGGTGCTGACCGGTCGCGATTGGCTTGCCGATACGTTCGTGTTCATCATGAAGGATGCCGATGCGTCCGTTGAGGCGCCGATGCCGCCGACCAACACTCTGGGCGCCAGCAAGGGCGAGGCGCGCGTTACGGTAACGAGCAAAGATGCCAAGGATGGCGTCCCCGTGAGCTTCCATTTCGAGAGCATCGGCTATACGAAGCCGGGTACGTACACGTACCAGATTTGGGAATCCGAGGAGCTCAGTCAACTGAGAGCCGGCGTGAGCGCATCTCAGGCGTTGTACCAGGTCGTCGTGACGGTAACCGACGAGGGCCACAACGGCACGCTGACGGTGAAGTCCAAGATGACGAAGCTGGCAGACGATGATGGCGTGAGATACGAGAAGCCGCAGCTCGTCGAGAACGACACGGCGTCGTTCGTGAACGAGTACGATATCCGTGAGGTGAAGTGGACTCCCAGCGGCACGAAGACGTATACGGATGCGACGGGTGAGAACCCGCTTAAGTCGGACATGTTCCACGTCATAGCTTGCACGGACAACGTCAAGGCACCGTTGCCCAAGGGCGAAGGCGTGACGCGCGTTGATCATGAGTGGGGCGGCAAGATGTGGTATGGCGCCCTGACCACGGTCGAGGCAGGCGGTAGCATCGCGTTCCCGCAGGCAACGTTCACGTTTAACGATATTCCTTCCGGAGCGACCGAGGCTACCTTCGAATACAAGATCGTCGAGGTGGTCAAGGTCGACGATACATGGCGTGCCGTGCGAGACGTCCTGGCGGACAAGACCTTCGACCCGGCCGGCATGGTGTACGACCAGACGGTGTGGACCGCGAAGGTGACCATCGCGGACGTTGGCGGCAAACTTGAATTGAGCGTCAAGTACTACAAGAACGATAGCGAAGAGCCGATTACCGGCGCTATGTTCAGCTTCGATAACTCGTACAACCCCGAGCCCGCCAAGCTCGAGGGCGATACGGCGATTCACGGCACCAAGGTGCTGACTGGCCGCGATATGGCGGAAGGCGAGACGTTCGGCTTCAAGCTGAGCGCGGCGGATGACGCTACGCAGGAAGCCATCAAAGCCGGCAACATCGTCATCCCGCAGGGTGCCGACGAAGCTGAGGTGAGCGGTGCGAAGGCGGGCGCTGAGACTCCGTTCTCCTTCGGCGAGATGACGTTCAAGAAGCCCGGCACGTATTCATTCGCGGTGCAGGAAGATAAGTACTGCGGCAAGAATCTTGATGAAGTGGGCACCGCAACCGGCGGCATCGTGTTCGATCGTCACGTCCACAAGGTTACGGTTAAGGTGACCGATGGTCATGAGGGCAAGCTGGTCGCCGAGGTGAGCTACGACAACGGGTCGGCGAAGTTCGAGAATAAATACGAGCAGAATGCGCAGTTCTCCGGCATCACCGTTCAAAAGACGATGAACGGTCGCGACATGGCAGCTGATGAGTTCTCCTTCAGCATCCATGGTGTGGACAAGGAAGGCGCGGTTGCCGCTGTCGAGGCTGAAAAACGCTTGGCGGATTCCGACCGCAGCTTCACCAACGCTGCGCGTGCCGATGGTGTCGCGTGCGATATGGCGAAGATGAACGGCGTCACGTTCACGCAGGCTGATATCGGCAAGACGTTCGCGTACGAAGTGCGCGAGGTCGTGCCCGCCGAAGGCGATCGCAAGCTCGGCGTCTCCTATGATGACAGCGTGCATACGCTCGAGATTACGGTGGGTATGGGCGTCGATGCCGACAAGCATCTGACGCTGACCACCAAGCTGGATGGGGAGGTCGTCGACTCCGCGACCGTGGCGTTCGTGAACGGCTATCAAGCAATCCCGACCAGCTACGACACCGCTACTGCCGGCCTGAGCAAGGTGCTCGAGGGCCGTAATTGGACCGATACCGACAACTTCACGTTCGAGCTGAAGGCGCTCGATGGCGGTCCGCTGCCCAAGGATGCCGCGGGCAACGATGTGACCACCGCGACGGTGACCAAGGCGAACGCGGAGAGCTTCGGATTCGGCACGATCGAGTTCACGTCCGACATGGTGAAGGCCGAGCCCGACCATAAGCGCACGTTCACCTACGAGGTGCGCGAGGTCGTGCCTGCCGATGGCCATAAGCTGCCGGGCATCCATTACGACGACAACGTGGCTACCATCAAGGTGACGGTGTCCGACGATGGCTCCGGTATGCTCAAGGCCTCTGCGGTCGCGGAGAACATCAGGTTCGTGAATCGCTACGCCGCTGAAATCGATTACACGGCGGCGGGCGGCCTGAACGTGGCCAAGACCCTGACCGGCCGCGATATGGCTGAGGGGCAGTTCACGATCAAGGTGACCCCTGGCGACGAGGCGTCGGCGTACGCGCTGGGCCTGCCGCTGGAAGGCGCCGAGATCGCCATGCCCGCAGCTGTCGATGGTGCGCAAGCCGTGAAGTCTGCGCTGGGCGAGCAGCATGTGGTGCTGCGTCAGAGCGACGTGGGCAAGACGTACACCTATAAGGTGACCGAGGTTCAAGCAGCGGCCGATGGCTACACCTACGACACGACGGAGTACACGGTAACGGTGATGGCCTGGGACGACCCGCAGAAGGCCGCATTGACGGTCACCACCGAGGTGGCCGGGCCTGAGGGCATCAAGACGTACGTGTACGGCGCAGACCCGTCTGCTGCCGGCACGGGCCCCGCAGTGGTTCCCTTCGCCAACGCGTATGCCGCCTCCACCGATAACCCGGGCGGCACCGCCGCTCAGGTGACGGCGACCAAGGCGCTCACAGGACGTCCGCTTTCCGCCGGCGAGTTCACCTTCGCGGTGAAGTACGCAACGGGCGGGGACGACCTGCGGACGGCCGAGAACGCGGCCGATGGCACCGTGGCGTTCGACGGCCTTCACTACACCACCGAGATGCTTGAGGGTCTGGTGAAGGACGGCAACGCCTCCAAGACCTCCGACAAGGGCGCCATCTCGTGGACGGTGAGCTACCTGGCTTACGAGAAGACCGACGGCCTGGCCGGCCAGGGCATCACGGCGCAGACGCAGCCGATTCCGTTCACGGTGACGGTCGTCGATAACGGCAACGGCTCGCTTACGGCAACGGCGAACTTGGACAAGGGCCTGAAGTTCGAGAACGCGTACTCCACGGGCGATCCGGTGCAGGTGGGCCTGTCCGGCGTGAAGACGCTGCAGGCGGCACCGGGGCTTGACCCGGCCTCCATCGAGGGCAAGTTCACCTTCACGGTGACCTCCGACGATGCGGCAGCTCCCATGCCCGAGCGCACCACCGCCAAGAACGCGGCGAATGGCAGCGTGGACTTCGGCACCATTGAGTTCACGTTGGACGACCTCAACCGCGCTCTGGGCGTGAACGACCAGCCGACTAACCCGGATGCCGACAAGGCCGAAGCGGATGTCGCGAAGGCCGCTGATCAGGCTGCGGCACCGGCCAAGGAGACCGACGTCGATGCGTCGAAGGCTGCCGCAGACGCCGACAAGGCCGCCGCGGATGCGGATAACACTTCCGCCCAGGCTGATGACGGCGACAAGCCTGCTGCCGCTGACGAGGGCGACAAGCCCGCGGCAGGCGACGGGCAGGGTGCGGGTGCCGTAGCGGCTCCCGATACCGACAACGGTACGGTCGACGAGGTTGCCCCCGGCAACCAGCCGGCCGACCAGCCGGCTAACCCGGAGCCCGAATCCGGCAAGCCCCGTTCCCATGTGTTCACCTATAAGGTGACGGAGAGCGGTTCCGTGCCCGGCGTGACCAACGACGCCACGGCGACCAAGACGGTCAGCTTCAAGGTGACCGACGACGGCGCCGGCAAGCTGACGGTCGAGCGCCAAGGCGGTGCGGCGAACCCGGCGTTCTCCTTCGCCAACACCTACACGGTGGAGCCTGCTAACTCCAGCGTGACCGACCAGGTGACGGTGACCAAGACGCTGACGGGCCGCGACATGGCAGCCGGCGAGTTCGCGTTCGAGCTGCTCGAGGGCGAAGATGTGGTGGCGACCGGCGCTAACGCCGCCGACGGCAGCGTGACGCTGAACGCGGTGAAGTACACGCAGCCCGGCACGCATCGCTACACGTTGCACGAGGTCGGGGGCGGCACCGTCGCCAACGGCGTGACCTACGACGGCGCGACGTACACCGTGGTCACCACGGTGAAGGACAACGGCGATGGCACGCTCAGCGTGACCCATGCGCTGGAAGGCGCGCGCGAGGCTACCTTCGCCAACGCCTATCAGGCGACGTCCACGACCGTGACCATCGGCGCCTCCAAGACGCTGGTGGGCAAGAACCTTGAGGACGGGCAGTTCACGTTCGTGCTGACCGCGGCTGACGGCACCGAGCTTAAGGCGAAGAACGCCGCCGACGGCAAGATCGCCTTCCCGGCTCTGACGTTCGACAAGCCCGGCACGTACGAGTTCGCGCTCACCGAGCTCGATGACGCTCAGGCGAACGTGACGTACGACAAGCGCGCGTACAAGGTGACCGTGACGGTCGTCGATGACGGGCTCGGCCACTTGAACGCAACGGTGGCAGGCGATGCCGACGTGCTCGCGTTCACGAACACGTACGCCGAGCCTCCGGCGCCCGTGCAGCCCACGCAGCCCGGCGGCAAGACCTTCACGCCGCGCGGGCCGATCGGCAAGGTGCTGACGCAGACGGGCGATGACAAGCTTGCCCTGGTCCTGCCGCTTGCGGCAGTGGCTCTGGCGGGCGCAGCGTCCATCGCGGCGCTGGTCATCATGCGCCGTCGCGACAAGCGTTAGCGCGGCCGATTCCGGCGAAGGCCGGATAGGGAAACCCGCCGTCGCACCTGCATAGGGCGGCGGCGGGACGCAAGAAGAGGGCCGGGTTGGTACCCGGCCCTCTTCGCGTTTCGCTATGCTGTGGGTTGTCGCCGTCTCGCGGCGCTGTGCCTGGCTTCGCAGCTGCTCGGCCTTGCGGTTGCTCTACGGCTTCGTTATACCTAAGGGCACAGGCCACCCTGTCGGCCGGCATGGCCCTAAATAAGGGCCATACCCATGGCCGCGCACTCACGCCGCATCTCCTCGGGCCAGATGCTTGCCTGTATCTCGCCTATGTGGCCTTTGTGCAACATCACCATGCACAGACGGCTCTGGCCTATGCCGCCGCCAATGCTCAGCGGCAGTTCGCCGGCCAGCAGCTTGCGGTGGAAATATAGCTCCTTTCTGTCTTCCTTGCCCTCAATCGCGAGCTGGCGAAGCATCGCCTCCCTGTCAACGCGTATACCCATCGACGAAAGCTCAAACGAACGGCCCAGCACCGGATACCATATCAGGATGTCGCCGTTGAGCCCCGCCTTGCCGTCGTCGCCCGGTGTCGACCAGTCATCGTAGTCGGGGGCACGGCCATCGTGCTTCTCGCCATTGCTCAGCCTGCCGCCTATGCCAATCACGAACACTGCGCCGTATTTCTCGCAGATGGCATCCTCGCGCTCCTTGGGCGACTTGCCGGGATACATCTGCAGCAGGTCTTCGCTGTGTATGAACGTTATCTTCTCGGGCAGAAAGGGCTTTATCTGCGGATATGTCTCGCATGTAAGATACTCCGTGCGGCGTATAGCGGCATAAATGCGCTCAACCACATTCTTTAGAAAAGCCGTGGTGCGCTGATCTGGGGTGATGACGGCCTCCCAGTCCCACTGGTCTACATAGAGAGAGTGGAGGTTGTCGAGCTCCTCGTCGGCCCTTATGGCGTTCATGTCGGTGTATATGCCATAGCCCGGCTCAATGCCATATTCGGCCAGCGACAGCCGTTTCCACTTGGCCAACGAGTGAACCACCTCGGCCTTGACCATGCCCATGTCATGGATGGGGAAGGTAACGGCCCGCTCCACGCCGTTGAGGTCGTCGTTAAGACCGGTGCCAGAGAGCACAAAAAGCGGAGCCGTGACGCGGCGTAGGTTCAAGCGCTTGGCAAGCCGCTCTTGAAAAGAGTCTTTGATAAACTTGATTGCAATCTCGGTTGTTTCCGGAAGCAATTTCAGTTTGTATCGTTTAGGTATGATAAGTTCCATATTTTTCTTATTTTTAGCGCAAAAGTAACATTATAATTTGATATTGCCAAATATTGCTGTCAAAATGTTTTATAAATGTGCCTTGTGTTTGCAAAATGATATGGCAATGGGCGTATGCGCGCTAAATTTAAATTTTGGTGATTTAGGCATTAAAAATGTCCGAAAAGAATGTCGTTGAGCGATAGCCCTTTGAATATTGTTGCATGCAACGTATCTTTGCATAACCAATTGAGAAAATGAAACCCATAATTGACAAATATATAATATTGGCAAAGAGCGTTGCCGTGGCATTTGTCGTGGCGTTTGTGGCTTGTCTGACGGCGGTCGCGCAGGAACGCACCGACACTGTGTCATACCGTTACATACCGCTGTCGCAGGAGGAGATTGACAGCCTTGTGCCTAAAGAACTGTTGTCGCCACAGCCGGCCGACACTGTCGTGGCGCAGAAGGAGGTTTCCGGTCCGTTCACGTCAATGCTGAAACGCGACACGAAGTTTCTCCGTTATCTTGACCGACTGGCAACGGGAAACAAGGATCGTTCGTTTGAAAAGAAGTTTGATGTGAACTTCATTGTGATGCCGTCGTATACGAGAGAGGGCAGTTTCGGAATAGGCGGCGGTGCGACAGGACTGTATCGGCTTGACCGCACCGACTCGATTATGCAGCCTTCTGACATCACATTGATAGGCAATGTGACTCTTAATGGATTTTTTGCCCTGACAGCCAGTGGAAATACTCATTTCCCGGGAAGAAGACTGCGCTATTCCTATAAGTTGGAGTATACGTATTCCCCGCTTGATTTCTGGGGAATCTCTCGAGAGGCTTGTGGCTTGAATCCGAAGATTGACTATACAAGAAATCAGTTGAAATATACGTCCGACCTTATGTATCTGATGACAGGCAATTTCAATATCGGCGCATTGATCGACTTGGTTTATGCCGAGATTACAAAGATTGACAATATCGATTATCTTGAGGGACAAGACAAATCGCATTTCTTCACGGGGCTCGGATTGGTGCTGCAGTACGACACGCGCGACTTCATTCTTCAGCCGCGGCGAGGTGTGAACCTGATGCTGCGCATGGGGGTGAGGCCTCAGGTGCTTGGCACGTTTGACAGGACATTGTTCAATCTCAGTTTTACGGGTAATTACTATCAGCCGTTGTGGAAAGGAGCGATGCTTGCCTTTGACGCGTATGCAAGTTTCAACAGCAAGCAGTCGCCGTGGCCGCTACGGGAAGCTTTGGGCAGCGGCGGAATCCGTATGAGGGGTTATTATTCAGGACGTTATATCGACAATAACCTGACAACGCTGCAGGTGGAATACCGTCAGCATTTGTTTTCACGCTTTGGCGTGGCGCTATGGGGAGGAATGGGCAATGTGTTTACGTCGCCCGGACATTTCAGAGGCAAGGACATTCTGGCGAATGGAGGCATCGGACTGCGTGTTGAGCTGAAACATAATGTCAATGGTCGTATTGATTTCGGATTCGGACGCAACACCTGTGGCTTCGTGTTTGCGATAGGAGAGGCGTTCTAAAAAAAAGATTGTGATGAAACAACGGAATTCGGCAATAGAGATGTTGCGCATATTGAGTATGATGATGGTGCTGATGGTTCATTTTGTCGGCGCCACATTCGGTTTGCCCACAAGAGAACAGTTGTATGCGTTGGATTCTGGCGTTTTGTGGAAAGACGTTCTTGAATCACTGTCGATAGTGGGTGTCAACTGCTTTGTGCTGATTTCGGGCTATTACGGGATAAAGGCTACCAGGCGCCGTTTGCTTGACTTCACGCTGTGGTGCCTGTTTGCCTCGCTGCTTGCCTATGCATGCAGATGCGTTGAGGCGGGTTGTTTGGCAGACGGTTTTGTGGGCGCATTGCTTGTTTATTCAAAAACTGACTTATGGTTTGTCCCGGCTTATCTTGCTTTGTTTCTTTTAAGCCCGCTCCTGAATGCCGGACTGGAGCGTCTTGACGGGCGCAGGCTGCATCTGATGCTGCTTGCGTTGATATTCATAAACGTGTATCTGGGCTGGTTTCACAAAGGGGGAATAAATCCTACAGGCTACAACGTGATGCAGATGGTGTTTCTGTACGTTATAGGTCATTGTCTGCATAGAAACTTGCCGTTGCTGCAGGCTTTTCCGTTGTGGGGATATTTGTGTGTCTATCTATTGTCGACAGTCGCCATCGGGTTGGCTCTTGATTTCGCTTACAACAATCCTTTTGTGCTGTTGTCGGCGGTGGCATTGTTTATGGTCTTTGTGAAAATCCCGGCATTCTCTTCGCCGGCGGTCAATTGGGTTTCGGTGTCTGTGTTTATGGTCTACCTGCTTCACAAGACGCCATATTTTTGGATTAAGCTGCGCAACTCGTTGATCGGTTTTTATGAGGACTACGACACGTTTGGATTCGTGTGGCGCAGTGTGGCGCTTTATGTGGCGATTTTTGTCGTGTGCATTCTTGTCGACAAGGTCAGGATGCCGGTGTGTCGATGGATTGCATCGCAGTTGCCGTCGGCTGTAGGCGGAGGGCGGAAGTAGTTGTGATGACTTCTTGCTTTCTGCGGAAATGCGGCGGATGAAATTTTAAATAAAGCAAAATAAAGAATTCGGGTACATTGAGAGTGGCATATTTGGGCTAACTTTGCACACTGTTATAAAAAGAGAAATTGATGGCGCAGAAGAATCAGATAGATATGCTCAACGGACCGTTGTTGAAAAAAATATTGCTTTTCCTCATACGACGAATAAACTGCAGAAGCTGACCCTTGCCTTCGGTGTATTTCCGGAAGAAGAGAAGGCAAAGGGAGAGGACGAAGTTCAGCTGGTGTTTTTGCTGGCCATCCCGGAAGAAATGAAAAATGATTCCGTGCTGATTCAGCTCTATGACAACATGCTGGCGATCGCCCATGAGCCAGACGTGGTGAAGAAGCTTCGGCAGATGAAGAGTTACAGGGAATTACTTCTGTATTTTGTGGAAGAGAACAATATTTTTAAATAAGGTTAAGGAGGATGCGTATGTCATACTATTTATTGATTGCAGGAGCGCTGCTGACGGCATTTATACTGCAGTTTCTGTTTTCAATGGTTCAGATGAAGGGCTTTAACGTCCACTACGGAAGAATGAGAAAAATCGGAAGAGTGGCAATCGGAAAAAGCAAAGGCGGTTTTCATGCCGGAGCTATGGTGATGTTTGCAATTGATAAACGTGGCATGATCAAAGAAGGATGTTTCATGCGGGGATTTACAATCTTTGCACGATTTAAGAAGTTTGATGATTTCAACGGAAAGAAT
>ENA-OPBL01002634-OPBL01002634.1-human-gut-metagenome-genome-assembly--contig:-NODE-2634-length-12739-cov-5.846105_pt1 | contig 12739 bp, 12 predicted proteins | sample MGYA00241073_ERZ501461 | MGnify/ENA primary metagenome ERZ501461 (study PRJEB25962, sample SAMEA2042630) | human gut metagenome | biome: human gut; feature: human-associated habitat; material: faeces... | reverse complement strand
AGTCGTAAACGGCCCACTTTTGCATCGAAAGTGGCCCGTTTTTTATCGATCATCACACCAAGCCTGGCTTTTCCAATGGAGGTAAAAAAGCCGGCGGACATAGGCTGGATCCCGTTGGCAAAGGTCATCAGCATGAAGATGCGGAGATATTTTTCTGCAAAATGAAAGTACAGGTCGCTGCCGTTTCCGAAGATGCCTACGATCTGATGCGGGAAGAACTGGAAGCAGATAAAAAATATGGTTGCGATCACAGTACATAAGGTTACGGAATAGCGGTATGTCTGGCGTACACGGCTGTATTTTTCGGCACCGTAGTTAAATCCCCAGATGGGCTGGGAGCCCTGGGAGATTCCGATGCAGATGGCCATAAATACCTGATTGACTTTGGAAATGATCCCTGCACAGGCGATCGGAATATCACTTCCGTAAGCGGAGAGTGCTCCGTAATGGCGAAGTGTATTGTTCATGACGATCTGCACTGCAGCAATGGCAACCTGATTGATGCAGGATGCCATTCCCAGAGAAAAAATGGCAGACAGATTGCGTGCCTTAGGAATCAGCATGGAGTGGTCCAGGTACATTTTCCGGAGTCTGGAAAAATAAAAGATGATCAGAAGTCCGGATACGATCTGGCCGATCACGGTTGCCCAGGCTGCACCTTTGATGCCCCAGCCGAATCCAAAGATGAAAAGCGGGTCCAGGATGGTGTTGATGGCGGCACCGGCCAGGATGCAGGTCATGGAATAGGTAGGACTCCTGTCTGCTCGGATCAGGTGGTTGCCGCCTGTGCTTAAAACATAAAAGGGAAGTCCAATGGCGGTAATCCCCATGTAATCAATGGCATAGGGCATGACGTCCGGTGTTCCGCCGAAAAAATGAAGCAGTGGCTTCAGGAACAGAAGAACGATGACAGAGAGTATCGTACCGGAGATTATCAGCGAGGAGAGTCCGGTTCCTGCAATGGAGCTGGCTTTTTTTTCGTTTCCTGCGCCCATTTCCAGGTTGTAATTGGAGGCGCTGCCGATTCCCAGGAGCAATGCAGCAGCAGTAGAGATAATGGTTACGGGAAATGCGATGTTTGTGGCGGCGTTTCCAAGCATTCCTACGCCCTGTCCGATAAAGATCTGGTCAACGATATTGTACAGAGCGCTGACCAGCATGCTGATGATGGCGGGAATGGCGAATTTGGTGATCAGGCTGCCTACAGGGGCGGTTCCCAGAGGGTTTTCGGCCTGGGCAGCATTGGTCTGGTTTTTCAATGTTTTTTCCTTCTTTCTTGTCTACAGTAGCTGTTTGGTAATGTGATAAGTGGATTTTTAATTTTATAGCAGGGTATTTATTATAGCACTATTGTGAAGGGAGTGTAAGTATAAAAAATTGACCTTTGGTTTTGGATGGGATAAAATGTTTTTAGAAAAATTTTCGGGAAGGAGCTTTTCAGATGGGTAAGATCAACAGTGTGAAAAAACTTACAGATAATAAGTTCGTGAATCTTTATGGAGTGGATGCGACCAGTGTACATGATACGCCGGTTTCTTATTTTGTGGCCTCCAGGGCGAAGAGTGTGGAGGATATGAAGCTTTCTACAGGGGAGAATCATCCGGATGGGGTGATCATTTACAGTGTTTATGGAGAGAAGCGGGATAAGGTTGTGCTGATCCGTCAGTATCGGTATACGATCGGCGGGTATATTTATGAGTTTCCGGCGGGGCTTGTGGAGCCTGGGGAGGATTTCCATGAGGGTGCTGTGCGGGAGATGTTTGAGGAGACCGGGTTGAAGCTGGAGCCGATCAAGGTTGCGGAGGCTTTTGAGAAGCCTTATTTTACGACGATTGGGATGACGGATGAATCCTGTGCTACGGTTTATGGGTATGCCAGTGGTGAGGTTAGTAAGGATGCTCAGGAGGATAGTGAGGAGATCGAGGTTGTGATCGCGGACCGGGATGAGATCAGGAGGATCCTGAAGGAGGAGAGGGTTGCGATCATGTGTGCTTATATGCTGATGCATTTTTTGAAAGATGAAGAACCATTTGATTTTTTGAAAGAAATCTGAGAAAAAATCAAGGGGAATCTGCCGTTGGCGGATTCCCCGTTTTGATCAGAGTTCTATGAGTTTTCCCAGGTCTTTGTTGTATTTGCAGTATTTGCCGTTTTCGGAGATAAATGGCTGGTAGGTGTCGGTCCGGTTGTCTTTGACGTAGACGATTCCGGTGGCGATCATTTCTACCAGGGAGAAGCGTTTGCTTAAGCTGGAGATCCAGCGGTAGGTTTTTTCGTTGCCGGAGTCTGCCATGAGGAGGTTGTAGCCGCCTGGGCAGGCTTCCAGGGTGAAGTAGATTTTCTGGGACCGGATGGAGGTGTTGAAGACCTGGCCGGTGATGTAGGTGGAGAAGTTGGTTTCTACAAATTGGCGGAAGGTGTAGAGATCGTAGATCACGCCGGTGGTCTCATCTTTGATCTTGTCGCCGCGTTCGATGCGGGCTTTCAGGAGCTTGAGGACTTCGATGGTCCAATTGATGAAGGAGATGCTGCTGTAGGTCATGCTTTCCTGAAGTTGATCGACCAGCTGTTTTGACAGGATGTTGGATTTTGATGCTTCATTAAAAAGTTCTTCGTTCATAAGGTTCCCTCCAGTGTTGGATTTTTATATGGTTTTCGCTCTTTTTTGTATCTTTTATTATAAGTCTGAATTGTATATAAAGCAATAAAAAATGTGTAAAATACAAAGATGATTATCGGGAAATGATATATAATTAACGATTATGTTTTGAAAATGTCAGTGCTTTTGGGGCCTGGGTTAAATGTGGACTTTAAATATCGAGTTAATTTGGATAACTATAAATAATTATAAGGAAGAGTTTTACCAAATATTCTCATTTTATTGATAAAATTTTGTTGCATATCTCCCTTGACATAAAGCCTTCCTCCGGGTGTATCATAGTGCTGTGTTAAAGGAGGTAGACTATTATGTTTGAGACATTACAGGAGAAGACGGAAGAGAAAGCAATGGTACAGTTCCTTGAACGCTTTACAGATTATCCATTTCTGGTAAAGTTCAAGAATTCCGAGTATCACATCGGAGAGGGTGAACCTACATTTACGGTGAATTTTAAGAAAGCGATTCCTCTGGCGGATCTGATGAAGAGCACAGGCACTTTTATCCCTTGCACTGGGTGAGGCGTATATGCGTGGGGATCTGGATATCGAGGGAAATCTTTATGAAGCGCTGGACCATTTTTTGGGTCAGATGGGAAAATTTTCTACCAATGAATCTGCTCTGAAAAAGATCATGTTCAGTTCAACATCAAAGAAGAACCAGGAAAAGGAAGTGACCAGCCATTATGATATTGGAAATGACTTTTATAAACTTTGGCTGGATGAGACTATGAGTTATTCCTGTGGGTATTTTATCCATGAGGATGATACGTTGTATCAGGCACAGGTAAATAAAGTTGATTATATCCTTAAAAAATTACATCTGGAAGAGGGTATGAGTCTTCTGGATATCGGCTGCGGCTGGGGCTTTCTGCTGATCGAGGCAGCTAAGAAATATAAGGTTCATGGTACCGGTATCACCTTAAGTCATGAACAGTATGCAGAATTTCAGAGACGGATCAAGGATCAGGGTCTGGAAGATTATCTTACGGTAGAGCTGATGGATTACCGTGATCTGCCAAAGAAGGAGTATCAGTTTGACCGTGTTGTCAGTGTCGGTATGCTGGAGCATGTTGGACGTGATAATTATCAGCTGTTTCTTGACTGCGTAGAAAAGGTCCTGAAGCCGGGCGGACTGTTTCTGCTTCACTTTATCAGTGCTCTGAAGGAGCATCCGGGTGACCCGTGGGTCAAGAAATACATTTTCCCGGGCGGAACTGTTCCGAGCTTACGTGAGATTCTGAACCATATGGCAGAGGACAATTTCCATACCCTGGATATCGAAAATCTCCGTCTGCATTACAATAAGACATTGCTTCACTGGGAAAAGAATTTCCGGGACAATATTGAAAAAGAAAAGACTATGTTTGACGAAGAGTTCCTGCGTATGTGGGATCTGTACCTGTCAGCATGTGCGGCAACCTTCCACAACGGAATTATCGATCTTCACCAGATTCTTATGACCAAGGGTGTGAATAATGATCTGCCGATGACACGCTGGTATTGATAAAAGCCTTTACAAACCTGCCGGAAAGGAATATCATACTTCTATAAAATTATTTATTAAAGCGTATAAGGAGCCTGTGGATTCAGCATATGATTACAGAAATGCTGAATCCGCAGGCTTTGTTTTTTAACCGATAAACCGCGAAGGAGTTATTCGGTCATGAGCAAGTAGCGAAGCGTATTGCGAATATTCGCTTGACTATTCCGTTTACCGATAATTATGGAATGTGCATAAAAACAAAGCTGCAAACTTGTTCAATAAGCAGAATCATAGAAAACTATCTTGACAGATCAGGAGAAAAGAATAATAATGTAATTACTTTAATAAAATAATTAATAAAAGATGATATGCAATAGAAAGAAATTAAAGGAGGAGAATAAGATGCTTCAGCAGGTAATGACAAATCCAGGAGAGATTATTTTCAGAGAGGTTCCAGTTCCGGAAGTGGGAGATGACCAGGTTCTGGTTAAGATCATGAACATTGGTATCTGCGGATCAGATATCCATGTATATCACGGCAAGCATCCTTTTACAAAATATCCGGTAACACAGGGACACGAAGTATCCGGTGAGATCACGGGACTTGGAAAGAATGTGACAGGTTTTAAGGTTGGCCAGAAAGTAACCATCGAGCCTCAGGTATACTGCGGACACTGTTATCCATGCCGCCATGGAAAATATAATCTCTGCGAGGAACTGAAGGTTATGGGCTTCCAGACAACAGGAACAGCTTCTGAATTCTTTGCAGTAGATGCATCTAAGGTAACACCGATCCCGGAGGAGATGTCTTACGAGGAAGGTGCAATGATCGAGCCGCTGGCAGTTGCAGTCCATGCAGTGAAGCAGATGGGCGATGTAAAAGGGATGAACATCACAGTGATCGGTGCAGGTCCCATCGGAAATCTTGTTGCGCAGACAGCCAAAGGAATGGGGGCAGCCAGGGTTATGATCACGGATGTCAGTGACCTTCGTCTTGCAAAAGCAAAAGAGTGCGGCATTGATATCTGTGTAAACACAAAGGAGAAAAATTTCGGAGAGGCACTGGTAGAGGCGTTTGGTCCGGATAAGGCAGATGTGATCTATGACTGTGCCGGAAATAACATCACCATGGGACAGGCCATCCAGTATGCGAGAAAAGGCAGCGTGATCGTACTGGTAGCGGTATTTGCGGATATGGCAACCGTTGACCTTGCTGTTGCCAATGACCACGAGCTGGATATCAAGAGTACTATGATGTACCGTCATGATGATTATGTAGATGCCATTGATCTTGTAAATGCGGGGAAGGTTCATTTAAAGCCGCTGATCTCAAAGACATTTAAGTTCGCAGATTATCTGAAGGCTTATCAGTATATTGATGAGAACCGTGAGACAACCATGAAGGTTATCATCAATGTGCAGGAGAAATAGATAAGATTTGTATCTCCTGGAAACAAGCTCGGTACGGCAATTGGAACAGCATTTCCGACATCATTGCCGGGAAAAGACGGCTGATAATATAAGCAATATAAGAAAAACTCCCGGATGTTGGCTGTCCGGGAGTTTTTTTACGAGAGTTTGTGTGGGAGCGTAAGATCATGCTGTCGGCGTATGGAACAGTTTTTCAAAATCTTCCTCACACATAGGACGGTAATACAAAAATCCCTGGATCTCATCACAGCCTTCTTCTTTCAGAAATTCGGCAATATCTTCTGTTTCCACACCTTCACATACAATGGATTTTCCCATGCGTTTCAGCATGTGAAATACCTCCTGAAGAACAATTTTTGCATTTTCCGTAAGGGAATCGCCAAGGAATTTCCGGTCGATCTTTACTTCATTGAACAGCAGATCCTTTAAGGCATTCAGGGAAGAATATCCGGAGCCGAAATCATCCATGGAAATCTGTATGTTGTGCTGCTTAAGACCGCGGATCACACAGTTGACAGCTTCGGTATTGTTTACATAGGTGGATTCCGTGATCTCAAAGGTGAGACGAAAAGTGTCTACATGATAGGTGCGGATCAGTTCGCGGATCTTTTTGACAAAGATTTCAGGTTCTTCAAAATGCAGTGGAGAAACATTCAGGGAAATGCGGAAATCTGTCGGAAGCTGATCGGAAAATTTCTGAAGCCATTGGAAGGCTTTTTCGTAAACATAATAATCCAGGCTGATGACAAAACCATTCTGCTCAAACAATGGAATGTACACAGCAGGGGACCAGAGCATTTTTCCATTGCGGAGCCAGCGGACCAGGATCTCCGCACTGGAGATCTTTCCGTTGGCAGGAGATATTTTGGGCTGGAAATAGATCTGAAATTCTTCATTTTTCAGAGCCAGATGAAAGGAATGGAGGATTTCTGCCTGCATCTTTTCCTGTTGATCGATTTCTTTTGAATAGATACAGCAGGGCGGGATCATTTTTTTGGAAAGCCGTCTTGCCACATTTGCACAGGAAAGTACGGTTTCCGGAGAAATTTTTGCGTCCGGGATAAAACAGATCCCGGAATTTGTACGAAAGAAATTAACGTGGTAGGTATTACGTATGCGCTGACTGATCTGTTGATCAAGTTTTGCGATCCGGGACAGAAGCGCTTCGTTGGTAAGGTCTGTGATATCCACAATGCTGACAAATACATCGGAGAAAAAGCGGGTGGTAAAGACAGTAAAGGAAGCTCCTGCCAGCTCTTCGTAGATAATATTCAGGATCTCATTTCCAAGGGAATATCCGTACTTGTCATTAATATAATGAAAATTTTCCACATCTGTGGAAATCAGGGCGATAGCACGGGAGCTTCCTGTATTCTTCTGGATCTGCCGGATTTTTTTAGAAAGAGTCTCGGAAGAGATAGCCGGAATCACGGTATTGCCGGAGTTGGAAGAAGGAGTAAGTTTTTTGATAGCTGCGATCTTTTTTAGAGATTTGTCCTGATACATTTTTTTATCTGCAGCGTTGATCAGATCCTCCATCATGAAGTAGTGATTCTGGAAACTGACTTCATATCCGACAGCATAGCTTAAGGGCAGTGTGGTCCGTGTATTGTATTCCTGAACAAGGGAATCCAGCTTATCAGCCATTTCATGAAGTTCTGAGAGACTGGTATCCTGCTGGATCAGGATAAATTCATCGCCGCCGTAGCGAGCCAGAAAGCTGTCGGAATCCAGGATACGGGTGAGACAATAGGTGAAGGTCTGGATAAATTCATCGCCTTTTTCATGTCCGTAAGTGTCGTTGACATATTTCAGATTGTTCAGGTCAAACATCATTACGCCAACACCGAATGTGCTTGGGCGGTTGCTCAGCTCCTGAATAAACTTTTCCAGAGATGTTTTGTTGTGAACGCCGGTGATATCCCGGAATGCATTTACGATAAGACGGGAGAGAAGCTCTCTCTGGATAAGGGTAAGTGCCAGGGCTGCAACAAGAAGTGCCAGAGTTGCCTCCATAAGCCGCAGCATCGGATGGTATGAAGTTTCCGGACTCTGAAGAAACTTCAGAAGATAGAAATCCATAATTAACAGGCTTACAAGCGCAAGCAGGGTGATTTCGCAGAGATGAAGAACACTTTTTTCTTTTTTCATAGATAAAATAAATCTCCTGTTTCATATAAATAAAGGGGGTACATTTTTTTAAGCCTGCACGATGATCATTTTGGCAAAAGCCTGATTGATACCGATCTTGCTTTCTTTGATGCGGACGATATACGAACCGAAAAGAACAGATACGATGCGGATGGTTGCTCCTTCGATAAATCCCAGAGTTTCCAGATGGTGGCGGTCATCTTCATTTCCACATATTTTCTGGATCGTATAATCAGTGTTGATATCAGCTAAATTTAGTGGCATATTTCCTCCATAAAATGTTGTGTGTGAACAGTAAAAACGAAAGGATATTCGTTGCTACAAATTAGTTATAACTAACATTATAACGCAATAAGAATCTGTGTCAATGATAACAGGAAAATTTTGAGAGGAAGATCCGTCAGCTTGAGCTATGTCTGGATTGCATGCTGTATCTCATGTAAACGTTTTCAGAAATGAAGTCTGTCCGCCTGTAAAAAACTGTGATAAAATAGTCCATGATAATAAAAGGTTATTGTCCCGTTTCAGGTACAGAAAACACTGGACGGTGAGACAGGAGGAATTAGCATGGAGAATATTTTTCACAGAGTAAGTATCCGTAAATATGAAGATAAACCCGTAGAGAAGGAAAAACTCCTTCAGATCCTGAAAGCAGGTATGCAGGCGCCAAGCGCATGTAATCAGCAGCCGTGGGAATTTTATGTTGTGACAGATAAGGAGAAGATCCTGGAGCTTTCCAAAGCCACTCCCTATTCAGGATGTGCAGCAGGTGCACCGGTTGTGATCGTTCCGGTATATCGGAAAGAGGGATTGCCTGTGCAGGATATGGCACAGATCGATATGTCTATCGCACAGGAGAATATCTGGCTGGAAACGGATGCACTGGGGCTTGGCGGCGTGTGGATCGGAATTGCGCCGTTTGAGGATCGCATGGCACTGATCCATGATATTCTGAAGCTTCCGGAGAATGTGGAGGTATTTTCTCTTTTTGCCCTGGGGTACCCGGCAGAGAGCAGAAAGCAGCAGGATCGTTTTGATAAGAACAGGATCCACTTTGTAGAATAAAAAAAGCCTTCTTTGAGGAAGATAACATCCGGAAACAGAAAAAGTCTGAATGTAGTGAAAAATACCAATAAATCCTCTGAAAATTTGTGCAGAACGCATTTTGCATGATCGGGATTTTTACGATAAAATGTAAGTATAAGAACTGAAAAACTGCATTAAATGAAAGAGGTGAAGGGTATGAAGGAATATGAGATCATTATTGAAACCATTAATCCCTGCGGCGGCGATCGTCATTCTCAGCAGGAGATCATTGAAGCAAATATCGAGAGCCCGGAAGCTTTCGTAAAAGAAAAAGGAAGATTTCCGATCATTGATAAGATCGAGAATCCCGATGGCGGAGTCGTGATCGTAACCGGTGACGGAAAAGGATACATGGTAAGATATACATTTTCTGAATAATGGATAATGCGGCGTATGTGACGGAAAACGGATTGTAAAGCAGAGCTGGGATCAGATCTGGCTTCGTTACATACGCCGTGTTTTGGCTTTTACCTAAAAAATGCATAAAAAAACATATGCAAATTTATAAAATATATATAAATTATTTGTTGAATTTTTATAAAAAAAGGAGTAAAACATTAGATAAATAAAAAAGAGAAATGCATGGAACAGGACAGATCACAAGAAGCAGACCGGATCACAGAGAGCCGCAGCTGGTGAGAAGCGGCAGAAGGTATTTTGTGATATCACCTGGGAGCATCCCGCTGAATAGAAAGGTTAAGTAAGCCGGGACGTAGTCTTCACGTTACAGAAGAGGCTGTTTGAAGAGACAGTATTAAGTGGTTGTATTTAGTGATAAATATGAGAATACAGAGTGGTACCACGGAACATTCCGCCTTTGTTATCCGAAAGGATAGCAGGGGCTTTTTTAATATATAAAAACACAAAGGAAAGAGAGTTGATATTATGAACGGAATCACAATGATGATCATAGCCATTGTAGTTCTCGGAGGCGCATATCTTCTGTATGGCCGTTATCTCCAGAATAAATGGGGCATTGATCCGAAAGCAAAAACTCCGGCATACGAAATGGAGGACGGAGTTGATTATGTACCGGCTGATACAAATGTAGTATTTGGACATCAGTTTGCATCCATAGCAGGTGCAGGTCCCATCAACGGACCGATCCAGGCCGCAATTTTCGGTTGGCTGCCGGTTCTGTTATGGATCCTCATCGGTGGTGTATTTTTCGGAGCTGTGCAGGATTTTGCATCCATGTATGCATCCGTAAAGAATAAAGGACGTACTATCGGATATATCATCGAAGCGTATATCGGAAAGCTTGGAAAAAAATTATTTCTTTTATTCTGCTGGCTGTTCTGTATTCTGGTCGTTGCCGCATTTGCAGATGTTGTAGCAGGAACCTTTAACGGATTTGTCGCAAATGATGCAGGAACAGTTACAAAGGTAGCGGCAAACGGAGCTGTTGCAACCACTTCCATGTTATTTATATTTGAGGCTGTTGCACTTGGATTTTTCCTTAAATATACAAAATTCAACAAATGGGTCAACACTGCAGTCGCAATTTTACTGCTGGTAGCAGCAATTGTGCTGGGACTTAATTTCCCCATGTATGTAAGTCTTGGAACCTGGCATATCATCATTTTTGTATACATCCTGATCGCCAGTGTCGCTCCTGTATGGGCACTGCTTCAGCCACGTGATTATCTGAACAGCTATCTGCTCATTTTTATGATCGTCGGTGCGGTTATCGGTGTATTTGTAGCCAATCCTTCCTGTAACCTGAAGGCATTTACAAGCTTTAACGTAGACGGACAGTATATGTTCCCGATCCTGTTTGTAACCATCGCCTGCGGTGCTGTTTCCGGCTTCCATTCACTTGTATCTTCCGGTACTGCATCCAAGCAGATCAAAAATGAGAAAAACATGCTTCCTGTTTCCTTTGGAGCAATGCTGATGGAAAGTATGCTTGCCATCATCGCACTGATCGCAGTTGCATCCTTTGCAGATGGTGAAGCAGCAGCACAGGGACTTACAACACAGCCGCAGATTTTTGCAGGTGCTATCGCAAACTTCCTTTCTGTAGTTGGCCTTCCGCATTCCCTGGTATTTACCCTGATCAACCTTGCTGTATCCGCATTTGCACTGACCTCTCTTGATTCTGTAGCCAGAGTCGGACGTCTGTCATTCCAGGAATTTTTCCTTGATTCTGATACAGATGAGGAAAACATGAGCCCGTTCCTGAAGGTAGTAACAAATAAATATTTCGCAACAGTCATTACACTGGTACTTGCCTACATGCTTACAAAGGTCGGCTATGCTGAGATCTGGCCGCTGTTCGGCTCCGCAAACCAGCTGTTATCTGTACTCGCTCTTGTAGCCTGTGCAGTATTCTTAAAGAAAACAAAACGTCAGGGCTGCATGCTCTGGATCCCGATGGTATTCATGATGGCAGTTACCTTCACAGCACTTGGCATGACCATCACAAAGCTTTCAAAGGCACTGGTAACAACAGGGCTGGATCTTGGAAACACCTTACAGCTTGTATTTGCAGTATTACTGCTGATCCTTGGTGTACTGGTAGCAATCCAGGGTGTGAAGAAGCTGCTTGAGAAGACAGATGATAAAAAAGCAACAGCATAATATTATCGGATAAGATCACGGATTTCTGTTTGGCTGAAGAGGCGTGAGTCACATAAATGGCTCATGCCTTTTTACATCCATGGAATTTTGAGATATCTAAAGACGATTTATGACCCCATGCGCCTGCATTCATTGGGAGTCATTCCGAATTGCTTTTTAAAAGCAGTCTGAAAGTGGCTCTGGCTGGAGAAGCATAAAAAGGTACTGATCGTACTGATGGATTTGTTAGTGTATTGCAGCAATTCTTTACCTTCCTCCAGCTTGCAGCGCAAAATAAATGCACTGACAGAAAAACCAAGGGTCTTTTTAAATAATCAGGAAATGATGGCTGCGATGATGGAAGGAATGCCGCTTCGTCAGTTGTTAAGCTTCGTTCCCGGAATTAAAAGAGAAATACTGGAACAGATGGTTGGTGCTTTAAACGAAGGCGTTGCATATAATAAAAAAAATGTATCAATGGAAATAAAAGCCTTATGCCAGACCAGAAATTAGAGAATCTACTTAATCTTGCCATGAATGCCCTGCCGCATGAGCGGGCAAAATCGGAAAATCTGAATGTGGGATATGATCCCACTACCAGGCTGTGGGATGTGATCGTGAAATACAGCGGTCCGGAAAGCGGACTTGGTGGTGAGAGGATCCAGGTGGTCCCGCTGCTTGGCAGCTATGCAGTAGTGACATTGCCGGAAACGGAAATTTCTGCATACTCAGTTAGAGAGCAGATCGAGTTTATAGAAAAGCCTAAGAGACTTTATTTTGAGACCTTTGAAGAGCGGGAGGCAAGCTGCATTTTGCCGGTGCAGAATGGAGCCGATGGCTTAACCGGCAAGGGGATTTTGGTGGGTATTGTGGATTCCGGGGTGGACTATTTTCATCCGGATTTCAGAAATGAGGATGGAAGTACCCGGATCCTGCGACTGTGGGATCAGAGTGTAGCTGGAAATCCACCGAAAGGCTATGTATCAGGAACTGAATATACGAAGGAAGAAATTGATGAGGCGCTTGCACTCGGGGAAACCGAAGGCAGGCGCCTTGTTCCGTCTGGGGATTTCAGCGGACATGGAACAGCAGTTCTTGGAATAGCAGCAGGAAATGGGAGAGCATCGGAGGGAGTGAAGCGAGGCGTTGCGTATAGAAGTGATCTTCTGGTGGTAAAGATGGGAAATCCACGGGAAAATTCATTTCCGCGGACAACGGAGCTGATGGAGGGTATTGATTACCTGATACGGCAGGCAGTGAAGATGAGAAAACCGATCGTTATAAACGTCAGCTTTGGGAATAATTATGGTTCTCATGAACCTTATAATTAAGGGAAAACATAAGAAAACACTGATATTTCCTGTGTTT
>ENA-OPBL01002629-OPBL01002629.1-human-gut-metagenome-genome-assembly--contig:-NODE-2629-length-12785-cov-3.920581_pt1 | contig 12785 bp, 10 predicted proteins | sample MGYA00241073_ERZ501461 | MGnify/ENA primary metagenome ERZ501461 (study PRJEB25962, sample SAMEA2042630) | human gut metagenome | biome: human gut; feature: human-associated habitat; material: faeces... | reverse complement strand
CGCCATGATTGCCGAGCTTGACCGCAACGGCTATGTGCCGTACATCAGCGTGTTCCCCGCAGGCACGGTAAACCTTGTTGCCAAGGAGTTTGACATGCCTGCCGACCCGGTGCGATGGATTCAGCGTGTGCGCAAAGGGCGCATTAAACCGGTGCGCATCGGCAAGGCCAACGGGCATATCTTTTTAACCGTTGCCGGTATCGGGTTCGATTCCAAAGTTGTGGACAGCGTATCAAGCCTCGAAAAGCGTTTCCTGTCCTCCTTTGCCTACGTTGTGCAAAGCGGCGAGTTGGTGCGCAAGGAGCTTTTGTTGAGCAACTGGCGGTATAGGTTCCGCGTTAAGTTTGACGGCGACCCCGAATGGTACGAGGCTTCTTCCGTTATCATCGGCAAAAGCCGCTATTATGCGGGGCGTTACAGCCTGTTTAAGGGCGCTGCCATTACCAACGATTATTTCGATGTGGCGCTGTTTACCGGCTGCAAGCGTGCGGACTTTTTAAAATATGCCGCCATGATTTTAATGGAATCGCTGGAGGGCGAGCAGGGCGTTATTGTTAAAAAGGCGCATACGCTTACCATTGAATGCAATGTGGACGGCTTCCCGGCGGAGCTGGACGGCGACGTGGTTACGGCAACGCCGCTTTTAATAGAGATGTATTCCCAAACGGTTAACTTTCTGGCGTAAGGCGGGGCGAAGATGAGAAAACGTTACTGGCTGCTTGTGTTTATGGTTATTGCCTTTGCGGCCGAATATTTTTTGTCGTGGAAATTTTACAGAAGCATAGTGCCTTTCCCGGAAATGGAGTTCTGGTATACCGCAGTAAGCAGCTTTTTGCGCGATGGGCTGCTTTTGGGCGTGGCAGGGCTTTTGTATCTGCGCCGCACGCGTATCCGCGACAGGGTGAAGCGTTATTTTCCGGTAGTTGTAACCGGCGTTTTGTACCTTGGCGTAACGGCGTTTATGGTGCATCAGCTGCGGTTGGACGGCGGCGTTGTTACTGCGCTGGCAGTGCTTGCCGGGCTTAACAACAATATTTTTGCGGTGCTTGTAACTGCCATGTGCTACCACAAATGGGCAGGGCGCACCATGAAAACGGTGTATTTTGCCGTTTATTTTTTGTCGGCAGTAATTGTAATTTTTGACGCTTTTTATTTTTGGCAAACCAGTATGCACGTGCAGAGCGTGCTTTTTGCCAACCTTAATATATATGCCGTTAAGGGCGTGCTGGCCAGCATGGGCGCGCTCAAGCTTGCGCTGATTGCCACAGGGCTTCTGGCGCTTGTGCTTTTGTTCCGCGTAAACAAGCCCACCAAAAAGAAACCGAACTTTGTATGGTCACTGATGTGCGTAGCGGCGTTTTCGCTGGCGCTGAACATTGGCTACATGATGATGGGCAGCCTGAACGGCTATGTAATGAAGGAATATATGGGCATGTGGACGGAGGTTGAAAGCGAAAAAACGCGCGAAGCCTACCGCGATATGCTTACCGTGCCCGTAAACGTAAACTTTTTTGGCAAAATGCTGTTTAATACCGATAAAATCGTCAGCCGCAGCCATATTGAGCAGCGCCCGCTGACGGTGAAGGACGAACAGGTTTTGCAGGAACTGGGCATTATGCGCCCCAATGAAGAAAAGCCGGAGCTTAAAGCAAGCTACGATCGTATTGTAATGCTGGTGCTGGAATCCGTACACCGCGATTACATGCACTATTACAACGAAAACATACCGGCGGAGGCAACGCCCTACCTTGACAGCCTGCTTGAAAAATACCCGCACCTTGACCACTACTATTCTTCGGCAGTGCCTACAACGCAGGGGCTTAACGCCACCTTCCGCTCGCACTTAATTTATGACCCCGACCTGCCTGGCGAAGCACAGCCTTCCATCTTCCGCAGCGTGCAGCAGGCAGGCTGGCGCGGCATATTTATGAACGCCAGCAGCCAGTATTACAACAACGAGCTGCACGAATACCCCACGCAGTTTGGCATGGCTGAATACTACGCCAAGGAATACCTTGAGGACGCAGGCTACACCGGCGCCAGCGGCTGGGGCTACCACAACGATGTTATGTATGCTGAAGCGCTGAAGCTGCTTGAAAAAGGGCAGAAAAATAACGATAAAATGCTGCTGGTTGTTAAAACGCTGGATATGCACCAGCCGTATCCGTACTACGGCACTGCCTACGGCGATATGCCGGAAGGCGTGCGCGACAACAAATACGTTACCGTGCGCGGCATTTACTGGGTAAACCTCACCATTCAAAACTTCTTTAAAGAAGCGTCACGCCGCGGGCTGATGGACGACCGCACGCTGTTTGTAATAACCAGTGACCATAATCCGCACAGCGGAGGCGAATATATGGAACTGGTTACGGATGAACGCTCGCGCCGCAGCATTGCGCCGATACCATTAATTTTTATAGGCAAAAATTTAGCACCGTTTGCACTTTTAGACGAAGAACAGTACGCGTCGCAGATTGACCTTGCGCCGACGCTTTTGGCCTTGGGCGGCATTGCGGTGCCGGAAGAATTTATGGGACGCAACTTTTTGCAGTATGCACCCTTGCCGTATGCGCTGGGCTATTTTGGCGGCAAAGCGTATTATTACAACGAAGATTTTTCGTTTGAGGACAAAATGGACGAGCCGGAGCAGGACCGTTACTGCGACGCGCTTACCAATTATATTATTCATGAATATGCAGACCGCCATTTAAAATACGGCGGGCAGTAAAAATGCAATAACCCCTTGCTGGTTTTTAGCAGGGGGTTATTTATTGCCGTATGTAATTTGACAAGAAAATTAACTTTGGTATAATATAAGAAAGAGATAGCTGGTAATGGGTACACCGGCTCTCCCCTGATGAATTAAAAATTCGACGGAAGGCCGTGTAACCGCAAGGTTATGCGGCTTTTCTCATACCGTTATTTGCGGAATGAAAGAATGAGTACTACTAAGGTTGCAAACATTACCGCAAACGATAACGCTTCAAACACTGTCATAGTATCACCCCCACTCTTTGTGGAGTGGGAAAGCCAAGTCCAGCTATCTCATGAAAAAGATTATAACACAAAAACATATTTAATAAAAGCAAACAGCCGGTGAATTTTCACCGGCTGAAATTTTTTGCTGGGGTTTATGTTTGGGACTGATAGTTTAGTTCTAAACATAAACCATCGGTTTATCGGGAACTATGTAAAAATGATGGAAGTAATTGATAAAAAGTTGAGTTCAATCAAAACTTAATTAAGTGCAATAAATAATAAATATTGATTAAAATTTGAAAAAATGATATAATTAAAACAGGCAGTAACAGATATTGTGTTTGTAAAGAAGGGGGCGGAAATTATGCTGTTTACTTTTGAGGACGCTTTACAGATTCACCATGCCAAATGTGAGAAGATTGAGGTTTATAAACTGGCAAACCCGGCGGAAGCATGGGCCGGGTTTGGCGTAACGGCTATTTGCCCTACTGATGATTTTTACAGCGACGATGAGCTGGTGGCTTTCGATTCTTTTGACCGCACGGCTTACGAAGAAAAAATCAGCAAAGGCCCTTCCGCCTTGCCGGACAAGGCTTTTCCGGTGCTTGTAATTGTAAGGGCAGAACGTGAAGGTTAAGTTAATATGGCATAATAAAAACTCCGCGGCTTTTGCTGCGGAGTTTTGCTGTTGCGCTTAAATTTATTCTGCTTTGGCGGCGTGGCCGTTTAAAAAGTAATCTACTATTATCGAGGTCAGCTCCGTGTTATCCATAGTGCTGTTTATTACGTGGAACACACCGTTGGCAATGCCTGCAAACAGGTGGTAGGCGCCAAAAATTGCTTCGGATGTTAATTTGCGCGTCGGGTCGGGCACGGTAAATATCTGCTGCGAATGGGTATATTTTAAATAGCCGCTTTCCTGCCCGTCCTGCAAAATTGCTGCCAGTACGTAAACTTCCTCCCACAAAATTTTGTAGTAGCGCAAAAGGCGTTCTTCCTCCGGCCTGGGCAGCGGGTCGCCGTAAAGGGAGGTTAATATCCAGTTGCCGTTTTCGTCAAAATCGGGGTGTATGCCCTGGTGCGCTGCGTTGAGCTCGTACCATACAATCAGCCACAGGCCTTTATTGGTGCGCAGAAATTTTAACATGCAGTTAAGGTAGGCCTGCAGCTTGCCGCGGATATCGGGCTGCTGTGCCGTTAAGGAATGCAGCTCATCCATTAAATGGCTGTGCTTTTCTTCTATCAGCGTGTAAAAAAGGTTATCTTTATTGCCGAAGTATTTATAAAGCGTGCCTTTGCCGGTATCGGCCAGGGCAATTATTTCATCAAGCGTGGCTTTGGTGTAGCCGCGGCGCGAAAAAACATCTTCCGCGGCAATGAGGATACGTTCTTTTTTTGGCAGTGAAGCATCTATGGCAGTCATGGCGGCCTCCGTAAAACAATTTCATCATTAAAATATATTTATAAATTTATACCATTATATCATTTTTGGGCATTATGTGCAATTTGCACGGTTTATCCAAATATTTTGCGGGTATCATCCAAAAAATAAATTTGACTAATGAACTGTATCAATTATAATTATTATAGAGGTAGTATGTGCTTATTTGAGCATGAGAAATATTTTTAAAGAGGCAGGTTAAAGGAGGTTTAATAATGAGCTTAAAAATTTATACCGAGCGCTGCAAAGGCTGCGGCATTTGCGCTGCGTTCTGCCCCAAAAAGGTTCTGGCGGTAAGCGAACTTGAAAAGATTGAAGCTGTTGCGCCCGAAAACTGCATTCAGTGCGGCCAGTGCGAACTGCGCTGCCCGGATTTTGCCATTTTTGTACATAAAGAAGGAGATGAGAAGTAATGTCCAAGGTTTTATTATTGCAAGGCAACCAGGCTGTTGTTGAAGGTGCAATTGCAGCCGGTGTAAAATTCTTTGCGGGTTACCCCATTACTCCTTCCACGGAAGTGGCGGAATCCCTGGCTGAAAAGCTGCCGAAAAACGGCGGCAAATTTATTCAGATGGAAGACGAAATTGCTTCCATGGGCGCTGTTATCGGTGCGTCCTTAACCGGCAAAAAGGTTATGACGGCTACCAGCGGCCCGGGCTTTTCGTTAAAGCAGGAACTTATCGGTTATGCCTGCGCTGCGGAAATTCCTCTGGTAATTGTTAACGTGCAGCGTGTAGGCCCGTCTACCGGCCAGCCTACCAGCCCTTCCCAGGGTGATGTTATGCAGGCACGCTGGGGCACCCACGGCGACCACTGGCTGATTGCCCTTACTCCTGCAAGCGTACCTGAATGCTTTGAACTTACTCTGCGCGCTTATGCGCTGAGTGAAAAATACCGTGTGCCGGTAATTCTTTTGATGGATGAAGTTATCGGCCATATGCGCGAAAAAATTGAACTGCCTGATGATTACAGCGATTTTCCGCAGGCAGAACGCAAACAGCCGGACTGCGCACCGGAGGACTTTAAGGCTTATGCCACGGACGAAAGCCTTGTTCCGGCAATGCCTGCCTTTGGCAGCGGCTACCGCTGGCATGTAACCGGCCTCGTTCATGACGAAACCGGTTTCCCGAAAGGCACCCCGGCAGCTACTCTTGCTGCTGCCAACCGTCAGCGCGCTAAACTTGAAAACAACCTTGACGATATCGTACAAGTTGAAAACTACCGTATGGAAGATGCCGATTTTGCCGTTGTAGCCTTTGGCGGCGCAGCCCGTACCGCTTATGAAACGGTTGACATGGCCCGTGCGGAAGGCCTTAAGGTTGGCCTTGTACGCCCGGTTACCATCTGGCCGTTTGCCGAAGCGCAGATGAAGGAACTGGCCGGCAGGGTAAAAGGCATTTTGGTGCATGAGCTGAACTGCGGCCAGTATGTTCACGAAGTTGAACGTGCCGTTAACGGCAAAGTGCCTGTAAGCCTGTACGCAAAATATGATAACGAACCTGCAACTCCGGCCCAGCTTTTGGAAGAAGTTAAAAAAGCTATGGCGGCCCTGTAAGGAAAGGAGACTATATTTATGAATATGGAAGAAATGATCAATAAATATTTCCGTCCGGGCCGTTTGCCGCATATCTGGTGCCCCGGCTGCGGCAATGGCGTTGTTACCGGCAGCGTTGTTAAAGCTATTGCCAAACTCGATCTTTCCAAAGACGATGTGGCTGTAATTTCGGGTATCGGCTGCTCCAGCCGTGCTTCCGGCTATCTTGATTTTAATACCGTACATTCCGCTCACGGCCGTGCTATTCCGGTTGCAACCGGCGTTAAACTGGCAGAGCCCAAACTGAATGTTATTGTTCTTACCGGTGACGGCGACGCTACCGCTATCGGCGGCAACCACTTCATTCATGCGTGCCGCCGCAATATCGACCTTACCGTTGTTGTTTACAACAACAGCATTTACGGCATGACCGGCGGCCAGTATTCGCCGATGACTCCGTATCACAGCAAGGCAACCACCGCGCCTTACGGCATGATTGAACCTGATTTTAACCTTGCCGAGCTTGCCAAAGCAGCAGGCGCAACCTTTGTTGCACGCTGCACAACCTTCCATGCGCAGATGCTGAGCGACCTTATCGTTAAAGGCATTCAGCATAAAGGCTTCAGCCTTATCGAAGCAGTATCTGCCTGCCCGATTTCTTTTGGACGCCAGAACAAAATGGGCGGCCCTGCCGAAATGATGATGTGGCAGCGCGACCACGCTGTTCCGGTTGCAGCCTGGGATAAACTGCCGGAAGAAAAACGCGAGGGCAAATTCCCGATTGGCGTTTTGTATCAGGTAGAAGGCAGAAAAGAATACACCGAAGCCTATGATGAACTTATTGCCATGGCGCAGGGAGGTAAATAATATGAAACATGAATTACGTTTATCCGGCACCGGCGGCCAGGGCCTTATCCTTGCCGGCATTATCTTAGCCGAAGCAGCACTTTTGGACGGCAAGCTTGCTATCCAGTCGCAGTCCTACGGCCCGGAAGCACGCGGCGGCTCCTCTAAATCGGAAGTTATTATTTCCGAGGACGCCATTCACTTCCCGAAGGTTACCAAACCCGATTTGCTGCTTGCCATGAGCCAGGAAGCTGCCAATAAATATTCTCATGACCTTACCAAAGACAGCGTAATGATTACCGACAGCCTGTTTGTAAGCGAAGTGCCCGATTTTGGCGGCAAAGTTTACGAACTGCCGATTACCCATAGCGCACGTGAAGGGCTTGGCAAAATTTTGTTTGCCAACATTGTTGCCCTTGGCGCACTGGTTAAATTAACCGGCGTTGTAAGCGCAGAAAGCCTTGAAAAAGCAGTTTTGAACCGCGTACCGAAAGGCACCGAGGACAAAAACCGCAAGGCTCTGCAAATTGGCATGGATTTAATTAAATAATTAAGGTAAAGCATAAAATAAAAAGCGGTATCCGGTATAAGACCGGGTACCGCTTTTTTTGATGATATTATTTTGCTGTAAAAAATGTAAAATTACAACAAAAATTCGTTGTAATTTTTGATATAGCGTGTTATAGTGTATTTGTACTATGTTATGGAGGTGCGAGTATGTACCGAGTTGCTATTGAAAAACTGTTAAAATGGAAAGAAAGCAAACGCCGTAAACCTTTGATTATAGAAGGGGCAAGACAGGTTGGAAAAACATGGTTGATGCAGGAGTTTGGGCGGCAAGCTTATGCTGAAACCGTTTATATTAACTTTGACTCTAATTCCAGAATGGCTAATTTATTTGCTTCTGATTTGGATGTAAATCGTTTAATTATGGGATTAGAGCTATATGCTGGAAGAAAAATAAATCCTGACAATACATTATTGATTTTAGATGAGGTGCAGGAAGTACCTAGAGCTTTGGCATCTCTTAAATATTTTTACGAAAATGCACCTGAATATCATATTGTTTGTGCAGGTTCATTGCTAGGCATCGCGTTGCACGAAGGAACATCATTTCCGGTAGGCAAGGTTGATTTTTTAAAGCTTTATCCTTTATCGTTCAGAGAGTTTTTGATGGCAAACGCCAGAGAAGGTTATGCCAGATTGCTTGAACAGCATGATTTTCAGATGGTTACAAGCTTTAAACAGACATATATTGATGCTTTAAAACAATATTATTTTGTTGGCGGTATGCCTGAAGCTGTACAAAGTTTTGCAGAAAATAAAGATTTTAATGAAGTACGTGAAATTCAAAAGAGGATACTTGCAGCTTATGAACAGGATTTTTCCAAACATGCTCCTAATGAGATTGTTCCTAAAATACGTATGCTTTGGAACAGTCTGCCTTCGCAGCTTGCCAAAGAGAATAAAAAGTTTATTTACGGAATTATTCGCGAAGGGGCACGCGCTAAAGAATATGAAACTGCTATTATGTGGTTGAGTGATTGTGGCCTTATTCATAAGGTTAGCAGAATAAATGCACCGGGTATTCCGTTAAAAGCTTATGAGGATTTGAAAGCCTTTAAATTGTTTGTGGTAGATGTGGGGCTTCTTGGTTGTATGGCTGGCCTTAGACAGGGTACTTTACTTGATGGAAATGAGCTTTTTGCCGAGTTTAAAGGTGCACTTACAGAACAGTATGTTTGCCAGCAGCTTAAGACAATTGAAGATTTAGGAATATATTATTATACGAATGACAGAGGTTCCTGCGAAATTGATTTTGTTGTTGACACCGGAGTGCAGATAATTCCTGTAGAAGTAAAGGCAGAGGTAAATCTTAGAGCTAAGAGTTTAAAAACTTATTATGAAAAATTTTCTCCGCAGGTTTCCATACGTACCTCAATGGCAGATTTTAAAAAAGAAAGCTGGCTTATTAATCTGCCGCTATATGCTATAGACGAACTTGTAGAAATTTGTTAAAGACGGTATAGAAGCAGAGTTTATTTGATAGTTAATAGATTTATATTGGAAAACGTTACTTGTTATAAGAAAGGATTGCGTTATGAATATTGAAAACTATTTGCCAATTAGTATAGACGATTCAATGCCAGACAACAGAACTTTGATAATGCCGCATCAAGCGGAAGCAGTTAAGGCAATGACCTCATATTTTCAGCTGGATAAACGTAAAGAAAATCGTAGTGGTTTGGTTGTTATGCCAACAGGCAGTGGAAAAACATATACAGCAGTTAATTGGTTGCTTAATGATGCAGTTGTTAAGGGATATAGAGTAATTTGGTTGGTACATCGGCAGGAATTAGTAGAACAGACATTTATAGAATTTAGAAAACAGGCACCAACATTAAAAGGTACAGGTGTAAAGAAATTACGAATAATTCCTGTGTCTGGAATGCATTTAGGAATGAACATGGCTTGCAGAGCAGATGTAAATGTTTGCAGTATTGCTTCTGTTGCAAATAAATATGGTTATAGGTTTATCGAAAGGATGCTGGGAGTTCCAGGTAAAAACAAGTGTGTAGTTGTAATTGATGAGGCACATCATGCAGTTTCTGCAAGCTATAGAAAGGTAATTACACGAATACAAAAATTAAATCCATCTATGGTATTGTTAGGGTTGACTGCTACTCCAACAAGAATGAATCAGTCTGAATTACAGCGGCTTCAAAGTATATTTAATATCAATAAGAACCTTGCAAACAAAATTGGCTATAGAGGATATGTTTATGAAGTTACTTTGAAGCAGTTGTTGATGAGTGGCTTCTTAGCGCAACCACGCTATCAATCTGTAAAAACAGAAATTAACGGAGAAGTAGAATTTAATCTTACTGAAGGAGATAAGCTGTTCTTTGAACAGTTTGGAGAACTTTCAGAAAGATTAAAGGATCAAATAGCAAAATCTTCTGCAAGAAATAAACTGATTGTAAAGCAGTATTTGGATAATAAAGATATATATGGAAAAACCATTGTATTTGCAGTAAATCAGATGCACGCTGAAACTTTGTGCAATGAATTTAAAAATGCAGGTGTGGCTTGCGACTTTGCTGTATCATCCAGGAAAGATGCACAGCAAGTTATCAGGAATTTTAAGGAAAACAAATTTAATGTTCTTATCAATGTGCAAATATTAACAGAAGGCAGTGATGTGCCGGATATTCATACGGTATTTTTAACAAGAGAAACAAATAGCGAATCTTTGTTGATGCAAATGATAGGCAGAGGTTTGAGAGGAGAAAAGGCTGGCGGAACAAAAGATGCTTATATTGTGGCGTTTCATGATATATGGGATTCATTTATGACTTTTATGAATCCAAGAGATTTGGATATATTTGAAGACCTTCCGGAAGAATATAACCAAGATGAACCTAATGAAGTAATTGAAATAGCGCCAAACAATCCAGATGTTGAAGCTGAAAACGCAGAGAAAGAAAGCAGTGGTGAAACATCCGAAGAAAAAATTTCAGTTAGGGATATATACCTAAAATTGTATGCAAGAGTAAGAACATCTATTTTATCCAAAAAGGATGTCCTTACTTTTCCTGTTGGCTGGTTCTCGGTTACTGATAAAAATAACAGTGACTACAGTTTACTCGTATATGAAGGGCAAGAAGATGTTTATAAAACAATAGAAAATAACATTAAACTATTGGATAAGGTAGACCCAGAAATGTTATTAGAACTGTATTTTGCTGACTGTGGAGTTAAGCCGGAGCTTGAAGAAATCGGTGATTTTTTGGATTATATTATTGAGACTGGAGAAATGCCTCCGTATTTTACGTTTGAAGAAAGAAGTATTTTAGATCCAGACATTGTTGCTAAAGATTTAGTTGAGAAATTTGGAAATAAAGCTACTGAAGCTCCTGGTCTTGAGTACATAGAAAAGATATTCTATGAAAATAAGATACTACCGCAAGTGTATAAGTTCTTTTTTGCATATCGTAAATCTGTTTTTGATTGCATCAAGCCAAAAAAAGATGCCATAATAGTTCCAGAGGATGACAGAAAAAAATATGAAATCGTTGATAATTATTTTAACCTGCAGGCATTGCTCGATGAAGTGTTGGCAATGTATCCGAAACTTAGTGCCGATGGCTTAGTAAAATTGGGATGGAGTAAGAACGTAGTCAGAAATTGGTTCGCTTTGTGCCAAAAGGATAAAACAGGGACATACTACCAAATTCATATCAACAAAATTCTATCATCACCAAAAGTTAATAAAGAGGTAATAAAATATCTGTTATTTCATGAGTTGCTGCATCAAAATGGATATTGGAATCACGATATCGAGTTTAGAAAAAGAGAGTGGCAGTATCCTAATTCAGCAGAATTGGACGGTCGTCTTGACGGATTGAGGTTAGAGTACGATATGGAAGGGCTGTATAAGGATTCGGTTGCAAATGAAATCCCAGACTTTGCTCTTAATGTTGAGGATGTTGGCAATGAATTTTTTGTAGCTGGTAATGAAGATAAAACAGCTGATGATGAGAAATATGACAAAAATGCAGCCGGAGTTCAAGATGGGTATCAATACTGTATGAATTGCGGCTACAAGTTGCCTATAACTGCAAATTTTTGCCAAAAATGTGGAACAAAGTGCTAAAAATGGTAAACATATTATTAAAAAGTAAGGTTAATGGAGGTGTGAAATGGATTTAATTGGATGTGAAGTTATTCATAAAAGTTTTGGGAATGGAAGTGTTGTAGAACAATCAGATGAGTATATTACAATTAAATTTCTGATAGGTATTAAAAAATTTTTGTATCCTGATGTGTTTGAAAATTTTATGACTATCACTAATTTACAAATACAAGAAAAGCTTAATGCTGAAATTGAAGAAAAAAAGCGAAAGATTGCTGAAGAAAAGAATAGAATGCAAGTATCGCAGAAGAATTTAATGGAAGTTGGCGAACAGACAAAGCTAAGAGTATCAAGAAATAAGAGAACATACTCCAAAGAAAACATTGCCTTCAAATGTAATTTTTGCGATGCTGGAAAGCACGATAATGGTATCGGCTTCTGCGGTGTTTGTTCAGATGAAATTATAAGATACAATATTGAAGTGGCCAAACATAATTGGTGTTGTGATGAGGAATCTCCTTGCAGTCAATACTATCATGGTATAATTGACAGAAAAAGACTTGATAATTATATGTTAAATGACGGTTTTGTATGTTATGAAAGTCAAATGTTAAGAAGTTGGGCAGCATTTGCAGGCTATGCGCATACAAAAGAGAATTATCAAAAACCGATGAAACTTAATAAGATTCAAATTAATAGTTTGGCAATACTTACTACAAGAGAACCATATGCACCAGAAAAAGATAGATTTGTGTTTGGCGTTTTTATAGTTGATGAAGCGTATGAAGGCGATAATAGAGAGCAAGGCTATGTGACAACATCTTCTAAGTATAAATTAAGTTTATCACTTGACGATGCTAAAAAAATTCTTTTCTGGAATTATTATCATAATGATAATGCTCCAGAAAAAGTGGTATGGTCGCAAGGGTTGCACAGGTATATTACAAACTTACAAGCAGCTTGTATTTTAAGGGATATTGCCAAAATTAAAGAAAACACTTCTGATGAACAGTTAGCGAAGGAATTTTTGGAATATTTCTGTAAAATTAACAGGCTTGAAATAAGAGAAATACCCAAAGCAGATGGAGCCTTAAAACGATGAAAATTTATGCGCGATAGTGACAGGCATGCTCCTTATATACGGATTTAATTAAAGTGTAGAAGAAAATTAATTATTTAAGCGAATCTGGGTTTTAATAATAAAAAAAGCTTATTTAAGATGGTTGTTATAAAACATCAGAATAAGCTCAAAAAGAAATCTTTAAATATATTAAATTATAATAATAGTGCTAAATAAAAGACTTGTTTTTGGAAGTTTGTAAAACCCGTCCATTTTTATGGACGGG
>ENA-OPBL01002627-OPBL01002627.1-human-gut-metagenome-genome-assembly--contig:-NODE-2627-length-12805-cov-7.480078_pt1 | contig 12805 bp, 14 predicted proteins | sample MGYA00241073_ERZ501461 | MGnify/ENA primary metagenome ERZ501461 (study PRJEB25962, sample SAMEA2042630) | human gut metagenome | biome: human gut; feature: human-associated habitat; material: faeces... | reverse complement strand
TTCTAACGACCGAAGGGAGTGATAACTTCTTTAACTTCTATAACTTCTGAACTCATCTAAAGTTCAAACTATAAAATCAGGCTAACAAATGAAGAAATCATTATCTATCATCGCAGCCTCACTCATCAACATATCTACCATGGCACAGGCTCCGGCTTTTCCAGGAGCCGAAGGTCATGGTAGATTTGTTACTGGAGGTAGAGGCGGAAGAATCGTACACGTAACCAATCTCAACGACAGCGGAACTGGCTCTTTCAGAGAGGCTGTCAAGTCGGGCAACAGAATCATCGTCTTCGATGTGGCGGGTGTCATCGCCCTGAAGTCTGACTTGAAGATAGCAGACAATATCACCATCCTCGGACAGACAGCCCCTTCGCCAGGCATCACCCTGCGCTATTATACGGTTCAACCGGGTAGCAACAACATCATCCGTTTCATCCGCATCCGCCGTGGACAGGAGAAGGACATCAACGACGGTGCTGATGCCTCATGGCAGCGCAACAAGACGGGTATCATCTTCGACCACTGCTCCTTCAGCTGGAGTATCGACGAGGTGGCTTCGTTCTATGACAACAACAACTTCACCATGCAGTGGTGTACCGTGGCAGAGAGCCTTACCAATCCCGGTCACTCCAAGGGTGCTCATGGCTATGGCGGCATCTGGGGTGGTAAGTTGGCAAGTTTTCACCACAACTTCGTGGCTCATCTGATGAACCGTGGTCCACGTTTCAATGGTGCCCGATATGGTTGGACAGGCTATACCGACAACAAGGAATACAGCACCTACCAGTGGCAGAACACCGTACAGGCAGAGAACGTAGACTTCCGCAACTGCGTGATGTATAATGCACAGGGCACCTGCTATGGCGGTCCTGGTGGCGGGCAGATCAATATCGTCAACAACTACTACAAGGCTGGTCCCAGCCATAGCCTTTCCAGCAAAACCCTCGATGGACTCAAGGTGGATGTGAGCACAGGTAAAGAGCGAGGGAGCCAAGACCGCATCACCCTTGTCACACTTTCTACACAGAGTAACTCCGACAAAAATCATCCAGAATTATACGACATGACCAGCCGTTATTATATCAATGGTAATACGACAGAAACCACGAAAGGTCAGAAGACGGAGAACAAAGACTGGAAGGGCACATAATCTACGACAAGGGTATTCCAAGCCTGAACGGAGAATACTACAGCCCCGATGTGAACAACTTCTATGGCGATGCTGTGGCTCATACCACAATCAGCGGCAAGTCGTGTGTCAAGATCAAGATGGACAATCCAGCTCCTACAGGACAAGTAACCACCCACTCTGCTGCCGAAGCATACGAAAAAGTTTTAGCCTATGTAGGTGCATCCCTCTATCGCGACGAAATAGATGCCCGATACATGGAAGAGGCCAAGACGGGTACGGCAACCTATAAGGGAAGCATCACCAACTCGCCTGGTATTATAGATAAGGTGTCAGACGTAAATGGTTATACAGAAGACAACTTCGGCACAGGCTCTCGTCCTGCTGGATTCGACACCGACAAGGATGGTATTCCTGATGAATGGGAAAAGGCCAACGGTCTGAATTCTAACGATGCAAGTGATGCCCTCACCTGTTCGCTCGACAAGAAGGGTTATTATACCAACATCGAAGTCTATGCCAACTCACTGGTAGAGAACATCATGAAGTCAGAAAATACCGATGCCATTGACGCTGTTGATGAGTATTATCCAACTTCTACCTCTACAGGCATCAGCCAGACGGTTGTCGACAAAGGCGAAGTGGCTTCCATCACGTATTATGCCCTCAACGGCTCTCGTCTCAATGCCCCTGCCAAGGGTATCAGTATCAGAAAGATAACTTACAGCAATGGCAAAACCGCAACAGACAAAGTAATAAAATAAAGAAAAGCCTATCGTTCATGGTCGAAAAAGGGATGTTTTATGTCCTTTTTTCGACCTTTTTGCATTTTAATCAAAATTTAATTCCTTTTTTAGAACAACCTATCAATTTTTTTACTAACTTTGCAAAAGAAGATAAGAGCACACGGCAATTTGAAAGCTGTCTTTCATTGCGCCCGTTTGCAATTTCTTCACATAAGAGTTAAATAAAACATTAATTAATCTTTTAAATCTTACGTTTATGAATAAAATTTTACGCATTTCAATGATCGCTGTGTTGGCATTAATTGCTAATGTCAGCTTTGGACAGGCTTACAAAACATTAACCTTCCCAGATGACAACAATGCCACCAATAAAGTTGGTGCTTACGACAAAACATGGACTGCCAAAATTGGTACTGACACATGGTCAATTGTAAACTTCAACAACAACAACTGGAGAAACAACTGGAAATGGATAAAATGCGGTGGAAATAAAGGTGCATTTGTAGGAACCATCACTACAGATTTTGCTATTGATAAAGCCATTTCTTCTGTTGTAGTTAATATTGATAGAATCAAAGCTGCTTCCGTCAATTCTATCAAACTTGAAGTTACATCAGACAAAGAAGGCGAAACTGTTCTTGAAACAGTAAACCTCGAAAATTTGGCTGCAGGAGATGCCGTATTCACAATTAAAACGCCAAAAGAAAACTGCTATTACAAACTGGTATTCGATTGCAAACAAGATGATAAGGATAATGGTTTAATTACCGTAAAATCTGTAAAATATTACAAGGCAGGTGATGCTCCTATCATCGTTGACATTTCAAACACTCCTGAGACAGCTTATACTGTAGCAAAGGCAAAACAGCTGATTGACGCAGGTGAAGGTTTGTCTACTGAGGTTTATGTAAAGGGTATTATCACAAGTGTAGGTACACTCAACACCACATTTAATAGCTTGACATACAACATTTCAGATGATGGTACAGCTACTGAAGAACTGAATATTTATAGTGGTAAATATTTCGGAGGTGCTGATTTCACATCAGCTGACCAACTCAAAGTGGGTGACGTAGTCATCGTAAAGGGTCAGTTGAAGAAATACGGCGAAACCTACGAACTTGATAAGAATAATCAACTCTACTCTTTGAATGGTGTAACCACAGGCATCAACAACATCACAACCGATGCAACACTGGAGAATGCTCCTGCATTCAACCTCGCAGGTCAGAAGGTAGGTAAGGCATACAAGGGTGTAGTCATTAAGGCTGGCAAGAAGTTCATACAGAAGTAATTTTTCTCTCCGAAGGAAATAAAAATAATAAGAGGGTGTGTCATAGAGTTATGGCACACCCTCTTTTCTTGTTATCTTCGTCCCGCGGGAATCAGATACTTTCCGTGGGCAACAAATTAATACTTATACCGATTATTCATACTGTTACTCCCAAAAATTCCTCACTCAGTTAAGAAGAGACAATCACCCTACTGGATTTTTCTTTTTGCCCAGTTAGGAAATATTATTTCACCATTAACTTCCTCATTTGTGATTGTGGAGTTTTTTTATCGTAGTATCTGTAAAAGTTCGCCAAATTTTCAATTCGACAGGCTTGTAGTCTTCGAAGAGCTGTTTTACAAACTGCACATCAAAAACCAGACGAAGGTCATTCTTGTCTTCTTCTGTTGTACCTTCCTTGCGGTAACCCAGCCGTGCTGTCTTAATAAGAAAAAGATCGCGCACTCCCTTGCCTTTGATGTAAGGCATGAAGTAGAAAAGCTTGTTGAGAGCAACCGATGTCGGGAATTTCTTACCAGTATAGTAAATGGTTGCTGAACCATCAAGAAACACCTTTTCATTGTCTTTCTTAACAAGCGAGATGAGTACGTTCCTGTCTTCTTCCACTATAGTCGCACCCTGTGGCTGTTCACCATATTTTTCCCAATCAATGTCCTCGTGCAACATATTGTTCTCCGTAATGCTGTTAAAAGCATACTGGTCGAAGAGATCAAGATAGCTGAGCTCATGATACTTATTCTTCACAGTTGATGTTTGGGTTTTGCGGTCTTTTACAACAACCAATTGCGACTGCTTGCACATAATCTCCCTTACAGCTTCCCTACAGTTCTGCGTTTCCTCTGGCATCATTTTCTGAATGTCATTGAAGAGCCGGATAAGCGACCGACCTACAGCCCATGCCAAATTAACTGGCACAGCATTGCCTATCTGTTTGTATTTATCACTCATACTTCCTTGAAAGTTCCAGCTGTCAGGAAAAGTTTGAATGCGTGCATACTCACGAACACTTAACGGACGGGTTTCCAAAGGATGACAACGTTCGGTTTGTTTTTGACCAGGTGAACATGTAAGAGTCAATGAAGGCTCATCAAGAGACAATCTTCTTGCCATTCCTGTTTTTCCACCGCCAAGCAACCAACTGCCTCCCATATATTCCTTTGCAATGTCTTCGGGCAGATTTCTCCAATCTCCACCTTGAGGCACCATTTCCAGAACTTTCTTTTTCTTTTCTGGATATTGAGCACCCTCAGATGCAGGAACATCTTTGTCGTATAGTACACTTTTGTAAAGAGCATCACGAAGTGTCAGAACCTCATGATAAGGAGTAGGCCAATGAAATTCAACACGTTTGGCAATATCATTTCGAATTGCAATAAGAACCAAACGCTCACGTTTCTGTGGCACCTGATACATGATTGCACGCAAGACACGAGGCTCTACAAGGGTATAGCCTAATTCTGCTATTGCATTTTTTATAGTTTCAAACGTACGTCCATTCTCGTGCGAGATTAATCCCTTCACATTTTCTCCCATAAAAACTTTCGGCTGAATTTCCTTCACCGCACGTGCAAGTTCAAAAAACAGAGTACCACGAGTGTCATTGAAACCTGCGCCCTTGCCTGCATAAGAAAATGCCTGACAGGGGAACCCACCAGACAGAAAGTCTACTTTACCTTGTAAGGGGGAAAAATCTATGTGCCGCACATCACCCTCTATCACATTCCATTCAGGTTTGTTCGTTTTAAGAGTCTTGCATGCTGATGTATCAAACTCATTGAGCAGAACGTGATGAAATCCTGCCAGCGACATTCCAAGAGCCAATCCACCACCGCCAGCAAACAACTCTATGGAATTGAATTGGCGTGCAGGAACAACAGTAGACTCCTTCTCCCAGTTACTTTGGAGCATGGAATTGACTTCCGGAATAGCCCGAAGCTCATCCATATCAAATCCAGAGACACCATTTTGTTGATGTCGTGGATAGAGTCCGTTCTTACCCCAGGTTTGAACCGTACGGTTGGATGTTCCAATAAGCGCAGCTAAATTATTCTCTGAAATAAATGTCATAATTATAAACCACCTTTCTGTATGATTTCTTCTGCAATTTCTTCTACCTTGGCAAGGATGAGTGCACTTCCGTCAATACCATCTTCATCCACAACTTCTCCAAAAGCTTTGGCTAAGCGATGATAAAAAGTTTCATCACCAGTGAGATGCATCCAAAAATCAGAACCACACAACACAGGATAATGAGCATCTATTGCCTTATAAAATGCCGACAGACTTCCCTTCTCACCATATAAGACTCCCACAACAAGATCATCAAATTGCAGTCCCATCCTATCCAGCCTTGATTTGTTCATAAGATACTTGAAATGACCCAAAATGGTAGCTATATCATCCTTGTTGATTGTTTTAGGACCTGCCTTACACTGGCAGTATTTGCGCCGTCCGTCTATGGCATCAACAAATTCTATATCTATACCATCTATGCCAGACGCGCCTCCTACCACTTCTTGAAGTTGGGAAATAAATACCTGGACATTTTGACCGAAACTGGTATTAAGACTTGTACCCAGTATACGCGGATAGACAAGAGCTTTGGCCAAACTTACAGGCTGAGTGTCTCCACATAAGAACGCTGCGAGATAATTAATCAAGAACGGATTTATGTCAAAGCTACTCAGATGAAGTTTATTCAAATTCTTCAGATGATTAGGTATAATAATAGTGCGGAAATATTGCTTCCCACTCTCTATAATTGCTTGTTTTTGATCTTCGTTCATAACCTTTTATACATTTTTATTTTCAGCTTCTGCACAATGATGCAGAAATTGAGTTCAAAGATACAAAATATTTGCGAAACATCAACATTCTTTGCAAAAAAGTTCAACCTATACGGTTGAAAAATGCTTTTTTTCTCCCATTACAAAAGCAACGGAGAGAATGACGCATTTAAACGCGGAGCCGCTTACCCTATGAGAATGAAGGGAGATGAAGGGTGATGAAGAGTGGAATCGTACCCTACGGGTTGAGTAGTTACCGACTGCACGAAAAACAGTAAAAGAATATAAAAACATATTACTTTAAGGCGTTTATTTTGGAACAGACACTTTGTACATGGTCAAGTCCATACAACATTGAACGAGAATCTATTCCCATCCAAGAGAATAAGGTTTGGATTTTCTGATATTCATTGACAATGTAACTTGTGTCTATTTCCGATGCATGAAGTCTGAAACAGATTGGCTCATGGTGAGCAATCCTATTTCTCAGACTGTTCACCTTGTCAAGTTCATTGAAGATGTAGGTGTTGTTGTATTGAGCTACAACCGATGAGCGAGGCTTGTTAGGAAAAGCCCTCAATAGACATTGTCCTGTTGCACGATATTGTAGTGAAGAGTACATATATTTCCAAACTCCAAATTCCATTTCAGCAATCCACTTGGAATGAGAATAGATACCTTGTCTATTCAAACGATTGTATGCCTTTTCTATGATTTTCCTTGTTTCATTCATGCGCCCATTGGAAAACATTCCATCGTCTTGGACAGAATCTTTCAACCAATCACGTTCCATTGCAGCCGCCATACATTCGCTACCATGATGCTGACATTGGGAGCCGATATCTACACGGTTTCCAAACTGCTTGGTCATACCAAGGTGGAAACAACGCAGATTTACGCAAAAATCATCAATAAGAAAAAAGACGATGCAGTCAGTCTGATTGATGCCGCCTTTGCCTGATTGAGACAAGAATGTTTGTGAATCATCAAGAAAATCGCCCAATGCTGATATAAAAACGGCAATAAATTTTGTTTGTTGCCGTTTTTATATTACCTTTGCAGACAAAATAGTACTTCAAAAGCAAGATGGACACATACAAGAACCTTATATTGCAATACTCGACAAAGAAGGAATCGTTCACTTTGGATGACCTTTGGACTTGGCTGTCGGCAATGGGCTTGACAACCCGCAGCACCATGAACTGTATGCTTTCAAGGATGGTGGATAAGGGAGAACTTGTCCGCATAGCCCGAGGTGTGTATGCTTCGGCAGGACACAAGAACCTGTTTTCTGTTGAGCTGACATCGGAGGAACTGGACTTGGCGAGGAACCTGAAAGAACGTTTTCCATTCGCGCCCTTCTGTATATACAATGGCAAGAGTATTGCGCCCCTGCAACACCATCTGTCAGGCAACAACATGACATACGTGGAGACAGACCGTCTGGCAATGGAGAGCATATTTGAGTATATCAAGGAACATACCGGCAAGGAGGTTTGGTTGATGCCTGACGCGGATATGGTCTATCGCTACATTGACCTTGAAAAAGGAGGCATAATCGTCAAGCCGCTTGTTACCGAGGCTCCCTTGCAGACAATGGAAGGAGTCACGGTACCCACTTTGGAGAAACTTCTGGTGGATATAAACAAAGATCCAGACTTCTCCTACCTGCAAGGTGCGGAGGCAGAGCGGATGATGGGCAATGCCAAGGCACTTTATATTATTAACGCCACCCGTCTGAGACGCTATGCGAAAAGGCGCGGATTGAAAATAGAAGAGATATTATGATTGACAACAAATGTTTTACCACCGAATGGATAGAGACAAAAGCCAAGGAACTGAACTATACAGACACTAACCTCATTGAGAAAGTCATCCGTGCGCTTTCCCTGCTGGATATGCTTTCCCGTTCAGGATGTCCTTTCCACTTCAAGGGCGGCTCATGCCTGATGCTTCTGCTACATGACACTCCCCACCGTTTGTCGATAGACATCGACATCATGTGTCCGCCGGGTACAGACATCGAGCAATATCTTGCCTCGTATGCGGATTGCGGATTCATTGACTATAAGCTTGTGGAACGGAAACAGGCTGGGTCGGATGTGCCAAAAAGCCATTCCAAGTTCTTCTATCAGGTGGCTTTCAAGGCAGACATGGACAGGACATCGTACATCTTGTTGGACGTACTGTATGAGGACTGCCACTATCAGCAGGTGGAGCGTGTGCCTATCCAGAGTGAGCTGATAGAAGTTATCGGAGAATGTCCGCTGGTCAATGTCCCGTCCATTGGCGACATCCTTGGTGACAAGCTGACTGCATTTGCACCAGAGACCACAGGTATTCCCTATTACAAGAACGACAAGCTGGCTACCCTTGAAATCATTAAGCAGTTGTATGATGTGGGAAGACTTTTCGACCGTGTGGACAATCTCACCATCACAGAAGCTGCATTCTCAAAGATTGCCCCTGTAGAGCTTGGCTATAGGGGGCTGTCCACGAGTGATGTGTCTCTCATCTATGAAGACATCAGGCAGACAGCCCTGAATATCTCCACAAGAGGATTTGTGGATAAGGAGAAATTCGCCCTGCTCCAGAAGGGCATCATAAGCATTCGTCCTTTCATGTACAGGCAGAACTACAAGATAGAGGATGCAATCACAGACGCATCCAAGGCTGCCTATCTCGCAACGCTGTTGGAAAAAGGCATCCGTGAGGTCAGACACTACAATGGCAATCCCTTGTCGGTATCAGATATGACGATAAGTGGCAGACTGACTACGAAACTGAACAAGTTGAGGATGGGCAATCCCGAGGCTTTCTTTTACTGGTCACTCACTGATGCACTGTTATAATAACCAACATCAAGCCTACAATGAATCGCCCTAAAGACACTTTTCTTATCATGCTCCTGCCCCAAACATTGACAGCGGCAATAGCATTGACAATGTTTGCCGTGATTGCCTTCCGTATGGAGGCAAACACGGAAGGCTTTGTATTTTCCTTTTTCTCCTTGTTCGCATGGATAGCACTCGTGAGCGAGTTCTTCCTCCTGTATGACTCCATCATCGACAAATGGCTTTCCAAAGACCGCTCTGTCATAGCAGCCACATGGTTTCTCCTTTCCCTGCTGTTGTCTTTCATGCTTACTCCAGATAAGCATCTTGACTGGAGCACAGCCATTGTCATGCTGTCCCTCTTTGTCGTCATATTCCTCCTGCCGTATATGGTGTGTATGGTCTATGGAAGACACATATCTTCTTTTTTGCTGAGACTTTGGAATGATAAACTCAAGAAGAAAGATAGAGAGAGTGCCATGTCCAAAACAGAGGAGACACAGGCTGTCAGCAGGTACAAGCAGGAGACCAAGGACGCATCGACACAATACCAGAAACAGATTGCCAGAATGCTCCGCAAGGCAACGCGCATCCGTCCGGGACTCGACACATACGACCTCCAGTATTTCAAAGGGCATTGACTCTGTCAGTTGATGTCAGATAGGTTAGGACAGACATACTCCTTGTTCCCCGTCACCGTAAGAAAGTGGCGGGATTTTTTGTGCCCTTTCTCGAAGGCAACGCCAAGGCGCATTCCCTTATATTCTCATGCAGGGTTTTTTGGTGTTTATGGTGTGTTTACAGTTCCGTTATAATTCGATTGGTTCTGTTTATATTGCCGTTTATAATTCGCAATCTGCTCTCCTTGTGCTGTTTACATTCATTTTTCGGCTTTAATTCCTCACTACCTTTGCACTGTCTTCATGACAAATGAGGCACGTATTATTCACCAAAAACAGATTATATATGAGCGAAAAGAAAAAGCTGTTAAGCACCAAGGAGGCTGCCGAGTATTGCGGTTTCAAGCTCTCCTACTTCCGCTTTAAGGCGTTTATTTTGGAACAGACATTTTGTACATGGTCAAGTCCATACAACATTGAACGAGAATCTATTCCCATCCAAGAGAATAAGGTTTGGATTTTCTGATATTCATTGACAATGTAACTTGTGTCTATTTCCGATGCATGAAGTCTGAAACAGATTGGCTCATGGTGAGCAATCCTATTTCTCAGACTGTTCACCTTGTCAAGTTCATTGAAGATGTAGGTGTTGTTGTATTGAGCTACAACCGATGAGCGAGGCTTGTTAGGAAAAGCCCTCAATAGACATTGTCCTGTTGCACGATATTGTAGTGAAGAGTACATATATTTCCAAACTCCAAATTCCATTTCAGCAATCCACTTGGAATGAGAATAGATACCTTGTCTATTCAAACGATTGTATGCCTTTTCTATGATTTTCCTTGTTTCATTCATGCGCCCATTGGAAAACATTCCATCGTCTTGGACAGAATCTTTCAACCAATCACGTTCCAAGGTTGGCACCAAAAGGCTATCTATTGCATTTCGCATATTACCTGAAAATACAGGATTACCGTTTCCATGATAGAATCCATTACCGTATTGAAACGGAGGGGGACATTGAGCCGTTAAAGGTCATGCCGCTTTTGATCCAGCCTTTTGTGGAGAATGCTTTTGTGCATGGACTTGAAGCAAAGGAGAGCGGCGGTGAGATCGTGATCCGGGTTGAAGTGAGATCACATCTCTGGATCACCGTGACGGATAATGGATGCGGAATGTCCATGGAAAAATTAGATGAAGTACGGAGAGGTTTGAACGATTTTGAAAATCTGGACCGGACACATATTGGAATCTGCAATGTCAATCAGAGAATCAAACTCCAGTATGGGGAGGATTATGGAGTGGAATTTGAGAGTAAGACAGGAGCGGGAACAAAAGTATGTATTAAACTTCCGGTGCTGACATCGGAAATCATGTGATAAAAAATGAACACAAATGAGTTCATATTAGAAGATTTGGATATAAAATAATGAGGAAATAATTTAAAGGGGCAGGATATATGGGAAGGAGTTTTTTATACAAAGGTATAGGTAAAACTTTTGTATGTAAATATTTTGCATGCAATAGAACAGTGTGCAGCAGGATCGTAAGTGGTCTTATCACAGGCAGTCTGCTGATGGGGTTATATGGCTGTGGTGCCACAGAAAATACAACTGTTTCAGACACACAAAAGCAGGAGAGCAGTCAGGAAGATTTAGAACCGGTTACATTTACATTTTATAATGCGGACGGGATGGAGGACACATGGACAGATCCTGTCGCACAGAAAATAACAGAAAAGACAGGTGTTACGCTAAAGATGGATTACCCTGCGGATGCCAGTGATAACCGTATTGCGCTGATGGTTGCAACCGGGGAATATCCGGATCTTGTGTTTGCAAAAGGGGATGCTCCGACATTGATCCAGAATGATGCATTGATTGATATGTCAGATCTGATCGATGAGTATGGTCCTAATATTAAAAAATTGTATGGAGATGAGTACGAAAATCTGCGTTATTCCAGTGATGATCCATCTATTTACCAGTTATGCAGTGACAAGGTGCAGGAAGAAACATTGGAAACATCAGGGACAGCCCAGCTCCAGTGGGCGGTATTGCAGGAAAACGGGTATCAGATACCATATACATTAGATGAATATACACAGATGATCCGTGACTATATGGTAAAATATCCCACTATTAATGAAAAACCGACCATCGGTATTTCCATTGCATGTTCTGACTGGCACTGGTATACGATGCTGTCTAATCCGTCCGGGTTTATAATGGTCAGTGGATCGTGGATGAGGACAAGGAAGAAGTATATTATAAGCATGCAGCGGATGGACAGAAAGAATATTATGAATGGCTGAACGAAATATATAATGAAGGAATTTTAGATCCGGAATTTGCCACACAGACACACGAAGATTATATTATGAAGATTGCAGACGGCAGGGTGCTTGGACTGCTGGATAAAGACTGGGATTATGCAAATGCGGAGGTATCTTTAAGATCGGAAGGACAGGACGAGCGGACTTATGCGGGACTTCCGGTTACGATTGATGAATCTGTAAAATGCCCGTCTTTAAAGCAGAGAAGTCTGGCAGTCGGCTGGGGAATCGGTATTACGAAAAGCTGTAAAGATCCTGTACGGGCGGTCAAATTTCTGGACTGGATATGCAGTGATGAGGGACAGATCCTTCTGAACTGGGGAATCGAAGGAGTTAACTACTATTATGATGAAAATGGAAAACGCTGTATTACGGAGGAAGACCTTGAGGTATCGAAAAGTGATACGAATTATTCGGAGCGCACAGGAGTTGGCTTCCGTGTATATCCGTTTCCAAGTTATGGAAATGAGGCAGTTGATTCTACCGGCAATTCATACAGCAAGAGTTCAAGAAATGTGGTAAAGGAAAGTTATGATGAGATGGAAAAAGAGGCATTAAAAGCATGGAATGCAGATATGCTGATCGATATTTTCCCACAGAAAGAAGAATTTGAAAAAGAAAATTATTCACCGCTCTGGTCTTTGACACTGCCGGATGAGCTGAATCAGATATTAAGTAATCTGAATGACATAGCATGGAAAGGACTGATCGACTGCATTGTCTGCAAACCGGAGGATTTTGATGCAAAATGGGATGAGATGCAGCAAAAATTAAAAACTGTCGGTCTAAAAAAAGCAGATCAGGAAATGACCGCATTACTGCGGGAAGAGATCAGCCGCCGAGAGTAGATGGGTAAATGCGAAAGAGTCGCAATCGACTCTTTGCTCTAAAAAGAAAATACAGGGATAGGAAAGAGAAATAAATTTATGGCAAAAAGAATCATGATTCAGGGAACAATGTCAAATGCTGGGAAAAGCCTGCTTGTAGCAGGTTTATGCCGCATTTTTAAGCAGGACGGTTACCGTGTGGCACCATTCAAATCCCAAAATATGGCACTC
>ENA-OPBL01002598-OPBL01002598.1-human-gut-metagenome-genome-assembly--contig:-NODE-2598-length-12944-cov-7.816743_pt1 | contig 12944 bp, 8 predicted proteins | sample MGYA00241073_ERZ501461 | MGnify/ENA primary metagenome ERZ501461 (study PRJEB25962, sample SAMEA2042630) | human gut metagenome | biome: human gut; feature: human-associated habitat; material: faeces... | reverse complement strand
AGGTCGTTTGCCAGTCTTTCACCCTGTCTGGGATGCAACTTCTGGACGGGTCTGTCGTATCGTGCAGGCTGTTACCGTCGGTTGGGAATGACAGCCAAGGCCGAGCTCGACGAGTTCCGCATCTTCAAGGCTCAGATGAACAAGCACTTAGGCATTCAGCCCCGATGGAGCGCGAAGACCAAGAGGGCCATGCGCAAGCGTTCGGAGATAGACCCCAACAAGTACGCCTCGCTCGTGGTCGAAGATGCGCCCAAGTACGAGCATGAGTACAAGAGCGAGTATCGTGGAAAGGTGCAGAACCGTGTGGTCGAAGCCGGCTATCTGCCTATGTATCAGCTGTCTTACTTCCCCAACAACAAGAGTCTGAGCACCATTCAGGCTTACGACAAGGAGGTGGACGCCTTCAACATGACCCTCGACAAGAAAGCCAAGCACAAGCTCTACATCGTGTGCAGCAAGGACCAGCTCAACGAGGCCGAGTCGATGGAGCTCTTCTCCATGATCGATCGCCTGTCGGCCGAGCTCAGCGTGGCAAAGAGCGACGCCGAGAAAACCCACTTGCTGTTGCTTCGTGCCGTGGCCCATTCCGTGTTGCGCGATTTCGAGGCGGCCATAGCCGACTTTACCGAGTACGTGGGTTGTGGAGGCAAGAGCTCCATAGCCTACTGGCAACGTGCCGTCTGTCAGACCGAGCTCGACGAGTTCAACCTCTCCGAGGGCAAGGGCATTACCAATCTCCATTCTGCCGAGGCCGACTTCAGCGACGCCATCCGTCAGAACGGCAACAACGCCTATGTGTATTACAACCGTGGCAACCTGCATGCAGGGCGCAACGAGCTGTCCAAGGCCATCGACGACTATTCCATTGCCATCCGTATCGACTCCAACCTTGCCGAGGCTTACTACAACCGAGGCATTGCCCGTTCGAAATCTGGCAACAAGCAAGCCGCCATCCAGGATCTTTCCAAGGCTGGCGAGCTGGGACTCTACGATGCTTACGCCGTCATCAAGCGACTCAACAAGCAGAAGTAGGGGAGTTAGAGGAGTTAAGAAGTTAAGGAGTTAAAGAGTTAAGGAGTTAAAGGAGTTAAAGGAGTTAAAGGAGTTAAGGAGTTAAGACAAATGCTTTGCAGCTGAATATTCAACCAAAAAAGGTCGTTGTCCCTTAACTTCCCGAACGACCGAAGGGAGTGATAACTTCCCTTGCCTTCCCTTGCCTTCTTAAAAAAGTAAACTTAAAAATAAGAATCACATTTATAAATATATATGGTTATCTATCACTTAAAGAAAGCAAAAGCATGGTTCACGCTGGCCGTCCTTTCAGCCAGCCTACTGGCTCCCATGCAGACGAAGGCCCAGCGAGTGGCTGTCAAGACCAATGCCCTCTACTGGGCGGCCTCGACTCCCAACCTCGGAGCAGAGTTCAGGGTCAATCGCCATGTCACCTTCAATTTCGAGGCAGCTTACAACCGCATCAAGGTCTTTAACATCGACACCCGTGGCGCCATGATCACGCCAGAGGTGCGTTACTGGTTCAGCGCCCGTCCGCAGACAGGTCATTTTGTCGGAATTGCCGGCATAGGATGCCACTACAACTACGTGCGTGGGGGCAATCGCCATAAGGGCGACCTCTATGGTGGAGGCGTTACCTACGGCTACAGTTTCGTGCTGTCGCGACGATGGAGTCTTGAGACGACCCTTGGAGTGGGAATGGCTCACGTGCAGGAGATGAGTTGGGACAAGGACGAGTATGAGCCCGGCGAGGCCAATGTGAAAGGGTGGCGACCTATCCCCATCAAGGCTGGTGTAACCTTCGTGTATCTGATCAAGTAAAAAGCACAATTCCCCTGGAAGCCACACACATACGAAGACTTTCACGTGTATAGTTCTCTTTTTTATCAGCATAAGATTTCACAAAAATTTATCAGCATAAGGTTTCACAAAATTTATCAGCATAAGATTTCACAAAAACGTATTTGCAAAACGTATGCATGAACATACTTATATATACATACAAAAAATAAGATAAGAATGCAATTTATGACTACTCATAACTTATTATTCATGAAGCCTCTTCGCTCCATTACTTTTCTTGTCGCCCTCTTCTTGCTCACCGTGTCGGACGTCTCTGCACAGGAGGTGATGCGAGTGCTGGGTACGGTAGTTGTCAAGTCGGATGGCTCACCCTGTATCGGTGTCAACGTTTCCGACGCCTCCACACGCCGTGTGCTTGCCATGACCGATGTCGACGGAACCTTTGCCGTCAACGTGCGTTCCAATGCCCGTCTGCGTTTCTCCATGGTGGGTATGAAGACCAAGGAAGTGGACGTGAAGGGCAAGTCGCGACTGCGCGTGGTGCTCGAAGAGGAGAGTGTCTCGCTCAAGGAGGTGACCATCTCGCAGAAACGCATTACCGACAAGATCCTGCCCGAGCCAACCGACATCGAGGTCAGAGGCAACTATTTCCATGTGAAGACCCGTGTGCGTGTGCCCCGCGAGATGTTTTCGCACAACACCCGACTCGTGGTTCAGCCCGTGCTCAACAACGCCACCCGCAAGCAGGTGACCCTCATGAAACCGATGGTGTACGACGCACGCGAGTATAACGAGACGCAGGACCGACTCTACAACTTCGACCTCAACGACTCGCTTGCCGGCGACCCTCTGTCACGCTACATCACCGTGAAGAGCGAGCAGACACGTGAGAAAGGCCGCCCCAACGACATCATAGGCTACAACGATTCCATCTACGTGGAGCACGTGAAGGACGACTTCTCCTGCGACGTCTATATGGCCATCGAGAACTACAACCGCATCCTCTACCGCGACACCACCATCATCGCCCGTGGAACCGTCAACCCCCTGCGCTTCCTCGACTACAGCTTTGCCGCCCACGAACTTACCGACTCAGCCTACTTCCCCAAGAAGGAGGTGCAGCTTCGCGACAGTCAGGGCAAGGTGAACCTCCGTTTCCCCGTGGGCATGGCCGTCTTCGACAGCAGCGACCCTCAGAACGCCTCTGAGATCGACAAGCTCCGTCAGCAGATAGAGACCATATCCCAGTCGAAGGGCGCCTCGCTCAGCTCGCTCGAGCTCCGAGGTCAGTCGTCGCCTGAGGGACGCTACTCCCGCAACATGAGTCTGGCCAAGATGCGTATGGACTACGCCCTCGGCTTCCTGAAGCGCACCCTTCCTGCCGACATGACCCAGGGAATGACCTTCACGTCCGACGCCACGGTGGCTCCCTGGTCGCGTGTGGCCGAGATACTCCGCAAGGACACTCTTGCCAGCGAGGCCGACAGGGTAGAGGCCATCCTGGCTGCTCATCCTGGCAATATCGAGGCTCAGGGCAGAGCCATCCAGCGTCTGCCTTTCTATCACAAGATCATCGCCACCCGCTGTCTGCCCCAGTTGCGCCGTGTGGACTACACCCTGCACTACAACGTTTACCGAACCCTCACCATCGACGAGATTGCCCAGCTCTACGCCCAGGACTACAGCCAGCTGTCGAAGTATGAGTTCTTCAAGCTCTACCGTGCCGAGGCCGACACAGCGAAGCGCGTCGCCATGATGCGCCAGGCACTCGAGGTGTACCCCTCGTTCATGGCAGCAGCCAACGACCTCTCTGTGCAGCTCATCAACCATCGTCAGTACGACGCCTCCCTGTTGCGCCCCTTCGCCGGAGCGGGTGCCCCTCAGGAAGTCAACGTCAACCAGCTCATCACCCTGCTCAACGAGGGCCTTTTTGCCTCTGCCGACTCCGTGGCCCATTTCGTCAACGACAACGAGTCGACCCACACCATACTGGCCGTCAACGCCGTTCTCAACAGCCGTTACGATGCCAAAAACTACGCCACCATCGCCAAGACCGGCAAGCGCAACGAGGTGGTGATGCTCCTTGCCATGAAGCTCGACGACGCAGCCCTGCGCATGAGCCGTCAGTTGCCCGACAACGAGGCTGTGAGTCACTATCTCCGTGCCATCTGTCTGAACCGTACCGACGACCCCATCGAGGCCTACGAGGAGCTGAAACGAGCCTTCGCCATGGACCCCTCGCTCAAGGAAATCGCCAAGACCGACGGCGACGTGACCGACCTCCTGTCTACGGATAAACAACAATAAACACACACACAGATCATCATGAAAAGAAAAGATTTCATCCTCATAAGCGCCCTCATCATGGCGGGCGCACCCCTCACCGGTAAGGCGCAGCTCTCGAAGAGCGCTCTCGACTATATGTTGCAACGCCCACAGGTCACCAAGTCGTACAAGGACAAGAAGTTCATGGACCATCTGTTCATGGATTTCGGTTTCGGAGGCAATCTCATGGGCCGCCACAACGTCAAGCTGGGTCCCATCGCCGAGATGGGCTTGGGCGACTGGATCTCGCCCGAACACGGAGTAAGGCTCAACTTCTATGGCGGAGCCTACAAGATCAGCGGCAAGGAGACGAAATACGCCTCCGTGGGCCTCGACTATCTGCTCAACATCACCGCCATCGCCCAGCCCGGCACTCACTACAGCCAGCATCCCTTCGAGGTGTACGGCATTGCCGGCGTCGACCTGTCGTATTCGCGTGAGAACAAGCACAACGACCACGGCTTCGGCGCTCACATGGGTCTGCGCGGACAGTATGCTTTCTCGCCCATCACCTACGTCTATGCAGAGACACGTGTGGGCGTGACGCAGGACAACGTGTCGCAGGTGCAGACCTGGCGCAATCTTCGCCCTATGGCAAGCCTCACTATGGGTCTGGGCGTCCGTATGCCCGACGTGCGCAGGGGCAACATGCGTTCCTATTTCTCCACGCCCCACAGCTTTGCCGACGGACTCTTTGCCGGCGTGCAGGCAGGACCCATGTTCCTGGGCAGCGCCCACGTCAGCGACTGGCACGACAATACGGGCATGAGCGTGGCTGTGTCGCTCGGCAAGTGGATCGACCCCTGCAACGCACTTCGTCTGAACCTCAACACCACCACCTTCATGCAGAACGACGCGACTCGTATGCGTGCCATAGGTGCCCGTCTCGACTATATGCTCAACCTGCACAATGCCTTCGGCGGACTCAAGCCCGAGCGACGCTTCTGGGTCAACGCCCTGGCGGGAATTGGCTTCAACTACTCGCGCGACTGGTACACCGAGTCGCGCTACAGTCTGAACGTAGGAGCCGGTCTGCAGGCCAATGTCCGCCTCTCGCGCGACATCGACTTCGTGCTCGAGCCACGTTTCGACCTCTACAACAGCCGTTGGGCGCCCAATGCCTATACGGTTGACAAGCTCGACGTGACCAGTTCGCTCATGGCTGGATTCGTCTACACCTATCACGAGGAAATGTCGCGTAAGGCCCATCAGGCAGAGGACAACATGAAGATGCGACGCAACAGCTTCGCCCTCACGGGAGGTATGGCGGTGCGCCTCTTCCAGTACGACGAGTGGAAGCGCTACATGCCAGTGGCACGCATCAGCTACACCCACTGGTCGGCTCCGATGGCAGGCTTCCGCTACAGTTTCCAGGGCATGTTCGGACGCCCCATCAACGAGCGCTACTACGGTGCGGCAACGGGCGGTTTCGACTGGATGACCGACCTCACGGCCGTCAGCTATGGTTGCGACAACTCGCGTGTGATCTCCCTGCGCTCCGTGCTGGGCTTCAATCTTGGTGCCGACCACTCCGAGTACACCCGTCTCAACTCCGACCTTCATGCCGGCGGACAGCTTGCCCTGCGCCTCTCATCGCACGTCAACCTGCTGGGCGAGGCACAGTTGGGCTATGAGTTCACCTCGCGCTACAAGGGCTTCCGTTCGCATCGTCTGCAGCCCCAGGTGCAGTTGGGTGTGGAGTACAACGTGCAGCGCAGCTCCCGCAACAAGGACCTCGACGAGGCTCCATCCCGCAGAAATTACGTCTTCCTGAGTGCCGGAACGGGTGTCTATACCGGCAACATGGGCGACGGAGGAAGCATCGGTCGCCGTCTCACTCTTCCCACCGACATCGGTTACGGCCATTGGTTCAGCTCTCTGAGCGGCATCCAGGTGGCTTTGGGCAACACCCTCGTGCCTTCGCCCAACCTGGGCAGCAAGACGCTCACAGCCCTTCGTGCCGACTACATGATGAACCTGAAGAGTGCCGTTACGGGCGAGCCTTCCGACGACGAACTGGTGCAGATCACGGGTCTGCTGGGTGCCCAGGTGGCAGTAAGCACCAAGGAGCACCGCACGCCCAACTATGCTCCGGGTCTTCATGCAGCCATGCAGGCTGGCCTGCGCGTGTCGCCTCGTGTGGAACTGTATCTTGAACCTTCCGCCACGCTTTCTACCAAAAACCTGGAGGCTCCCCACTGGTGCAATCCTGCCGAGGTGGAACTGCGTCTCAGCGTGGGTTCGAAATATCATTTCTAATGACTTCAAGTTTTGCGTGTTCAGAAGTTATAAACTGAGCCCACTTTAAAAAGTCGAAAATCACATTTTTTTTCTTTGTAACTTATTGATAATCAATAGCTGATTTTTTGTAAAATTGACTTTTTCAAGTGGGCTCTAAACTCAAGTTTCGCAAGTTTTATCCCACACGCCCTGAAGGGGCAGAAGCTCTTAGCCCAGGGCAATGTACACAATCAGCACGCCCTGAAAGGGCAGAAGCTCCTAGCCCAGGGCAGCGCCCTGGGTTATTTTGTTCGCAAACCTGTCGCCCTGTAAGGGCAAAAGCTTTAAAACTTGTGGCAATTTATAAAGCTTTTGCCCTTACAGGGCGCCTTGCAGATTGGCATTATACCCAGGGCGCTGCCCTGGGCTATGAGCTTCTGCCCCTTCAGGGCGTGCTGCTTGCGTCCATTGCCCTGGGCTATGAGCTTTTGGGCCTTCAGCCCGTACTTGAACCGCATGCGATACTTGAGTATAAGAGTTCGCCATTTGTCTTAACGAAAACGTTCGCTTGCGCGCACTTTTCTCGCCATGGCTGAGTGAAAGCAAGCTTTCTCTGCCTATTTGGCTTAACGAAAACGTTCGCTTGCGCGCACTTTTCTCTCCATGGCAGAGCGAAAGCAAGCTTTCTCTGCTCATTTGGCTTAACGAAAACGTTCAGTTTGCAAAATTACGCCAAAAACCTTAAATAACCAAATAGTTTTTTCCAATATTCGACAAATATGCCAAAAATAAGGTAAAAAACTAAATTAATTAAAAAGTTTTCCTCTCTTTTCAGATAATATTTATAACTTTGCAATCAAAATCAGTGAAGGGGAGAGTGTGCCCTGATAAAGACAGAAAGAATTACAAGAAAGAGAAGAGTTATAAAAAAACAAAAAGGTATTTAGGACATGAAGATTAAACTCCGCATATATATGATGGTTGTGCTGCTTGTTGCTTTGACGCAGCAGATGATGGCACAACAGAAAATATCAGGTCGCGTCATCGACGTTGACGGATTTGCTGTACCTTATGCCAGCGTGCAGTACCGAGGACACAGAATAGCTGTGTCGAGCGATGGCGAAGGCCGCTTCTCCATAGAAAAGCATGAAGGTTGGATGCTTACCGTGAGTGCCTTGAGTTACAAGACGCAGACGGTGAAGGTGGACGCCAACACCAACTTCCTTGAGATAAAACTAAAGGATGACAGCCGTAGGCTCAATGAAGTGGTGGTGAAGTCGAAACGGGGTAAGTACAAGCGCAAGGACAATCCTGCTGTGGAGCTGATGCGCCGCGTTATCGCAGCCAAGAAGAAAACCGATCTGGCCAACCATCCATACTATCAGTATGACAAATATCAGAAGATAACCCTTGCCCTGAACGACCTTTCGAAAGAACAGCTTGAAGGCAAGTTTTTCAGTAAACGACAATATCTGCTCGACCAGGTGGAGAAATCACCCTATAATGGTAAACTCACTCTCCCTGTGAGTGTTGACGAGACGGTATCGCAGCATATCTATCGCAAAGATCCCAAGAGCGAGAAAGATATCATCAAGGGACAGCAGACTAATGGTATTGGTCAGGTGATACAGACGGGTGAGATTCTGAGTACCACGATGAAAGACGTGTTTACCGATGTGGATATCTATGATGACTATGTGCGCCTGTTGCAGTATCCCTTCCCGTCGCCTATCGGCAGAACGGCTATTTCCTTTTATCATTATTATATAGAGGACACGGTCTATGTGGAGCGCGACCTCTGCTATCATCTGCAATTTATTCCTGCCAACTCGCAGGACTTCGGTTTCCGTGGCGAACTGTATGTGACAGCCGACAGTATACTGCATGTCAAGAAATGCAATCTCTATATGCCTCACAACAGCGACGTGAACTGGGTGAAGGATATGAAGATAGAGCAGGAATTCACACGTTTGGACAATGGTGAATGGGTGCTTTCCAAGGATGATATGGTGGCGGAAATACATACCAACAAGGTGCTGCAAGACTTGCTCGTGGTGCGCAACACCCGACTTACCGACTATTCCTTCGACGAACTGCCCAAGGTACTTTTCAAGGGCAAGGCTAAAGTGCGGCATGACATAGATGCCATGAACCGCGATGAGGCTTACTGGAACAAGTACCGGCAGGTGGATCTGACCAAGAGTGAATCGTCGATGGACAGTTTCATCCACCGCATGGAGAATTCCAAAGGTTTCAAGTGGATCATCCTGGGTGTAAAGGCTCTCATGGAGAACTATGTGGAGATAGGAAGTGGTCCGGGCGGAAAGAAAAGTAAGTTCGACCTCGGTCCTGTCAACACCTATCTGTCGAAAAACTATGTAGACGGCATACGTCTTCGTCTGGCTGGTCGTACCATGGCTGCGCTCAATCCCCATTTCTTCTGGAACGGCTATGCGGCCTATGGTACGAAGAGTAACGAATGGTATACAGGACATGTGTTGACCTACTCGCTCAACAAGAAGAAAAACAGTCCCTTCGAGTTCCCGATGCGGAATGTTACCTTTGAGGTGTCCCGTGACATCATGTCGCCTTCCGATGACAACCTGCAGCACAACAAGGACAATATCTTCATGACCTTCCGTGCGGCAACGCAGGATGAGATGTTCCTCTATCATCGACAGCGGCTCGACTTTACCTACGAGACCGATTGGGGACTGCGTTTTAATACCGGTATACGCTGGCAGAGCAACCGTACTGCAGGCAATCTGCACTACTTCACACTGGATGGAAACGAGGTGAAGAAAATCAGAATGACCGACATCAATGTGGGCATCAATTACAATCCAGGAGTCACCTATGTCAACACCAAGCAGCAACGACTGCCTATCAACCTCGACAGTCCAGAGATAGGAATCTCGCATACCATGGGCTTTAAAGGCTTTATGGGCGGACAGTATCACAGCAACATCACGAAAGTGAGTATCTATAAGCGTCAGTGGCTTGGCAGTTTCGGTTATCTCGACTTCCATGCTGTGGGACAGGCTCAATGGAACAAGGTGCCATTCCCGATGCTCATCCTGCCGCCTGTCAACCTCTCGTACTTTGAGTCTGAATCGAGTGTGAGCCTGATGAGAGACTGGGAGTTTCTCAACGACCGTCAGGTGTTTGCGTCTCTGTCGTGGGATATGAACGGCAAGTTGCTCAACCGTATACCGCTCATCAAGAAACTGAAGTGGCGTGAATATTTCGCCGTGAAAGGCGTATGGGGAAACCTCACCGATAAGAACAATCCTTATTTGGAGAAAAACCAAGGGAATACGGAACTGTTTAAGTTCCCAAGCAAATCGCACGTGATGAACAATACACCCTACTGGGAGTGTGTGGCTGGTGTACACAACATATTCAAGTTCTTTGCTGTAGAGTATGTGCGCCGACTCACCTATCTGAATAATGAGGACATCAGCAAGTGGGGCATACGTTTCGGATTCTCGATGACATTCTAAATGGGAGAATGTGTGAAAGAGTATAGGCAGAAAATATCAACATAAAAACAAGCATGCGATGAGAATATTACTGGCGGACAGACAGGACATTACGCGTATGGGACTGGTTCACATCATTCAGCAGATGAATGTTGGCGATAAGGAGGAAATGCCTGGAATTGAGTGGAAGTACGTAGAGGACAAGGCAGAATTGATGCTTGCCCTGAAGGATGACGACGATGCGGTGGTAGTGCTTGACTATACGCTCTTCGATATCAACGATGCCGATGAGCTGCTCATCCTGCACCAGCGATTCACCCACACCCGATGGTTGCTCTTCAGCGAAGACCTGAGTGTGGACTTTGTACCCAGAGTACAGCCGTAACGTATTCCGCACATGCAGATGATGATTTTTCGAAATTCGGTTCAATGGCTGATGACCAAAGATAGTCAGCTGTCGGAAATCAAGGCTGCCATTCTGTATTGTGTGCAGGGCAGTCGCTTTATCTGTCAGCACATGACGGAGGTGCTACTTGCACCGCCACCTGCCAAGACTGAGGAAAAAGTGAAACTCACCAAGACAGAGACAGAGATTCTAATAGACATCGCTCTCGGTATGACGACCAAGGAAATAGCCGAAAAACGTTTCTCCAGCTTTCATACTGTCAACACTCATCGCAAGAACATCTTCAGAAAGCTCGATGTCAACAATGCCCATGAAGCGACCAAATATGCCTTGAGAGCAGGTCTCATCGACTCGGCAGAATATTATATCTAACTTCAATAAATTCCCACACCCTGCGAAAGTTGAGTGATATAATGGCACGACAGGCGCAGTGCCTTTAAGTAAGCGCACAAAAAAAGCTTAGAAATGTCTCACGACATCACTAAGCTCCAATTTTCTAACTAACTTATTATCAACTATTCATTACTTTTCTGAGTGCAAAATTACAAGAAAAAAAGAAACCTTAATATGTTTTTCATTAAAAAATGCACGTAAACGTTTTCGATTCACGAAAAAATGATGTATCTTTGCAGAAGATTGGCGGCACTCGGCAATTTGAAAGCAAGTTTTCATTGCGCTTGTTTGCTTTATCTCTGTACAAAAAAGGCAGCAAGATGCCATGTTGAAATTAATATATAGCATAAACTTATTTACCACACATGAAGCCCCGCAGAACATCACTCAAAGATCTCGCCGACCATCTGGGCGTGAGCATAGCTACCGTATCAAGAGCTTTGCGAAACAGCCATGAGGTGGGAGAGGAGATGACACGAAAAGTGAAAGAGCTTGCCAAGCAGTTGAACTACCGTCCCAATCCCTTTGCGCAAAGCCTTCGCAAGGAAGCGCCAAGGGTCATTGGAGTTATCGTTCCCAACTTGGTAACCCATTACTATGCAGCTGTGCTTGATGGTATAGAAGATTATGCCTCCAAACAAGGCTACTCTGTTATCAGTGCCAACAGTCATGAGGACCATACATGCGAAGAGCGTGCCCTCGACAACTTCCTTAATATGCATGTGGAAGGCATCATCGCCTGTCTGGCACAGGATACTGTGGATTATTCCCATTTCGAACAACTCCATGACATGGGCATTCCGCTCGTATTCTTTGCCCGATGCTGTCTCGAAGACAAGTTCTCGCAGGTGGTGGCTAATGGAGATGTTGCAGCACAGGAAGCCACTCAGCACATGATAGAGACGGGCTCCAAGAGGATAGCCTTCATCGGAGGACCAAATAATCTGGATATGGTACGCCGACGCAAACATGGTTATCTCGAGGCTTTGCGTGAAAATCGTATCACGATAGACCGACACCTTGTGGTGTGCGACAAGATAGACTTCGAGGTGGCTCGCAATAATACCCTCCGACTGCTTGAGGGTCCCAATCCGCCAGATGCCATTCTTGCCTTTAATGACATCATCACCTATGCTGCCTTTGATGCCATCAAGGCCAAGGGACTTCGCATACCTGCAGATGTGGCCATCATCGGTTTCACCGATGGTGATGCTGCTGCCTTTGTTACTCCTCGTCTCACTGCCATTATGGACAAGGCGCACGAGCAGGGTGCAAAAGCTTGCGAACTGCTCATGAGAAATATCAATGGAGATAATAAGATATATAAGGAGGTGGTTCCGATGATTCTCAAGATACGCGAAAGTTCTGAGAAGCTTTAAATACCCCACCTGCCTGCTACCGAATAAACCTAATAACGACAACTAAAACCTGATGCTCATGACGCTAAAAACAAGACACTACCAGCTATCTATGATGAAGGAATTGCGATTCATGTAAACATAAAAAACTCGCAAGATTCAGTAGAGTCTTGCGATTTTTTTTGTGGTATGATTGCGTTCTTACGCTCTCGGGGTTTATAGTTCTTACTGAAGTTTAACTAATGGTTTTTAAGTACGGGCTGAAGGCCCAAAAGCTCTTAGCCCAGGGCATCGCCAGCAAGCAGCACGCCCTGAAGGGGCAGAAGCTCTTAGCCCAGGGCATCGCCAGCAAGCAGCACGCCTTGAAGGGGCAGAAGCTCTTAGCCCAGGGCATCGCCAGAAAGCGCACGCCCTGAAGGGGCAGAAGCTCTTAGCCCAGGGCATCGCCAGCAAGCAGTACGCCCTGAAGGGGCAGAAGCTCTTAGCCCAGGGCATCGCCCTGGGTATAATGCCAATGTGCAAGGCGCCCTGTAAGGGCAAAAGCTTTACATATCGCAAAGAATTTTCATTTTTTATTAGGTGTTTTTTAAAGCTTTTGCCCTTACTATTATATTTGCACTTGGAAAAATAAAGAGGTAAAAATCTTTATATCTGCAAAATATTGTTAACTTTGCAGGAAAATAGATAAGTACAATAAAAAAGAAGAATACTCCATATCCAGCGTTAACCCTGTGCCCTTTCTAGCATAGTAAAGGCTTAGCCCTGTTTTGGGAACTGGATATTTTCTGAGCAGAAGCTTGAGAGTAAATTAGCCTGCTTGTGTTGAACAAGACAGGACTCGTAGTATAGTTGTAGCCGCTCAGAACGGAGCACCCTTCTTATAAAAAAATTTTTCAATATGCAAATATACGGAATAGATTTGGCAAAAGAGAAATTTGACGTAAG
>ENA-OPBL01002583-OPBL01002583.1-human-gut-metagenome-genome-assembly--contig:-NODE-2583-length-13008-cov-7.350498_pt1 | contig 13008 bp, 11 predicted proteins | sample MGYA00241073_ERZ501461 | MGnify/ENA primary metagenome ERZ501461 (study PRJEB25962, sample SAMEA2042630) | human gut metagenome | biome: human gut; feature: human-associated habitat; material: faeces... | reverse complement strand
GTGCGGCATCACCCGTTATCTAAACTGTTAGAATAATCTTTAAGGCTAAGTTCCATTTCTATTCATTTTTAGTGCTTTGCGATAAGCCACTCGTAGACAAGCGGGTGGCTTATTATTTTCGTGTTACTGATTTGTAGGAGTAGTGCATGTCTCTTAAAAACACTGTTTATGATGCCATTAACTCAAATAAGTTTGGTAAGGCATTCTTAAAAGCTCGTCGCGATCTTCGAGGTGACGAGGCCGTGCAGGCCATTCAATCCGGAACGCATGACTTTATCGATCGGAGTAAGGGCAGCGACAAGCTCTGCATTATTCTCGCTGGATATAAGCCAACATTATGGGAAGACGTTTTTGGGCGTATTGCGGCATATATACCTTCCGATGTTGACGTATGTGTAATGACCAGCGGGCTTGTGAACGAGGAGCTTAAGGAAATTGCTGCTGAGCATGGTTGGTCCTATCTTTCGACTTCTGTTAATCATCTATCTGTTGTTCAGAATATTGCGATTGAATGCCATCCCAGGGCTAAGTGGATTTATAAGCTCGATGAGGATATGTTTTTGACCAAGGGCTTCTTTGAGGCGATGCTTGATACCTATGAGGAACTTGAGTCTAACACCCTGTATAAGCCTGCGTTTGTCTCTCCTCTGATTAACGTCAGTTGCTATGGGCATCTTCGCTTGCTAGATAAGTTGAATCTCCTGGATGATTTCAGGAATACCGGACTCACGGATATGAAGTATTCGGATGGTTTGCATCATAATCGACAGGCCATTTCCGAACCTAAAGTCGCTCGCTATATGTGGGGCGAGTCTCAGCCTGTTTTGCGCGATATCGATGCGCTTACGGAGCGCTTCTCAATTGAAAATGATGGTTTCCAGTATTCAATTTGCCCGATTCGCTATAGCATCGGTGCCATTCTGTTCACGCGCGATGCATGGAATGAGTTTGGGCATTTCCCGTTGACCTTTGTCGGAGGTCCATATGGCCTTGGAGACGATGAGGAGCATATTTGCAACTATGCATGCTTTACTGGGCGAGTGATGGTGGTAAATGAAAATATTGTTGTAGGCCATCTCGGCTACGGTGGCGCGCAAACAAAGACCATGGTTGAGTACCACGCCAATCATCGCGATCAATTTAAACTTAAGGCGTAGCCGGGGGATATATGTCTAAACCCAACATCAAAATTCTAGTTTCGTGTCATAAGCCCGTCTGCATTCCTTGTTCCGACCTGTATCTACCTGTTCATGTCGGCTCTTTGGGGAAGGAGACTATTCCTGGATGCCAGCGCGATGATTGCGGCGACAATATCTCCGATCGGAATTTCACTTTTTGTGAAATGAGCGGTCAGTATTGGGCTTGGAAAAACTTGGAGGCAGATTATATTGGCCAATGCCATTACCGCCGTTTTTTCAGTTTTGATGAGAAGAAATATGAGTCGAATGATCATGCTCAGATTGAGGATGAATGTCTGTCGCCACTCTCAATTAAAAAGTATCAGCTAGCAAACGAGGCTTTGATCAGGGATTGTGTCGAGAAAGTTGACCTTGTACGCGCTCCTTATTGGGATGTGAGGGGGGTTCCCACCCCTTGTGGTCCTAAGAAAACTATAAGGGATCATATGTGTGCCTATGGCCTTGTCACTCAAGCCGAGCTAGACCATATGGTTGATATTTGCAAGCTTGTTCAGCCTGATTACGTAGACGAGCTCGTCGCATATCTTAGCGGTTCCAAGTATTTGGGCTATAACTGCTTCGTGATGAAGAAGACTCTCTTCGACGAACTCTGTGCATTTGAGTTTTCGATTCTTCGACAGTTTGACTCTGAATATGATTATGAGAACAAAACGACTACTCACAAACGTATTTGTGGCTATTTGGGTGAGATTCTATATAGCGTATTCGTCTCTCATATCTCTAAGAGAGGGATTAAGATCGCTGAGCGTCCGCTTGTTTTCTTTGAAGAGACGCCTGCTCCGATTGACGCTGCTGTAGTCGATAACCAAACGGTTGATATCGTATGGCGCTATGCGGAAACGACGCCTATTAAATTTGCCGTCGCGCTGGAGAGCTTAATTCGTCAGCTTGACGCGACTCGAAAGTATCGATTGCTTCTAATTCATAATTGTCAGTTTAACTTTGCCAATTGCCTTAACATACTCGAGGCTATTCCGGAGAATCTTGAAATTAGACAAGCAACTTTCCCGGTAGTTGGACCCAACGACCTCTTTGGTTCTATGGATGCCGCTGAAGCGCATATTGTCCTTCCTTTTATGCTTCCTCGCATCATGGATGCCGATTTGATTAGTCATCATCGAGTTCTTTGGGTTGAGGGGTGTGCTTTCTTTAAAAAAGACCCAGCCGTAATTATTGAAGGTTCAGTATATTCACTCGCTGCTATAAAGAGCGTTTTCCTCGAGAAAGAGCTTAATAAGCCCGTTTCGTCTCGTTTGCGCGACTTATATCTTGCTGCTGCAGGTGGCTGGGAGATGAGCGAGGCGTCCGCTCTTATAGTTGATTTGTCTCAGCTTTCTACTATCTGTCCTGAACCATATGAGTTGTACTGTGCCTGTGCATCTGAGCTCGGCATCGATCCAAGAGGCGATTTGGCTAAAGAGTTTCAAAAGTATCAGTCGCATAAAAAGAAACCGGGCAGCGCTAAAGATGCTTTCTGCTTCCCGCTAAGCGTATTTGCGGTTCGAAGCCTTATGATGCGCAAACTAAATTTCAGCCTTATCCCGTATTCGAGCAGTATGCCCGTGGCTTCCTTTGAAGAGGTTGGCATGTGGGCCAACGAGTGCACGGCAAAGGAGTATAAGGCCTCCGATGAGAGCGGATTGTTGCTCTATTCATCGGATACGACTCCATTCTCTGAGCCTGCGAATGCATTTTGTCGTGATTATTGGCGTTTGGCCAGGTGTATGGATGCGTATGAGTCACTTTTAGTTATGCTTGCGGAATACCGACCGCTTGGATTAAAACAGACGTTGTTTCCAGTTGGGACAAAGCGACATAAAGTTATGTTTGAGATGGTTTCCCTGATTAGGCGTTTTCGATAGCTTAAATAGTCTATTCAAGCTATCGTCACAGAGTGGCCGGTATAGTAGATTCGACCGTGTAATTGCAGGGACAATTACACGGTCGTCATAATGAAGCTTAAACACATTTAATGGATTGGTGTTTTGAGTCGAACGCCAATCCAATGATGGCAGTGCCCTATAGCTCTTGGTTCTCTAATGCGCGGAGTTGCTCTTTGCTGACATGTTCGCAGTGTGTAGTTATGTCCATCGGAACACGATAGATGTCTCCATATACATCTTCGGTAAACTTTCTTAGATTTTTTGGCGCCTGGCAAGAAATCCGTTCAAACGAAATTGTCTGCGTCGGGAACACTTCTCGCTTTTGACAAGCCCATTTGTAATCAGATAAAAAGTAGATGTTTTCAATGCCCCACAGCATGCCATTAGTTATTTGGTCATCAATTATTCCCTGGCTCATTTCGATTGAGCGATATTTTGCAAACGTTTCTTCTATCTGATTAGCCAGCGGATCAGATGCTGGAATGAATTCCTTTTCTTTCCACTCACTGTAATATGAAGCAGTTTTCATCTCCGCTATCATTTTCATTCTTAGATCTAGCTGTTTTTCAAACGTCTTTTTATCGGCGGTGCCGCTCTCTTCAAATATGAACAAGTCTAAAAAGCAGGGATTATTAATGTCTGCGTACATAAAACGAACTTGCTTACAGAAGTTCCAGACATCGTAAACAATTGAGATTCGATACCGTTCGTCATCGCTGACAACATCGATAAGTCTGTCAATCTCCGATCGCATCATGCCGAGATCGCTATCATCATCCCAAGGAATAAAGCCCTGGTGTCGGATTGCTCCAAGAAGCGTTCCGAATGCGATCCAGTATTGAAGACCGTTGTCTTTACATAATGAGTCAAACTCTCCAAGCAGCTTTGCACATCCGAGCTGCATTGCCCTGAGACCGCCGTTGGCTTTCGGAAGCGACGTGAAAAAACGCTTCTTTGCGTCTTGCAGATCTTCGTTGTCGTTTCGGTAAAGCTGCCAAAGCATCGTTTCGATTCTCATCGAAACTCCGTCGTTATCACTTTTAAGCCATTCGGCTCTAAAATTCGGGTTGTCGTTAATTCCGTTGTCAGCCTGCTCGATCCTCGCATTGATGGATCGGTTGAGTTCATAGAGTTCATAGACATCTGAGCGAAGATCTCTAATTGCTCGCTTTGATGCGGGGAGATGGTCAATGATGCGTGACAGGATGCCCATTCTGTATCCTTCGTGTTGAGAATAGAGTTCTGTCTAATATAGCCCACGTAGTTCGATGGTTTAGCGACGACTGATTAAATCTGGATGAGTGGAGCCCGGCTCCCATTAAGCGTTGGATAGCATGGTTAAATGCTAAATAAAATATATATACCGCCCTTTAATTTATGGCATCGCTAGTGATTGCATTCTGTTTTGCTATACACCTGCAGTTCCCATTGTTTTTTCTCAACTTTTGCTACGGAGTCGAGGATGAGGCCAGTTGCTAAGCTCAGCCCGCACAGAAACATGAATGAGACCGCGAGCATGGCTGTGGGGAAGCGGGGGACTAAGCCGGTTTGGAAGTACTCCGCAACAATTGGGATTCCGAGAGCGAGACCTATGATGGCAAAGATGAATGCAATAAGACTGAAGAACTTGAGCGGACGATAGTCTTTAAAGAGCGTTCCGATCATTGCGATGACTTTGATGCCGTCGCTGATCGTATTGAGTTTGGATTCAGAGCCCTCAGGTCGATCTCGATACTCTACCGGCACGTCTTGAATGCGCCAGCGGTGATCGACGGCATGGATGGAGAGCTCGGTTTCGATTTGGAAGCCCTCACTCAAGACGGGGAACGTCTTGACGAAAGGCTTGCTCATGGCTCGGTAGCCGGTCATCACGTCGTCAAAGCTGTAGCCGTAAATCCACTTGATCATGGCGCGAACAAGATTGTTTCCGAACCCGTGAAATGCTCGTTTATTCTCTTCGGCATAGGTGCCGTTTGAAAGACGATCTCCAACAGTCATATCTGCGTCGCCGCTAAGGATGGGCTTGCAGAGCGACTTGGCGGCTTCGGCTGGATATGTATCGTCGCCGTCAACCATCAAGTAACACTCGGCATCGATATCTCGGAACATTTGGCGACATACGTTACCTTTGCCCTGTCTGGGCTCGTGGCGCACCGTAGCCCCGTGTTGCTTGGCGATTTGCGAAGTGTCGTCGGACGAGTTGTTGTCGTAAACATAGACAACTGCGCCGGGCAGCTCTCGATGAAAATCATCGACAACTTTGCCAATCGTCAGCGCTTCGTTGTAACAGGGGATTATGACGGCGGTATTCGAATAGTCCATATAGGAACTCCTTTAATGACTCACTTGGTCGAAAGTATACCTATCGCCTGCCCCCTTGATTAGATATGGGTTAGTTCTCCAGATTTGTTGCGGTAGGTTATCGTCAACGTGGGAGGGCTATACTTTCCACTGTTATGTTTTACGAGACAAGGAGATGGTCCGTGGCTGACAATGTAGAGAGTCAGAAAGCGGTGGCTAAACCGGCCTCTCACGCTAAAAATGATTATGAGAAGGACAAATTTATCCTCAGGCAGTTGGTTACCAAGGATTTTAAGATTAAGTATCGTCGCAGCGTTTTGGGCGTAGCTTGGTCCGTGCTTAATCCTTTGTTGATGATGATTGTCATGTCGATCGTGTTTTCGACTATCTTTGCCCAAGGTCGTAATGGCTCCATCACGCCTGAGATGTATCCACTTTATTTGATCGTCGGTAACGTGACGTTTTCCGTCATGTCCGAGTCGACGAACCAAGCGCTTATGTCCATCATTTGGGCTTCCTCACTGCTAAAGAAGGTCAAGGTGCATCGCTGGGTATTCCCGGTGCAGAAGGTATTGTTTTCGCTTGTTAACTTCGCTTTCTCTCTGGTTGCCGTCGCCTTGGTCATGCTCTGGTTCCATGTAGTCCCTACTTGGCATTTAATCCTGTTGCCGGTTTGTCTCCTTTTGCTCATGTGCTTCTGCATGGGTTTGGGTTTGATGCTTTCGGCGTTGGCGGTCTTCTTCCGCGATGTTATGCATCTGTGGAGCGTTGTCATTACTGCCTGGATGTATCTGACGCCGATTTTCTGGACGACTGACTTCATTGGCAAGATGGCTCACTGGATTCAGGTCCTGGTGGTCGTCAATCCCATGTACAACTACCTCCAGTTTATGCGTGACATCTTCCTGTTCAATACCGTGCCTTCTGCGCTTACGTTTGGCCTATGTGCTGCCTGGGCTGTTCTTGCCCTTGCCATTGGCTATGCCGTGTTCCACAAGACCGAGCACAAGTTCATTCTCTACATCTAAGGAGTGCTGTTCATGACTGAATCTACTATTGATTACAGCAAGCAGCCTCTTGCTGTCGAGGTTAAAGACGTCACCATGATCTTTAATATGGCGTCCGAGTCGCTTACAAACCTCAAAGAGTACTTTATTAAGCTCGCAAAGCACGAGCTGTTCTTTGAGGAATTCCGTGCACTTAAGCACATTTCGTTTGATGTGCATCGCGGCGAGGTCGTTGGCCTTGTTGGTACTAACGGTTCCGGCAAGTCTACGATGCTCAAGATCATCGCTGGCGTTTTGGAGCCCAGCGAAGGCGAGGTTAAGGTCCACGGCAATATCGCGCCACTGATTGAGCTCGGTGCCGGCTTTGATCCTGAGCTTACCGCGCGTGAGAACATCTATCTGAACGGTGCGCTGCTTGGCTATACCAAGGAGTTTATCGACGCTAGTTTTGACGAGATCATTGAGTTCGCCGAGCTTAAAGACTTCGTTGACATGCCGCTGAAGAACTTCTCTTCGGGTATGGTCGCGCGCATTGCCTTTGCTATCGCTACGATTACCGAGCCGGATATTTTGATCGTTGATGAGACGCTTTCTGTTGGCGATGTCTTTTTCCAGCAGAAGTGCGAGCGCCGTATTCAGCACTTTATCGAGAGTGGCGATGTCACGGTCTTGTTCGTTTCTCACTCCATGGAGCAGGTTGAGCGCATTTGCCAGCGTGCCGTATGGATCGAGAAGGGCGACCTGCGTATGGATGGCCCCGTGGACGAGGTCTGCAAGGCGTACCACGACCAGTTCAAGTAGGTTATAATTTAATAGCCGTGTGAACTTGTACCCGCTTGAACGCGCGGCTTTATGCTCCATTAGCTCAGTTGGATAGAGCAGGGGACTTCTAATCCCAAGGTCGACGGTTCGAATCCGCCATGGAGCACCAATAGAGTTTTTGCAGACCCGGCTTTTATGCCGGGTCTTTGCTTTATGAGCGCTCAACCGTGATATTGTTTAAACGCAGGCTGCAAGATATGGGGATGACTTGCAGCCTCATTTCAACAGTAGTTGCGTGCTTGGTTGCGGGACTTATAGGACAATAAGTGTATCCGCTTCCTTTACGGCCCCCTGCCATGGCGGGCTCCTTCTTTGAGGATGACGCATTAATCTTGTTCCTCAACGCGTGATGGGGAATAATCTGCTGCTTAGCTGCTGCTCTCCTTATAGAGCTCGAGTGCCTTCTTAAGGTAGGTTTTGGCATAGTGGTAGTAGATATGGGACCACTCGCCAACGTTATCGCCCTCGGCTTCCTTAAGCAGCGCCCATGCATACCAGCACCAGCCCGCCATGCCCACCTGGCCCAAGTTGTGACGCCATTCCGCATCGGTTGGCTTGCGGCTGAAGTAATGCTCAAGTGCCCTGCGCATTTTCTTCTCGGTTAACTGTTCACAAACACAGAATGTTCCAAAATCGTTAGCATAGTCGCTCATACCGGCGTATTCCCAGTCAATGAGATCGACATGGCCGTCGCCGCTTACGAGGAAGTTGAGACTAAAGAAATCATTGTGGCAGAGGACCGGATCGCCGCCGTCGGCAATGAGCATTCTGTTCAGTTCGGCTGCCTGCGTATCCATCTCGGACAAATCCGGCACATCGATGGGCCCGTGTTTTAGAATGGCACGTTCGTAGCCCCTTCCCTCCTCATAGAAGCTAAAATAGCGATTAACTTTTGCACCGCTCTCGTGAAGCCTGCGGGCCATTTGCATGGCTTGGGCCATTTGGGCGTCGTCGTGAACGTCGAGGTTTCTACAATTCGTCACAAATCGTGACACCTTCCAGCCGCGGCGGGGATGCGCAAAAACAAAGGTGGAGTCAAGGCCGAGCGTGCGTGCGGTCTCGAGTGCGGTTTTTTCGGCTTTACGGTCTACAAGGAGCTCGGTTCCTACGCCGGGGTGGCGGTAGACCCACTCGCCGTCATCGGTCGTAAAGTGGCAGCTGAGGTTCGTAAGACCCTGTTTGAGCGGATAGACGTCGCGAATTTCGGATTTTTCGCATCCCAAGACGGTAACGATGTTGTCGAAAATCTCAGAATCAAGGTTTTCGAGGAAAAGAGGGTCGAAGTTGCGCAGCTCGTCGAGTGAGTCGAACTCGTGGATGGTAGGCGGGTCGTACCTGCGGATTTGCATGTCAAGCTCGTTGATATGGTCGGCATAGAGATCTTCCCAGAGCTTGTCGCGGGTTTGGGGGAGGTCGTATTCTGCCTCAAGAATCTCTCGAAAACGAGTTGAGAACTCTCGATCGAAATAAGCGTGGCCAATCATATACCATGCATCGGACCCGCCGACCCTAACTTTGGTGATGCGGTCGTGGGTGTCGGTTTCCAGGCACCATTCGGGTGTCTGGCCCTGGCTGAACTCGGCTGAGTAGTATGCCTTCCAGACATGGTCTGTGAAAGGGTTCTTCTCGAAATAGTTGTCCGAGGAGCAGATGTACGTATTGCCCAACATCTCGCGCACGAGCATAATCGAGGAATTGTTATTGCGCTCAGCGTAGGAGCAATTCACGATGATCTTAACGCCGTATTTGTCCTCGAGGTAGTAGAAGGACTCCTTCTTGTATCCCACAACGACGACGATGTCGAAAATCCCAGCTTCGTGTAGCTGTTCAATTTGGCGCTCGATCAGGACTTCGCCACGTACTTTGAGAAGCCCCTTGGGGCGTTCGTAGGAGATGGGAGCAAAGCGACTGGAGAGGCCTGCCGCAAGGATAACGGCATTGTCCACGGCGTAGGGTTTTAGTGTGGCCATGCCCTTAGGCGTGAGGTGGGCGTCCTTGATGAGGCCGGCTTCTGAGAGGTCTATTACAGCGGCATTTGCCGCTGTAAGCCCAATCTCGCACTCGCCCGCAAGTTGTTGTTGCGTAATGCCGGGGCGCCTGCTCAGGGTATAGAGAACGTTAAACTGTTTATGCGTAAGCTGCATTAATGGTTCCTTTGCGTTCGGTTTTGTCAGATGTTATCGCAAACCTGAACAGCTGAAGGCATTACTTTCCTTTTTACTATCCATTGGAGGGTTCGAGTAAATGTCATTTGTTCGAACCCTCCAATGCGTGAGTGGGGGAGACTTTTATCAAAAAGGCGTTATGGACAGTTAGGCGCAAATTTTAAACAAAATGTCGTCTTGCTTTCAGGGTAACCGGCAATGATTAATGTTTCTAACAGTTTAGATAACGGGTGATGCCGCACCTATCCCAAGCTGCGGTAAGTCGCGTCGGCCATCAGGATATGGCGCACCACCCTTGCAGTCGGGTCCCACCTGTCGCGCGCCTGGTTGACCCTGAAGAGGTAGACGTACCAGTCGAGGTAGGCCTGCAGGTTCGCGGGCGACATCCCCGTGAAGCGCCACAGGTAGCGTTTGAGCCAGGAGCACAGGTCGTTCACCATCTCCATCCGCTCCAGGTAGACCGGGTCGTTCACATCGGCCCTGTGCGCCTCGCTCTCGAGCCCGCCGTCCCTGACCAGCGCGTTGTGCGCCCGCTCGAGGTCGTGGATCAGCAGCGCCCCGGGCGCTATCCTGCCGCCCATGGCCTCCCTCACGCGCGCCGAGCTGGGCTTCCCGTGGCCGCAGACGACCGCGACCGGGTTCTTGTGGACGTCGATGGCGACGCAGATGCACAGCTTCTGGCGGGAGAGGCCGCGCTTGCGGGCCTGCCCGTAGCCCTTGGAGAGGTCGGTGTCGTTTATGTAGGTCTCGTCCACCCAGACGGTGTCGCGCAGCACGATCCGGTCCTGGTAGCCGGACACCGTCGCGAGCACGCGGTGCCGTGTTAGCGTCAATCTATTTTTCACCAGTTTCGCTAAACAGGCGCGCCGTTCGCGCAAAGGCGGTTTCACCGGTTGCGCTAACGTATTTTCACCGATTCCGGTCACGGCTTGACGGGACCGTCCCTCGGCAGGTCCTTCAGCCTGTAGGACCTGCCGGTTATCTTGACCAGGTGGCAGTGGTGGCACACCCTGTCCGCGATCGCGCTCGCCGCCACGTCGTCCCCGAACACCCTGCCCCAGCCGCTGATCCCCACGTTGGTGGTGATGATCGTCGAGCGCTGCTCGTAGCGCGTCGATATCAGCTGGAACAGCAGGTCCGCGCCCGCGCTGCCGACGTCGAGGTAGCCGAGCTCGTCGATGATCAGCAGCCTCGAGTGGGCGTAGTACTTGAGCCTCTTCTTGAGGATGCCGCGCGACGAGGCGTCCTCCAGGTCCTCGACGAGCCGGGCGCAGTCCACGAACCTGACCTCGCGCCCCGCCCTGACCGCCTCGATGCCCAGCGCGACGGCGAGGTGCGTCTTGCCCACGCCGGGGCTCCCCACGAACAGGACATTCTCGGCCCGCTCGACGAACCTCAGGGTCGCGAGCTCCTCGATCTCGGCGCGCGGGACCGAGGGCTGGAAGTCCCAGTCGAAGTCCGCCAGCCCCTTGACGTAGGGGAACCCCGACGACCGTATGCGCTGGTTGGTGATCCTGACCTCCCGGGCGGCGACCTCGACGCGCGTCATCTCCTCGAGGGCGGAGGCGAAGCCCCGCTCGCCCGCGGCGACCATCCTCACGTAGTCGGGCAGGGACGCCGCCATCTCGTGCAGCCCGAGCGCGGAGAGGTTCGCCTGCGCCCTGATCGAGGGGCTGCCCTCCGCGACGGCGCCCATCACGCCCCTCCGAGCGAGTCGAGCAGCGCGAGGTTGGCGCGCGCGGCCTCCGCGATGTCCGCGTCGGCCAGGCCCCGCTTCCCCTCGAGGGCCTGCCCATAGTGGTCGGGGTCGTAGTTGATGGGCCTCGACGGCCCGGACGCGGCGTCGTGGACGGCGACCTCCTCGCCGGCCATCCTCACCACGACCTGGCCGCCGGGCATCGCTATGACGCTCACGCGCCGGCCGATGCAGCGCCTGGGCACGGACCACTCCCTGCCGGCGGCCCTGACGAGCATGGTCGACGGGACGGTCTGGACGCTCACGTCGCCCACCATCGACTCGAGGAGCCGGAGGTTCCCGATGGGCCGCAGGCTCTCCTTCTCCCGCATGAACAGCACGTCGGGCGGCAGGCCGGTGGTGCGGTTCGGCTCCGAGTTGGCCTGGGCCTCGACCCGGGCCACCGCTTCGGCGAGGCCGCTCCACCCGGTGAACTCGCCGCCGTAGGCGAGCAGGCGGTTCAGGAAGCGGTTGGCCGACTCGTCCTTGCCCTTGGTCTGCGGCGAGCGCGGCGCGCAGAGCCTGAGCTCGAAGCCGGCCTCCCGCGCGAACCGCCACGCCCTCTCCTGCCTGGTCCTCCTGCGGCCCGAGACGGTCACCAGGCACGACATGTTGTCCGTGATGCACTCCTCCGGGACGCCGCCGAGGCGGGTGAAGGTGGCGAGCAGGCAGGACAGCAGGTCGTCGAGCGTGCGGCTCCTGACCGGTATGAAGCGGTGCTTCCGGGAGTAGCCGAGCGTCGCGGTGAACACGCTGAACTCGAAGACCTCGCCCTCCGAGTCGACGAGCCTCATGCCCTCCTTCCAGTCGAACTGCAGCTGCCTGCCCGGGGGCGTCTCGAACCGCGGGTGCGGCTCGCGGACGCCCGCGCCCCCGAAGGGCACGTCGTGCGCGCGGCACCACGCGGTGAAGGCGCCGTACCCGGGCAGCCCCTCCCCGCGGCCCTCGCGCAGGAACGCGTAGACGGCCATCTTGGTCATCCCGGGCAGCTGGGCCTTCGAGCGGATCACCTCCTCGAGCGGGTCGAAGGCGCTGCCCCTCGCGGACCTGCCGTCGGCGGCGGACTCGCCCTCCCGCCAGTACTTGGCGACCGTGTGCCGGTCCATGCCGTGCCTCCTCGCGATCTCGCTGAAGTTCGGCTTCGCGCCGGACCCCCTGTAGACGTTCAGCTCTCCCATTACGTTTCGCTCCATATCCCGCTCCTCCCGGGTCGGATACCCGATCGGAGCATAGTTCCGTTAGCGCAGTTGGTGAAAGTACGTTAGCGGGGTCGGCGAAAGCGCGTTAGCGCATTCGGCGAGATGCGTTTGCGAAAGTGGTCAATTTTAGATTAGCGCTAACACTCTGCGGCGCGAAGCCGAGGTAGCCGCTCTCGTAGGCGGCGAGCGACGGGCCCGGGAAGCCCGACATCCACTCCGCGACCTCGCCCCACGGGTTGCCGCGGAACCTCCTCGCCACGGCCTCGCCCGTCTCCGCGTCGAGCGCGCAGACGGTGGTGGACCTGAGGTGTACGTCCATTCCGAAGGCGGTAGAATATCTAGGCACGGGAGCCTCCCAACCTCGTTGCGGCGCGGCTGCGCCTATGGCACTTCAACATCATTGTCGCAGCCCCGACCCGCGGTCACGAGCGGGGGCTCCTGTCGTTTCCGTGCCCTCGGATTGGGTCATAGTGTCTGTCGGTACCAAAACATCGGCATTCCCAAGGGGTCATTTGCACCAAAAAATGAGAGTGGATAATCTCCCGGTTTGAGCCTGCATTCAAGCTCAAAGTGGGAGATTATCCACTCTCGTTTCGTTTGTTGATGTCGATGCCTACATTTGTAGGAACAGTTCGTGGAGGCGCACTTTTATATACCCCTTTTGTGCCTGAATGATCTCTCTTGCAAGGAATAAGCC
>ENA-OPBL01002579-OPBL01002579.1-human-gut-metagenome-genome-assembly--contig:-NODE-2579-length-13023-cov-5.105568_pt1 | contig 13023 bp, 9 predicted proteins | sample MGYA00241073_ERZ501461 | MGnify/ENA primary metagenome ERZ501461 (study PRJEB25962, sample SAMEA2042630) | human gut metagenome | biome: human gut; feature: human-associated habitat; material: faeces... | reverse complement strand
CGATTTCCTGCAAATACTTGTCAAGAGAAGCGCTCTCTCTGTTAGTGATACTTTTGGTAATTTTTAGTTGTCTCATTCTTATAATACAGATTTGGGTTGCAAAGTTACGACAAATTATTTATTACAACACTAACATGCCGAAACTTTTTCACCTTATTTATACCTTACTTATACAACAAAAAAGATGTCGGCAAGTATTCACCGACACCTTTTTTTCATCTTTCTTTGCTTATATTACAATCTTCTTACCTGATTATCATGTTTTTGTTATTCCTGGCTCAAATCAACAGCATAACTTGCACGCTTGCCCGACGGGAACATACCGGTGATAAACAACACTTGTTCGGGAGATTGGGCGGCAGCTTTCAGTACCTGCTCCAGATCCTCTACCGACTTCATCTGTACATTGTTTGCCTTGAGGATGATGAATCCCTTACGGATACCGGCATCTGCCATTTTACCGTTGGACACTCCGGTTACTTCCAAACCGTAACCCAAGTTAAGTTGTCTCTTCAATTCGGAAGATACAGGCTTGAAAGCTGCACCCAACAGTTCCATTCCGGCATCTTTCACTACTTTCGTATTGCCTTGAGAGTTCTTCAGCGTCAATACAAATTCCTTCTCTTTCTTGTCACGGATTACCTTCACCTTTACTTTATCGCCCGGACGATGCTTAGCCAGCACTTCCTGCAAATCGGTAAACTTATGCACCTTCTTACCGTCAATACCGACGATAACGTCATCCGACTTCAACACACCGGCAGCAGAACCGCCTTCTACAACTTCGGCAATCAAGACACCTTCCTTCACACCGAGTTCGTCGGCTTTCTTCTTCATTTCCTCAGCCAGTCTTTCGTCCATTTGCAGGTCTGTGCCCAGTGTAGTACCGGTAATACCCAGCAAAGCACGCTGTACCGTACCGAACTGCTTCAAGTCCGCTACAACTTTCGTCATGATGCTGGTGGGGATTGCAAAGCCGTAGCCGGAGTATGCACCTGTCGGTGAATACAACATGGCGTTGATACCTACCAGCTCACCTCTTGCATTAACCAGCGCACCGCCACTGTTGCCCTGATTGATGGCAGCATCCGTCTGGATGAAGGACTGGATATTCGCAGCCTGTCCGTTGGACGCCGTTGCGCCGATGGCACGAGCCTTTGCACTGACGATACCGGCTGTTACGGTAGAGTTCAGGTTGAACGGGTTACCTACCGCCAACACCCACTCACCTACTTTCAGTTCGTCGGAGTTGCCTACCGGTACTGTGGGGAAATCGTCACCCTCAATCTTAATCAGCGCAAGGTCAGTGCTGGGGTCAGTACCGATGATGCGGCCTTTCAGTTCGCGGTCATCGTTCAGTTTCACGGTAATTTCATCAGCACCCTCAACCACGTGGTTGTTGGTTACGATATAGCCGTCTTTGGAAATAATCACGCCGGAGCCGAAACCTACGCGCGGCTGGGTCTGTATCTGACGCTGCTGTCCGCGACCGTCACCGAAGAAGAAGTCAAAAATATCCGGCATGCTCTGCACTGTCTGAGTCTTGCTCAACTGTTTGGCACGTATATGTACTACGGCATGAACCGAACTTTCTGCCGCTTGCGTCAGGTCAACAGGCTGCGCATCCGTCGCGTTATAAGCAGCCAACCGTAAATTATTAGGGTTCTGCTGGAACAATTCGCTGAATGTAGCAGACTTTTCCTTATTCTGCATCTTATAAGTGGTAACACCGGCCACTCCTGCACTCAGAACTACAATGGCTGCAACTCCAAGGATGTTTTTTGTTGTCTGTTTCATATTACTTTCTATTTTCTTTAATTGTTAATATTCAAATCTCATTTAACATTCTGACGTTAAAATAACGACAAAAATCGTTCTGTTATTCCGCTTGTCACTCTTTTTTGTTCTCTTTTAACAGTGAATATTTGGGACTTAACAGCGGTTAACGGCAGAGGCTGACAAATTAGCATTTATGCACGATTACTGTCTGTTAAAAGACTGACAGATAGACAAAACAAAAACGCACCATCCGTTTGCCTGTAACGGATGATGCGTTGAGGTTCAACAGATGATGCGTTTCACCTCAACACATCATCTGTTTTCAAGCTGTATGCCATACCTTAATAATTAAGGTAATCAATGTCCATATGGTAACTCCATTGCGGAAAATAAAGGTTTCCACCTTCCCACTCTACCTCGCCGCGCTGGAAATCTACGGTTTCGCTACGCGGATACTTCTTTTCGGGCACTAACGGCATGCCATAATCGGTATTTACAATCATGCGCCAGGAGTCGATACCACCCAGGAAGAAATACTCTTCATCGGCATTGCGGGCAAAAGCCGGGATTCCAAACGATTGGTCTACAGGCACCCACCCTACACCTTCAAAATATACTTCCGCCCAATCATGCAGATTCCAAGCACGGGGATGCATCATGAACCCGCTCTGAAAATGTGCGGGAATGCCGCTGATGCGGCATAAGGTTATGAATAAAAGGCTGACCTGACCGCAATCGCCGTGACGGTTGTCCAATACATATTCCGGTATATTCTCAATCGTGGAATACTCGCGGGCAGATGCCCAGGGGAAGTGATCGTTAATCCAACGGAAGATGCGCTTCGCCTTTAAATAAGGATTGGTTTCACCTGCTGTCAACTTGGCAGCCAACTCACGCAGCCGCGGAGAGAAGACGATGTGTTTCTCCCGCTCGGCGGTATACTCTTTATAAAGAGCAGTAGTCGTATCATAAGGTAGAACATCTTCCGCGCGCAGATTATGCCACTCTCCGCAGGATGTATATTCAAATGTTTCGGAGAACACGGTAGGCTCTCCTTGTACCGCACGCTTTTCCATATAGAGCGTGCTATGCCGGCACTCTTGCGGAGAAAGGACATAGTCCGGCTCACTGGCAGAGATGAATTTCACATCCCGCTGCCGGGCCTGGTCGGTACGGGGATAAGGCAACCAGCAGCGAACCAGCTTTCCGGCAGGAACGGCATTGGTGTCTACCGTCAACGTATAAGTGACACGCATCCGCTTGGGAGCGACTATCGCCTTGTTTTCTTTCTTCACGGCGGTAATCACTTCGGGCAGATTCTCTTTGTTCACCTTCTCACTTCCGCTTAGAGCAGTGCCCTCTTTGGCTATCTTTATATCATAGCAGGCAGAATCCACACGAAACAGATTAGGACCGGCATTACGGAAATAGCGTTTTTCACCATCCAGAACCATGCACTCCAAAGCATTGGATGCTTCCCACTGCCGCATCTGTTCGTCCGTTACATCAGGAATATACTTTCTGATATAGTCCTTGACCTGAGATTCCGTCAAACAAAAATCCGTAAGCAGACGCCGGTGCAAATCATCATCCCAACTGTATGGCCTGTTCTCCGGTTTCGTGCTGCAAGCAGAAACAAAAACAAACAAAAAGACAATATATAGCAGATTCTTCATGGATTATATAAGTAAATCAGTTTATATCAAGAGCACCTGTCACCGTATGATTTCCGTACTTTTATATCTTCACGACTCCAATACCCGGCAAGTCCGGCAGTGTAATCTTTCCCTTTACAACTTCCATTCCCTTGAAACGGTCGTTGGCTATCAGCAAACTGCCGTCCAAATCGGCAAAATCAACTGCCGAAGAAAATTGTGCAGCCGCAGAAATGGCACACGAAGTTTCGGTCATGCACCCCACCATTACTTTCATGCCCAAAGCACGCGCCAGTGTCACCATCTTCCATGCCTCACGCATACCGGTACATTTCATCAGCTTGATATTGATACCGGTAAAAACATCTTTCAGCCCTACTATATCCTTTAAGCGTTGGACGGATTCATCTGCAAATACCGGCAACGGACTCTGCCCGGTTACCCACGCGATATCATCCAACTGCTCTTTAGGCATGGGCTGCTCTATCATCACAATGCCTTTCTCTTTCAGCCAGTGAATCATATCAAGCGCATAATGTTTGTCTTTCCAGCCCTGATTGGCGTCAATGGCGATAGGCAGGTCGGTTACCGAACGGATGGTCTCGATCATCTCCTTATCGTTGTCGCGCCCCAGCTTCACTTTCAGGATATTGAACTGCCCGGCACACTCTTTAGTCTTTTCACGCACCACATCGGGCGTATCAATACCGATGGTAAAGGTGGTAGAAGGCGCTTTCTCCTTATCCAATCCCCAGATTTTATACCAGGGGACCTGCAACAATTTACCCACCAAATCGTGCAAGGCAATATCCACCGCAGTCTTGGCCGCCGAATCTCCTGCAGAGAGACTGTCTATATAACTCAGGATATCTTCCAGCCGGAAAGGATCGGAGAACTGCCCGATAACATCCTGCACTTTCTTCAAGAAAGCCAGTACGCTGTCCATCGTGCCCAATTCGTGCTGCAGGTAGGGCGGCATGGAAGCTTCGCCATAACCGATGATGCCGTCATACTCTATTTCGACCTGCACATCGGGAGTGGTGGTGCGCGAATAAGCAGCCACCGTAAACACATGACGCAACCTCAGTTCATACGGAAAGAAACGCAGCTTCATTTTAGGCGTAACGCCACTCTTATTGATATTGAACAAAGCAGGCGCCGCACCCTCACCTGCCAATACGCTATTGATAGCCATACCCGAACCTAAGGCGGCAAAGGCGGCGGTCTTTAAAAAGTCTCTTCTGTTTTGCATGTCATTTATAGTATTCATTGGTTTCCGTTGTGTTTAATCCCGCCTCCTTATTTATATAAGGTAATACGCGCGTAGCGAACAGCAACCGCCCGAGATTGTACTCATCGAACAATTCATCTGCCAGGTCGAAACTGCTGATATGCACATCGCCCTGCGAATGAATGAAACGCTTGCCGCCAATATACATACCCACGTGTACGACCCGTTCTTTACGTTCCGGAGTTGCCTTGCGGCCGAAGAATATCAAATCGCCCGGTTGTAGGTTGGAGAAATCGGCTGCAATGTCTATATGCTCGCCCACATAAGCCTGCTGGGAAGCATCACGTGGTATAATGATGTCGTGCATAAAAAGTATGGTACGCATGAATCCGCTGCAATCCACGCCTTTCGATGAAGTTCCCGCCCAAAGATAAGGTATTCCCATCATGGTGTGTGCCGTACGGATAATGCCGGCGGCATCCTGCTGCAAGCCGGAACGCCATTTCTTCTCGGGCATGGCTATGGATTTGGAGATGTATCCCCGGCGACCGTCGGGATAGGTCACCTTGTAGAAAGCTCCCTTGCTCCCTTCCCACTTCAAACGGTTGCCGGCCACAACGTCCGAAACCGTTTGTGAAGTTTGGTTCGGTTCGGAATAGACAAAACCGTAATGAGCAGTCACAACGATCTTTTCCGCCTTGTTCCACGCAGCCATTTCTTCTTCGGTCACCGGATGTACACCTACACGATGCACCCAGGCGATATAATTGTCGGGAGTCTGGATACGCACCCAGCCATCGCGCTGCAATACGCGCACAGGCATCCCCATCAGACTCTGTGTCATCATTTCCGATGAGAAATCCGGGGCGACACGCATATTTGCCACAGACACATTGATAATACCGCAGGTTTTGCCTTCAAGCCCTTTCACATCGGGAAGCAGTTCAAGACAGTCCATCACGGCATAGCCTTTTCTTGCCAGTTCCTTCAACAATACGTTTTTCGCTTCTGCCGAAGTAGTGACGCCACGCAGCATCACATTCTTATCGGAAAAAGAATAATCTACATCCAGCAATGCCACACGCCTGTCCGGTGCAAACTGTTTTTTCAAACTGTCGGTGAGTTGTGCCACTTCTACCGGTATATTACGGTCTCCGGCTTCCGAAGCGACAGCAAAAAGAGTTATAAAGAGAAATACTGCAAAGAATGAGGCAAACTTTTTCATAGACTATACGCATTTGGGAATTATTAATGTTAGCAAAGCTAACAATTTATTCTAAAAGAGATACATATTTTCAGTGTTTTTAAGAATTTACACAAATAAAACACCGATAACGAACAAATCACCGGTCACCTGACGTCAATCACTAAAAAATTCCTATCTTTGCACCCCAAAGCAGTTGGTCGGTCTGTCGCTTGCGCCTCGTGCGCATGAGGAAAGTCCGGGCAACACAGAGCATCCTACTTCCTAACAGAAAGCTGTCCGCGAGGGTAGAGTAACGTAGAAGAAAATAACCGCCGCTCCTTTCGGGGAGAGGTAAGGGTGAGAAGGTGGAGTAAGAGCCCACCAGCCGCATGGTGACATGTCGGGCTGTACGTCTTAGGAGTTGTAAGGTCATGTAAACCGGCGTTATGAGAGTTGCTCGCTCCATGTCGGAGGGTAGACCGCTAAAGTGCCGTGGTGACACGTCACTCAGATAAATGACAGACACCTTATTTATATAAGGTACAGAACTCGGCTTATAGGCTGACTGCTTTTTCTTTTTAAAACCCTGAGCCATGAAGAAGAAAATCACTGATATATGGAAGTTTCTTACGTATGACATTTGGCGCATCACGGAAGACGAAGTGACCAGAACTAAGTTCTCGCTCTACAATATTATAAAAACGATCTATCTTTGTATCAACCGGTTCACCAAAGACCGAATGGCTAACAAGGCCTCTGCGCTAACATACAGCACGCTGCTCGCCATTGTGCCGATACTTGCCATTTTATTTGCCGTAGCCCGTGGCTTCGGGTTCGACAACCTAATGGAACACCAGTTCCGCAACGGCTTCGGAGGAAATATAGAAACGACAGAAGCCATTCTCTCTTTTGTCAATTCCTATCTCTCACAAACCAAAGGAGGTGTTTTCATCGGAGTAGGTTTAGTGATGTTGTTATGGACGGTCATCAATCTGGTCAGCAATATTGAAATCACATTCAACCGTATCTGGGAAGTAAAGAAAGCACGTTCCATGTATCGCAAGATTACGGATTATTTCTCCATGTTCCTGTTGATGCCGATTCTGATAGTTGTTTCCGGAGGACTTTCCCTGTTTATGAGTACCATACTCAAACAAATGGATGATTTCGTCCTGCTTGCTCCTGTCATGAAGTTCATGATACGGCTTATCCCCTTCGTTCTCACATGGATGATGTTCACCGGGCTGTATATTTTCATGCCGAACACGAAAGTAAAATTCAAACACGCTCTTATTGCCGGTATTCTGGCCGGCTCCGCTTATCAGGCTTTCCAGTTCCTATATATCAACAGCCAGTTGTGGGTATCAAAATACAATGCTATCTACGGTAGCTTTGCCGCACTTCCTCTATTCCTGCTCTGGTTACAGATTTCCTGGACTATCTGCCTGTTCGGTGCTGAACTGGCATACGCGGGACAGAACATCCGCAGTTTTAGCTTCGACCAGGACACACGTAATATCAGCAGGCGTTACCGGGATTTTATCTCTATCCTGATTATGTCACTCATCGCCAAACGGTTCGAAAAGAACGATCCTCCTTATACGGCGGCAGAAATATCGGAAGAACATCAGATACCCATCCGGCTGACGAACCAAGTACTTTATCAATTACAGGAAATAGACCTGATACATGAGGTAGTAACCGACCAAAAAAGTGAAGATATCGGTTATCAGCCTTCTATGGATATCAACCAATTAAATGTAGCAATTTTGCTTGATCGTTTGGACACATACGGTTCCGAGAATTTCAAGATTGATAAAGACGAAGAATTTAGCGATGAATGGAAGGTGCTGACAGAATCGAGAGAAGAATACTATAAAAAGGCAAGTAAAGTACTACTCAAAGATTTATAAATAGCGCCTCCTTAGACCTTTAGAAATGAATTAACACAATTATAATAAAGAAAAATGAAGAAACTACTACTAAGTGCATTTGCTCTCTGCTTTGCAGGAACAATTGCGGCACAAGAAGCTCCACTATGGATGCGCTATTGCGCTCTTTCTCCGGACGGAACAACCATTGCATTCACCTACAAGGGAGACATTTACACAGTACCGTCAACCGGCGGACGTGCCACCCAAATCACCACGAATCCGGCTTTTGACACCACTCCGGTATGGAGTCCCGACGGAAAGCAGATAGCTTTTGCATCCGACCGCATGGGGAGTCTTGATGTTTTCGTTGTCGCCAAAGAGGGAGGAGTCCCCCAACGATTGACCACTCATTCCGGCAGCGAAAAGCCTGTCGCTTATAAAGACGACAAGCATATCCTGTTCACAGCTAATATCGCCCCTTCTGCCGAGGATGCCGGATTTCCCTCGGGACAATTCCAGCAGATATACGAAGTGGCCGTTACAGGAGGACGTCCCACCATGTTTTCATCCATGCCTATGGAGTGTATCTCTATTAATAAGGAAGGAGTTATGCTTTATCAGGATAAAAAAGGATATGAAGACTACTGGCGTAAACATCAGGTATCCCCTATCGCCCGTGACATCTGGAGCTATACTCCCGGAAAGACGCCCGTATACCAGAAGCAAACCACTTTCGGAGGTGAAGACCGTGAACCGGTATGGGCTCCCGACGGTAAGTCATTCTATTATTTGAGTGAAGAAAAAGGTTCGTTCAACATCTTCCAACGTACCCCTGGAACAAATACTTCCAAGCAAATCACTTTCCACACCAAACATCCGGTACGCTTTCTGAGTATGGCAAGCGAAGGTAAATTATGCTACGGCTATAATGGCGAGATTTACACGCTTGTTCCGGGCGGACAGCCACAAAAAGTAAATATCACTATCCTGTCGGATAAGATAGACAAAGACATCATCCGCCAGATCAGATCGTACGGCGCAACTGACATTGCCGTTTCTCCTAAGGGTAAGGAAGTGGCATTTATCATGCGCGGTGATGTATACGTCACTTCTATCGACTACAAAACAACGAAGCAAATTACGAATACTCCCGACCAGGAACGTGACATCAGTTTTGCCCCCGACGGACGTACTTTAGTTTACTCATCGGAACGTAACGGACTTTGGCAACTTTACACATCAACGATCGTACGTAAAGAAGAAAAGCAGTTCACTTATGCCACCGAATTGAAAGAAGAACGCTTGACTAAATCTAACATCGCTTCTTTCCAACCACAGTATAGCCCTGACGGAAAGGAGATTGCTTTCCTTGAAAACCGTACGGCTATTCGTGTTATCAATCTGAAAAGCAAAGCTGTACGTACTGTTATGGATGCCAAATACCAGTATTCTTATGCAGACGGTGACCAATGGTTCCAATGGAGTCCCGACAGTAAATGGATTCTCTCTGATTTTATTGGTATAGGCGGCTGGAATAATAAAGATGTGGTACTGTTGAAAGCTGACGGAAAAGGAGAAATGGTGAACCTTACCGAAAGCGGATACAGCGACACCAATGCCAAATGGGTATTGGGTGGAAAAGCCATGATATGGAACAGTGACCGTTCCGGATACCGTAGTCACGGTAGCTGGGGAAGCGAAAGCGATACCTATATCATGTTCTTCGATGTAGATGCATACAACCGTTTCACCATGAGCAAAGAGGACCTCGCCCTACTTGAAGAGGCTGAAAAAACAGAGAAAGAAGAAAAGGCCAAGAAGGAGAAAGAGAAAGCTGAAAAGAAGAAAGATAAGAAAGACGCTAAAACAAAAGATACCAAGAAAGAAGAAGACAAGAAAAAAGAAGAAGTCAAGCCGCTGACCTTCGACCTCGAAAATCGTTTCGATCGCATTGTCCGCCTGACAGTCAATTCTTCCCGTCTTAGTGACGCAGTACTAACTCCGAAAGGCGATGTACTCTATTATCTGGCAGCTTTCGAAGGTGACTATGATTTGTGGGAACATAAATTAAAAGAAAATACCACCAAAATATTGCTCAAAGGAGTCGGTGGAGGTGCATTGATCCCCGATAAAGAAGGTAAGAACATCTTTATGTGCACAAGAAGCCAACTAAAGAAAATCGAAATCGCCGGCAGCAAAGTCACTCCGATTGAATTTGAAGCCTTCTTCGATTATCGTCCTTATGGCGAACGCGCATATATCTTCGACCATGTCTACCAACAGGTAAATGATAAATTCTATGTCGCAGACCTTCAAGGAACCGACTGGAAAGGATATAAAGAAGCTTACCAACGCTTCCTGCCACATATCAATAATAATTATGACTTTGCTGAAATGCTGAGCGAACTGCTCGGAGAACTGAATGCCTCACATACGGGAGCCCGTTATGCAGGTGGAGGCAGTGCATTATCTACCGCTACATTGGGCGTCTTCTATGATGAATCATATAGTGGTACAGGACTGAAAATCAAAGAAATTCTGGATCAGAGTCCTTTCACTCAAAAGAAAACTGATGTGAAAGCAGGATGTATCATCGAAAAAGTAGACGGAAAAACGATTGAAGCCAATGCTGATTACTTCCCATTGTTTGAAGGCAAGGTAGGACGCAAAGTAATACTTACCGTATATGACCCGGCCACCAAAAAGCGTTTTGAAGAAACTGTGAAAGCTATCAGCTATGGGGCACAAAGTGAATTGCTCTACAAACGTTGGGTGAAACGTTGCGCACAGAAAGTAGAGGAGTTATCTGGCGGTCGTATTGCCTACGTACATATAAAAGGAATGGATAGTCCGAGCTTCCGTAAAATGTACTCCGAGTTACTGGGACGTTACCGCAACAAAGAAGCTGTCATAGTAGATACCCGTCATAATGGCGGCGGTTGGCTGCACGATGACGTCGTTACCCTTCTGAGCGGAAAAGAATACCAGCGTTTCGTTCCACGTGGACAATATATCGGAAGCGACCCATTCAACAAATGGCTGAAGCCTTCATGTATGTTAGCTTGTGAAGACAATTACAGTAATGCTCACGGTACTCCATACGTATATAAGACATTAGGCATCGGCAAATTGATTGGTACTCCCGTTGCAGGAACCATGACTGCTGTATGGTGGGAACGACAGATTGACCCATCTATCGTATTCGGTATCCCACAGGTAGGATGTATGGATATGCAAGGAAAATATCTCGAAAATCAAACTTTACAACCAGACATTCTGGTCTACAACGAACCGGGAGCCAGCCTGAAAGGAGAAGATGCTCAACTGAAAGCAGCAGTAGATCATCTACTGAAAGAGTTGTCAAAAAAGAAATAAGTATATTAATATAAAAGCCCCAAATATGGGGCTTTTATATTAAACTATCTATCAGCGACCTAATACATTCATTTTTGGTTTTAAAGAAAGAAGTCGTTCCTTTAAAACCAACGACGCCTTCTGTTATATAGCTATTCTACAAGTTGGAAATATTTATTCTTTTAGAATCAGTAACGATTATAAGAAACCACTTTTTCCTGCGGCTTTCTCATCTTCTTCCGCTTCTCCTTTACCGGATATCCGATCGCAACATCCAGTAACAGACGTTTGGAAGCAGGGATGCCGGTCAAGCGCTTTATCTCCTTTTCATCAAACCAGCCCAAAATACACGATCCCAGTCCTTCACTTTCAGCAGCCAATGTGATATGAGCAGCAGCAATTCCAATATCAATCAGCGGGAAATGCTTATCCTTCACTTTTCCTCCAAGTAGAGAAGTGATATTGGCGGACTCTTCTACAATCAGGATATGTACTGGAGCATCCTTAGCAAATTTATTCATCCCAAGTCCTGCAGCAGCCTTACCCACTTTTAAAGCCAATTCACGGTCAGTTATCACCACGAACTTCCAAGGCTGTGCATTACAGGCAGAAGGAGCCAAACGACCCGCCTCTAAAATCCTCTCCAACTTCTCCGCTTCTACCGGACGTTCTTTATCATACGCCCGGTCACTCTGCCGGGAAAGTACCAATTGCAGAAAGTCTGTATATTCCATATTATTTGTATTGAATCATCCGGCTGATATACTTGCCGATTATATCAAACTCGATATTCACCACACTGCCGATTGTAAACGTATGGAAATTGGTATATTCATAAGTATAAGGAATGATAGCCACCTGAAAAGTATCATCTGTCGGATTACATACCGTCAGACTAACACCGTTCACGGTCACCGAACCCTTATCAACAGTAATATATCCGCGCTTTGCCATTTCTTTATCAAACGCATACCGAAATGTAAAGTACCAGCTTCCTTCTGCATCCTTGATATCAATGCAGGTTGCAGTCTGGTCTACATGTCCCTGAACAATATGCCCATCCAAACGGCCGTTCATCATCATGCTACGCTCTACATTCACCTTATCTCCTACCTTCAACAGACCGAGATTGGAACGTTCCAATGTTTCTTTCATGGCAGTCACCGTATACGTGTCATCCGTCAGACTTACTACTGTCAGGCAGACACCGTTGTGAGAAATACTCTGGTCGATTTTCAACTCATTCACAAACGAACACTTAAATGTAAAGTGTATATTCTCCTGGTCTTTCACCAGTGCTACCAAGGTAGCATATTCTTCTACAATTCCGGAAAACATAATTTACGATTTTACGATTTGAAATACTCTTTTTATATAGGGTTCAAAGATACAAATAAGCCGGCAGGAAAGAAAATAAGAGCAAAAAAAAATGGGGCTTTTATTACCATATCTGATTACTAAGCATTTACAGGAATGGTTCTTCATTTTTGTACTTAAAAGCCTTGCTAGAACAGCACAAAGATACGAATTAGCCCGAGAAAATCATCTCGAAACACAAAATTTCTCGCTCTCACGCCGAATCATCTTCAGAATACCCGAAAAATCACGAAGCCAACTGCCCTTTACAATAATTGGCTCTACTAAATAGTATTCCCTATAAAAACATAGTAGATTCTATCCCACTAAAATAAAATCTATTATTCATAAAACTTGAATGATATTTTCTTCTTAGACTTAAAGAATTGCCCTATTCTTAGCTTTTTACCATGTACAATCTTATACGGTTCTGCCAACTCCTTTAGTAATTCATATAGTATTTGATTTACTAATAGCATATCTTTATATATATCCTTTATCTGTTCCCTGTCTTCATAATAGTGTTTGTCTTTATAGCCTATAAAAAACATATCAGATTTACTAGGGTCACATTGGGGAGCTGTATAT